>Ga0316201_10003599_pt1 | contig 11447 bp, 9 predicted proteins | sample CS6wburrow_MG_FD_204516 | JGI IMG/M metagenome (GOLD analysis project Ga0316201, IMG submission 204516) | Coastal sediment microbial communities from Delaware Bay, Delaware, United States - CS-6 worm burrow | ecosystem: Environmental > Aquatic > Marine > Coastal > Sediment | place: USA: Delaware... | reverse complement strand
CTCTCTGCTGCAACCAGTTCCTGGATGGTGCTGCGCACCTTGTCGAGATCATCGCTGTAGCTGACGCCGATCACCATATCGACGCGTCGTGTCGCGTTTGCCGAGTAGTTGGTGATGATGCTGTCCATTATCTGGCTATTGGGCACTATGACCTGCTTGTTATCGCCGGTCTTGAGGACGGTTGTCAGTATCTGTACCTGTTCAACAGAACCACTAATGCCTGCGCCCTCGATAAAGTCACCGACTTTGTAAGGACGAAACAGCACGATCAACACGCCCGCGGCGAAGTTGGACAATGAACCCTGCAAAGCAAGGCCGACGGCCAGGCCCGCGGCGCCAAAGATCGCGATGAACGACGTCGTTTGAATACCGAGTTGCCCGATCGCCGCAATGATGACAACGACCAGCAATACAATGCGCACGAGATTGCAGACAAAGGTCTCGAGAGTCGCGTCGACAGCCTGTTTGCGCATGACCTTGCGGAGTCCACGGACAACGAGCGAGATGGCCATGCGCCCAACGTAGAAAATAATGAGCGCAATGATGATGTTCTTGACCAGCCCTACGGCGGTGCCGGAATCGATGCCGTTCTTTTTCAGGAATTCGAGAATACCGTTCCAGTCGAACCCGGCAGCAGCGCTTGTGATTTCTTCCATTACAGTAGTCCTTGGGTCTTGTTTGTCTTGCAACACTTAACGGCGGCGCATTCTACAGGATTGCATGCGGATGTCAGGCCTGTAATGCAACAATCCAGCTCGTGGCTACGAGCAGGATCGCGAGACCACCGGCGACGCGCTGGGAGCGGCGGTCAGTCGGTACGGGACCCAGTGCGATGAGCAGCATTCCCGCCAGGAATCCGCCCACGAAGCCGAGCAGGTGGGCGCCGATATCTGTATTGGGCCCGCCCGTGCCCGTGTACATGAGTAGCGCGAGGCCGCCGACGATCGGACCGTAGCGATACGACCAACGGTCCTGCGCCATGAACTGCCCGCGCCAGACAAAACCTGTGACGAGCCCCAGGGCGGCAAATACGGCTGTAGAGGCGCCGACCGACCGATGCGCCGACTCGAGCAACAGGGTGTTGGCCGCGTTGCCCGTAGCCGCCGCTGCGATGATAGCAAGCCAGGCAACACCGGACCCGAGCAGGCGACCCGCGAAAAGGCCAAACAGGACACCGAAGACAAGGTTTCCAATAAGGTGCCTGGGCCCGGAATGGAGCGTTAGTGCGGTGATCGTTCGCCACCATTCGCCGCGGCGAATCAACTCGCCGTCGACGCGCCCGGCCTCAAACCAGTCGTATCCGAACACCGAATAACCGGCCAGCCAGGCGATGGCGCTGATCACGAGCACGTAGCCGATGAGCCCGGGCACAGCGTCCTGATAGGTGATCTGTTTTCGCGTTTTTGGGCGAACCGGCGGGTTTTCGTCGTCATAAAGCTGTAGTTCATGAACCGCCCTCGCGGAATGCTCGGCGGGGACGACCAGCGCGGAAGTCACTCCGTCGTCAACCATCTGATGAGGAACCTGCGCTGCGGCGAGTACCAATGCCCGGTCCGTACAACTTTGCCGGTTGCGGCTTTCGAAAACGACGCGCAGGTCTTCTTGCATAGCTGGTGAAACCTCGTGATGAACCAAAAAAAGAATAATTATTACAAAGGCTTATGGTTCCCAGCCTGTCTTCAGCCGGGGTTCATGCGCGGTGCTCAAGAATACACTCAACACGAATCTTGTCACTTTATTTGAGCGATTCAATGACACTCTGGAAAAAAATCTACTTTGGCCTGGCGCTCGCCGGCGCCGTGTTTCTCGCCATCTCGCTGTTCTGAGTCGGCATCTGGATTGCGGTAAGCTAGGGCTCCTGCTACGGGAGTTCAAATGAGGAACACACTCTTTTGCGTGCTGATCGCATTCTTGTTTGTTAGCAGTAACGCTATTGCTGATGTTGTTGATGCAGAGGCAGGCGGATTTACATCGGTCAATGAAACGACCATCGACGCATCGCGCGACACAGTCTGGCAAGCGGCCATAGCAGAAATCAATCAGTGGTGGAGTTCCGATCACACGATTTCGGGCGAGGCGGGCCGACTTCGCATCGAGGCCAGGCCGCAGGGCTGTTTCTGCGAAGACCTGGGCGAGGGCGCCGGGGTGGTTCACATGACCGTGACGACGCATAGTCCATCCGCAACGCTGCGCCTGACCGGTGGACTGGGTCCATTGGGCCTCATGGGCGTGCAGGGGAACATGACGTGGGAATTCTCTGACGCCGATGCGGGCACCTGGGTCAGATTCACCTACGCTGTCGGTGGCTATCGTCCGGGCGGGCTGGATAGCCTGGCCGCACCGGTGGACGGCGTTATCGGCGAAGCACTCGAGAGGCTAAAAGCATACGTTGAAACCGGCGATGCCGAGCCGTCCGCCATTGAGTGATATCGCGCCGGCTCGACCATCCGCAACGGTTGTCGTTGCTCGGGCAGGAAGGCTCGAGCCCGAACTGTTCATGGTGCGCCGGCATGCCGAGTCTTCGTTTGGTGCTGCTTACGCGTTTCCAGGAGGAGTTGTCGACGATGATGATGCAGCTGTTCACGAATTTTGCGCCGGTCTGGGTAGCAAACACGCAAACTCCCGACTCGGTGTAAAAGCGCACGGCCTGGATCTTTACAGCGCAGCGATCCGGGAACTGTTCGAAGAGTCAGGCTTATTACTTGCCGCAACCGAGAAGCTGGATGAAGACCTCGGCGCGGTTCGCGAGGCGTTGAACGACGGAACCGACCGCTGGGCGGACTTCGTCACGCGAAATCGGCTTGATTTGCAGTGCGAAAAGCTGCACTACTTCGGTCACTGGGTGACGCCACCGACATTACCGAGACGTTACTCGACAAGGTTCTTCCTCGCGGAGTTGCCGCAAGGTCAAAGAGCCATGCACTGCGGCGGCGAGTTGACGGATTCACGTTGGGTTAGCGCACATGACATGCTGGAAGCGGGCCGTGTTGGAGACGTCGAGCTGCACTTTCCAACGATTAAAACGCTGGAAAGTATTGCGCGTCACAAGTCGCTTGAGGCGCTGCTCGAGTGGGCGCGCTCCTGTGTGGAATGGGGCGTCACCAGCATGGTGCCAAAAATCATAGAGCGCGATGGCGAGCAAGTGATTGTTCTTCCTGGAGAAAAAGACTACCCGGGCGCGAAATCGTGAGTTCCTTCGGTCCTGATATGCCCGCGTTCAGTGAGTTGGGGCCGGGTGTACGACGGCTCGTCGCGCCGAATCCCTCGATGATGACAGGGCCCGGTACCAACACGTATCTGTTCGGCACAGAGCAGGTTGCCGTGCTCGACCCGGGACCCGTTATCGAAAGTCATATCGAGACGATTCAGAAATGCGCCGGTGCGCCGATTCGCTGGATACTCGTTACGCATACGCATCCGGACCATTCACCCGCAGCGACAAAGCTCGCCGCTATGACGGGCGCTCAGTTGCTGGGCATGTCGGCATCCGAGAGCCAATACCGGGACGCGACGTTCAAAGCGGATCGGGAACTCGAAGACGGTGATGAGCTTGCGAGCGCCGAGTTCGTCATCGAGGCCATACATACGCCCGGGCATGCATCGAACCATTTGTGTTACCGGCATGTTGGAATGAACTGGCTGTTCACGGGCGACCATATCATTGACGGTTCAACCGTCGTTATCAATCCGCCCGATGGCAATATGAAGCACTATCTGCAGTCGTTGCAGCGCGCGAAACAGCTGCAGTGCGATGCACTGGCCCCGGGTCATGGTGAGATCATTCATGAACCCGACGGAGCTATCGATTGGTTGATCAAGCACCGCCTCGAAAGAGAGCGCAAAGTTCGAGCTGCTCTCGCCCGCAATCCGAACCTCACCACGCGGGATCTCGTGCCGCACGTCTACGAGGATGTCGACAGGAAACTCTATGCTTTGGCAGAGCGTTCATTGCTGGCGCATCTACTGAAGCTCGAGCACGATGGGGTCGCGAAGTGCGTCAACGATCGCTGGCTGCAGCTGGCAGCCGATTAGGCCCCAACGGTCCGGCTGCTCGGGCGTTTTCGCCCAATTGCTGGCTTGATTAGCGGCCTGACTTCGCATAGTTTACGCGGTCCGGACACCGAGGTACTCAGCATGACATTCGTCGTCACCGAAGCCTGCATCAAGTGCAAACTCACCGATTGCGTCGAGGTTTGCCCCGTGGATTGCTTCCACGAAGGCCCCAATTTTCTAGTGATCGATCCCGACGAGTGTATCGATTGCACCTTGTGCGAGCCTGAGTGTCCTGTCGAGGCAATTTACTCGGAGGACGAGATTCCGGCCGGCCAGGAACATTTCCTGAAGCTCAATGCCGAGCTGTCGCAGGACTGGCCCGTCATTACCGAAATGAAGGATGCGCCGGAGGATGCCGACGAGTGGCGTGAGGTGAAGGACAAACTGCAGTACCTGGAAAAGTAAGCCTGTAGGAGCGCGCGCCTACAGCTCGTCTTTCACGAACCTGATGAGGATGTCGGCCAGTTCAGGTCCTTTGTCTTCCTGCAGAAAATGGCCTGCATTTCTGATTTTTACGTGCTCACGGTTTTTCGCGCCGGGCACTGTTTCCTGCCATTGCGCTTCACCGCCGCGTGTAATCGGATCCCTGTTGCTGAAGGTCGTCAGAAACGGCTTTTGCCACTCGCCGAAAATTTTCCACGCGGCGCGGTTGGCCTCGCTCGCAGGGTCGTCCGGCGTGCTTGGTACGAGCATCGGAAACGCTCGAGCTCCGGCTTTGTATTTGGAGGACGGGAAGGGCGCGTCGTACGCGGCAACAATGTCGCTGGCCAGTTCCGTGATGGTCCCGCTTTGAATAATCCTGCCAATCGGAAACCACGGGCTGAAGCGAGCGAAGGCACGCCATACTTTGAAGGCTTTCGGCATTTCCTGTGCACCCGTGGGCATGCCGCCGTTGCCCAGCGCGATACGTGCGAATCGTTGTTCGTTCTCGGCGGCAACGCGAAGGCCAATGAGGGAGCCCCAGTCCTGGCAAAAGAGCGTAATGCCGCAGAGATCCAGCGCTACAATGAACTGCTGCATCCAGGCGACATGGCCTGCGTAGCTGTAGTCGTTCTTGCGCGTTGGCTTGTCCGACCTGCCGAAGCCGATCAGGTCCGGCGCGATCACGCGCAGGCCAGCCAGCTTGAGTGGCGGAATCATGAACCGGTAAAGGTAGGACCAGCTCGGCTCACCGTGCAGCAGCAGGACGACTTCGCCGTCACGAGGCCCCTCGTCGATGTAGTGCATGCGTATTCCGGCTACTTCCACATAGTTGGGCTGGAAGGCGTAGTCAGGCAGATTCTCGAAGCGAGAGTCCGGCGTCCGCAGTGTATTCAATGGTTGTTCTCCCGCTGGCGAATTCGGCCTATGATAGCGGCTTCTTTCATTCAAAGACCGCTGTTTGATGAGTAGCCTGCGCGCAAGAATGTTCCGTCGTATTACGTCTCGATTGGTAAAAGGGATTAACAAGTCAACGATAGACGCGGCGCATATTGTGGGAGTGCGCGATCGCCTGAATCGAATGAGCCGATTCCTGAAACATGCGTTCGGCGTGTCTGTCGAGGCAACGACGGTGAACGGCCTTTACGCCGAGTGGCTAAGGCCGAAAGCTGCGCCCGACGACAAAGTGCTCCTTTATCTTCATGGTGGTGCGTACCTGATCGGGAGCTGCGGCACGCATCGGCAGTTGGTCAGCCATATCGCACGCGCCGCCGGCATCAATGCCCTGGTGCCCGATTATCGGCTGGCACCCGAACACCGCTTTCCGGCCGCTGTTGAGGATGCTGTCGGAGTTTACCGGTCACTGCTGGTGAATGGATTCAAGCCCGGCAATATCGTCGTCGCCGGTGATTCTGCGGGCGGCGGATTGACGGTTGCGACGCTGCTTTCGCTACGCCATTCGGGTGTGCCGATGCCCGCGGCGGCGGTGCTGCTATCGCCCTTCCTCGACGTGACGGCGAGCGGCGAATCGGCAACGACCCGCGCCGATCAGGACCCATGGTTCGATGCGGCGGACCTTGCCGTGGTTGCGGACAACTACTGCACAGACCCAGTCGAACTGAAGAACCCGCTGGTGTCACCGGTCTTTGCCAACGTCGCCGGTTTGCCGCCGACCTTTATCCAGGTGGGCGACGACGAAATACTGCTGAGCGACGCAACGCGCTTCGCTGCCCTGATGGAAGAAGCCGGCCTTGAGGTGCAGCTCGAGATATGGCCCGAGATGTGGCATGTATTCCAGCTGTTGGTCGGCAAAATGCCGGAAAGCCGCAAGGCGATCAAGAGAATCGCGGCCTATATTCGCGAGCGGATGAAATCCGTCGAGCCACTAGAAGCCTGATTGTCTCTGCGAGTCGTCGTACATCTTTGTCAGGAATGAGCGGATTGCAGGCTCGGCTTCCTCTTTGCTCATGAGCTTTTGCTTCTCGAGGATTGCCGCCATTTCCCTGATTGACCGCTTACCGTCGATCAGAGACATGATGAACGAATACACCTGGGTCGTCATGGCCTGGGTTCTGAACGAAGGCGACAGCGGCACCGGCTCCTTGCCGGTCACTATCCAGTCCGGCAGAGCCTTGTAACGTTCCGGTTTTTTTGCGTCACGCTCCTTGTAGGCGGAAAATGAAAACACCTTTTCCTGTCTGCCGTGGCGGCTGGCGGGCGAACACATATAGGGAATCGTCTTTTGTGAGACATAAGGATCGGAGAACCCGTTTTCAGCAACGATCGCTTTGGTTTCTTCCGGACTGTAGCGGCGCGCGCGTTCGGGGCTCGCAAAAGCGAGAGAACCGAAATTCACCCAGCGACCGTTGTCGGCGAGCAGGTTGTTAATACGTGCTGCAAGCCCGGATAAATCCTCGCTAATAATGTCGATCAGCCAGGGCGTCACAACAGTGTCGAACGAGCGGTCCGGAAACGGTGCGCGCAGTGCGTCGCCTAGAACCAGGTGGAATTGATCATCGACAACATCCGGCGCTTCAAGTGTTCGCAATACCGCGTCATCCTCGAACGCCAGCGGCGCGATCGGAAATTCATACAGTTTCAATTTGTCGCCGCGTGTAACAGCCTGCGCAACCAGCATGAGCAGCGGATTAAAATCCATCGCGACCGTGGTCGCGCAGTCCAGATTCATGTGAATGTCGTACGCAAGTCGCCCGGCACCGGCGCCCAGCACCAGTACGTTACCGAGTTCGGCATGATCGTGAAGGACAGACCGAATCTGTTTCAACGACGCACCGTTTTCTTCGTCGCCCCACGCCCAGTCGCGATGTATGTTGGCGTAGTAGGTGTTCAGCCCCTGGTCAACTGGCAGCCGCGTCCTGAGCGCCAGGTAAGTTGCATAGTTGCCGTGCAGCGACTGCATATCGAGCGGCCGCAGCAGCTTGCCCAGGGCGCGGTGGTGGTATTCGACGGCCTTTTTGTAGCGTTCCAAGCGGCGCCGAGTCAGCGCATGCAGGTCCTTGTTCTTGAGTTCCTTCTCGAGGCCGGCAACCTCATGGCCAAGTTGCTGCAATGCAAGCTGCAGGCGCCCACGCCACTCGCCCAACGTCGCCTGTGGCTCGGCAAACATCCAGGGAATGCCGTCGAGGGCCGGGAAATCAACGTTGCAGGCCTTGCAATGTAGCTGCTTGTCTTTTTGATCCAGCGGCGTTTTATCGCAGCGCGGGCAGGCGAGGAGAGCGGAGACTTCGGTCATGGCTCGGAATTATGCACGAAAAAAAAATGGCCAGCCGAAAAGGTCGCGGCTGGCCGATCTTTTTGCTCGTTATTACATTCTAGGCAGGCACTGTTCCCGTGACGATGTTCTGAAACGCAATGTACTGGTCGATATTGCCGCCCAGGCCGTGGCTGATGCCAAGGCTTTGATAAAGGCCGTCGAAGTTACCCTCTTCACCGTGCAACGCCATGTAATTCAGTATCACGGAGTTGACCAGCAGGTTGACGTTATTGGCCATCGGAGTCGCAGCCCGCTGTACCGAGCCGCCTGCGTCCATATAGCCGATCTGCTGGTGCTGCATCTGTTCTTCTATCGTGTTGCCCCGCAGCACCGGTTGTCCACCGAGCCGGGGCGGGTTGTATACCAGGAAGAACGAACCCGCAGTCGATGAGTTGTCGCTGGTCCATTCGCCTTTGCCGCGGCCGTCCTCCGAATTGTCGATCGCGCCGTTCGAGGACAGCGAGCCATCGCTGAAGACGTACAGCATAAGGGGCTTGTCGAGAAGTGCCGCGTACTCGAGGCAGGCGCCCATGCACTGGCCGGCACGGAAGTCTTTGACCTCACCCTCGGCGCGTGCGCCGCCGTGATAGTCGTAGCCGCCCATCTCGACGCAGCCGGCACCGGCGAAGCCGTTCATGACGAGCTTCATGATCGAAGCCGTCTTCTGGAATTCACGACCGTCGCGGTCGCCGGCAAAAAACTCGGCCGAGGTAAAGATACCGGCGGCATCGTCCACGATCATTGCATCGTCGCCCGGGTCGATCGGGGTGCCGCCGAAACGGTCGGCGATATGCGCCGCCTTGAGGTATCCGCAGCGCACAGCCTTGTCGATGTCGATGTCTCTGTTCACCAGGTTTTCGACCTCGGCAACCTTGCTGTCCGAGAGGCGATAAATCGACTCCATAACCATCGTCGCATCGTCTTTCGACAGGATGCCGACGAGATCGCCCGTGTCGACGAGGTTGACGACGTCACTCGGACGGTCAACCTTTGTCGGGCGCAGCTCGGGGTCGTACAGCGCCTGCGGCAGCATTGAGTTGCCGCCCGAATCGGTATTCTCCGAGCCCGACAGCGTCAGGATCGAACCCTTGGCGCCGGCGAGAGCAATGCCGTACATCGGGTTGTGGGGGTTGTTGCCCGTGTCGTTATCCGAGCGTGCCGGTATCACCGCACCGCTAATGCTGGCGGCCGTCGTCGCGCTGACCCTCGACAGGATGCCGCGACGAAACGCGCTGTCGAAGTGGAAACCCAGGCCCAGGTCGAAGTTCGCGAACGCATTGCCGTCGGCGTCAGTGAGTCCGGGAACCATGTCGCCCGGCAGGCCCATCTTTTCGTAACCCTGTGTGCTCAGGAAATCGCTCTGGCCGCCTTGTCCGCCGATCAGGACGTTCGAGCCGGCAATATTCACACCGCCCGCCAGGTCGAAGCATATAAACGGAATCTTGCCCGCACCGTCGGTGATGTTGCATTCAGCAGGGTCTCGCAGGGCATCGAGATCCAGTGAAAGGGCAGCGTTTGCATTGCGCGGATTCAACAGCGGGGCGATTCCACCGACCGTATAGGCCGCACCTGTCATAAAGCCTTGCGACAAAAACTGGCGTCGCGTGACAGGACGCGGATGATCGGTGTGAAGCAGCGGCAAATCCCAGTTGCCTTTGTCTCGTTTCATGGCCATCTCTATTACTTCCTTTTATGTCCTGTCTTTACTGAACCAGTGTGGCTGCGCTGCCAAGTACCGAAGCGCAAACACCCTTCGCGATTGCGCTCGTGTCACTGGTACCGCCCAGCAAGCGATCGATGAGGTTGTCCGGACGATTGCCGCCGCCCGAGATAAATGCCGCGAGCTCATCGTGAACGATCGTGTAGCTGGGCTGCGAGTCGAGCTGAGGGCTCGTCGACGAGTGTCCGACTGCACGGAAAATCAAGGGCTCAACAAAGCTGTTGCGATTGGCGACGCTGTCGAACCAGTCGTCGGGCGCCGTACCGAGATTAAATCCGGGCCAGAGCGTCTCGTCTTCGACGGCGGCATCGCAGTACTGAATTGCGAGCTGCGCGATGGCAACCTGGTGCGACGACAAAACGGCTTCGATGCTCTCGACAGCCGGCAGCGACTGACGCAGCTCCTGGAAGGTCTCATCCACCGGGAAGATGCCGCCGCGCTGGTAGGCCGTGCGGTTGATACCCGTGATCGCGGCATAGGTCGCATCAATCTCGTCGAAAGTCTTGACGCCGATGTCAGACTTGCGTTCGTCGTCCGTTGCGATGTAGTCGGTTAAAACAAGCATCGGGTCCTGGTCTCGATCGAAAACCACGCCATCGAGGTTGTCGAACGTGAGGAAGAACTCGTCGTCCTGTGGTCCCTTCTCGAGCGGCAGAACCGCGCCGAGTGCGGACAGCGGCTGGCCGAGTTCGTCCAGCGTTGCTGGATCCGACAGGTCAAGCGACTGCACGAGGTTGGCGTAACTCTGCCCGACCGGCGCCTCCTGGCCGTTCATGGCGACGCGCATGCCTTCCAGGGCGATACCGGACGGCGCGGAACCGTCGAGCGTCGTGAAGTGTGGCTTGTCGAAAAGGTAGGCGTACGAGTCGAACTGTTGCGCTTCGAACAGGACGTAAGCGGTCTGCTCGGTCGCGTCGATGCGTTCCGAGATATCGAATAGCAGGTAGAATCGTTCGCCGACACCCGCGTCGAAATTCTGGTTGATCTGTTCGTCGCTAAGCGCGCGACGGTGAATGGCTGCGAGGCGGAACGTGCCCTCCCATAGTCCGTCACCCGATGCCTCGTTACCGAGCACCAGGGCGAACGTGTCCTCCCAATCGACGAATGTACCGCCCGGGATTGGATCGGCATTGCTGACGAGTTGACCGTTGACGTAAATACGCCTGCCGTCTATCGGGCTGTACGTCGCGACGACGTGCTGCAGCGTAGCCTGCAATACCTCGTCGTCGTTCGGTGTGGACAGCTGCGGATTACCGTTCAGGTCCGTCAACGGCTCACCTTCGGCGTCCTGCGCGTTTGTCCGCAACAGGAAATCGTAGTTATAGAGTGTTTGTTGCAGCGTGAAGTTACGCGACGCCTGGCCGGCCGAGTAGGTGACGATCCTTGCCATTTCCTGCGTCACGTTCGCCGGGACAACCCAGGCCTCGATCGAGAACTCTCCCGATTCCCGCAGAACATCCGTGAGTTTCTTACTGGCTGTCGTAAAGCCCCGAGCCTTGCCGGGGCCGGCTGCAGCGTTGCTACCGATTGTGATGCCCCAGCCGCCGTACCAAGTGACGTCGCCCTCGAGCGTAAGGTCGATGGCCGGATCGACGCCACTGGAATCGAACGCCGTCAAGCCCGTGCCCGTCTTGAATTCCCACAGCGCGATCTGGTCGTTCTCGTAGCGATTGCCGCCGGAAGCAACCGTACCGTCGACGAGTCGTACAGCTTTACTGTAGACAAGGTCCGGGTTGACCGTCGTCGGGTCGATCGCGTCCGCGAAGTTTGTGACAGCGGTCAGCATTTCGCTGGAAGCCGTCGGGCAGTCATTGTCCCAGCAGTTGTGTGCCTCACCGCCTTGTGAGCCCGGTGACACCTTGACGACGAAGCGCGAATCGACGGGTGAGTCCAGGCTGATCTTCGATTTGGCCGCATCGTATGCGGTCGCTATATCCATTTCTGCGAAGTACGGCTGTTGCGCTGTCGCGGACTCCGAGC
>Ga0316201_10003598_pt1 | contig 11449 bp, 10 predicted proteins | sample CS6wburrow_MG_FD_204516 | JGI IMG/M metagenome (GOLD analysis project Ga0316201, IMG submission 204516) | Coastal sediment microbial communities from Delaware Bay, Delaware, United States - CS-6 worm burrow | ecosystem: Environmental > Aquatic > Marine > Coastal > Sediment | place: USA... | reverse complement strand
TCAGATTCCGTGGTTGGCAGGATGCCGAGCTCCGCCGTATTGGTTTTGCCAAGAATAATCAATCCGGCATTTTTGAGACGCCTGACGAGCTCACTGTCGTGTTCTGGCACATATGTCCGAAAGAGGTATGAACCCGAGGTCATCGGTGCGTTGGCGTACGAGGCCCCGAGATCCTTCAGCAGAAAGGGCACGCCTTTGAATGGTCCATTGGGTATATCTTGCACCGATGCCAAACGTGCTTGATCGTACAAACGGGTCACGACGGCGTTTAACTGAGGATTCAGCCGTTCGATACGCGATATAGTGGCCTCTAACAACTCAACAGGGTGCACTTCCCGTCTGCGAACCAATTCAGCCTGCGCACATGCGTCCAGAGAAGCAAAGTCATCATTAGTCACCGCTCTTACCTCTCACGTTCCGATGTTTCGCTCTGAATAACAAGGAATTTATCCCGTTACATAGTCTGCGCAAGGCGCCTACCCTCACGCTCGTTCACTAACGACAGAATCGCACCACCAATAAGGAACAATACAATAGGCAGCAGAATTGCTATTCGTGGATCCCCTGTAGCAAGACTAGTGACACCCATCATTACAGGACCCAGCACCGCCGCAAATTTGCCCAACATATTATAGAAACCGAAGAACTCCCCTGCCCTGTCAATTGGAATGATGCGTGCAAACAGGGATCGTGACAGTGACTGCACACCACCCTGGACCAGACCAATCGAGATTGCCAGCGCATAAAACTCCCAGACATTATTGATTGTTGCTGCCCAGGCACTGATTCCAATATAGACTCCGATACCAATATAGATACCCGTTCTTGCCCCCAGCCTTTCGCCAAGCCTGCCAAAAGCCATGGTAGCCGGAAATCCGACAAACAGGCTGACCAGCATGGCAAGGATAAGATCCTGATAGTCAAATCCAAGCGCCATACCATAATCCACGGCCATACGTTGAATCGTGTGAACACCGTCGATGTACAACCAGTAGGCCAGAAGCATCAATATCACAGTTCGCAATTGTCTAAGCTCGCGAAAAGTGGTTACAAGTTGTGCGAAACCTGCCGTGATTGACGACCAACCGGATACCTTGTCTTTTACTACAGGTTCCCGAACAAACAACAGCAGAGGAATCGAGAATATTGCCCACCATGCGGCCACCATCAGAAAAGACAAACGAATAGCCTGAGCAGAATCCGCCAGGCCGAATGATTCCGGCCACAGGATCATCATCACATTCAAGGCAAACAATAGACCACCGCCGAGATAACCAAGGCTGAATCCCAGTGCAGAGACCCTGTCCAGTTTATGTTCGTCAGCAACACTGACGATGAGGGAATCATAAAACACGTTCCCGCCAGAAAACCCGATCACCGCAAAAATGTAAAGGGCGACGGCGACCACCCAATTACCCTCTCCGACAAGGGAAAGCGCGCCAGTCATGACAATGGCCGTTGCAGCAAAAATCGTTAGATACTTTTTCTTGACACCCCCACGGTCGGCAATGCTACCAAGAACCGGTGCAAGCACCACAACCACGAGACTCGCAAAGGAATTAGCCGCCCCCAGATAGAACGTCGTTTCACCACTCGCGTGAGAAGCACCCCAATACTGCTTGAGAAACAGCGGAAAAAATCCTGACATCACAGTGGTTGCAAACGCTGAATTCGCCCAGTCGTACAGGGCCCAGGAAATCACTTTTTTATTACCGAAGGCACTCATTTTCTTTACTCGCTACATCCATGGTCCAGCGGCTGTTTAATTATGTTTCCGTATCACCACTCGAGTAATTCACATCGCCAAGACGCCAGTCACAGCCTGGCCTGATCTGGTGAACCCGAGAACAATCGAACGATGCGATACACCTTATCAGGACTATAATAATAGTAGAAGACGATTATATGCTGTTGATGTGAGGCCTTCGAGGGTAGATGAGTAACGCTTAGGATAGAGAGATGCGCGCGGTCAAGAAAGGGTACTGGCGCAAGGCCCGAGCAGCTGATGCTGACAGGCAGAAACACTTGTATTATGCCATGCGCGCCTTTCTGACTTTTCTGCTTGTCTTTCCATTGGCAGCCACGGGTGCTGAACTGGATCTCAGCATGGATGGCCCGAAGATTGTCCGTGAAGGTGACCTGATCGAATACCAGGTCATGCTGCTGAATGACAGTTCGGTTGCTATCGATGGAGTCCAAGTACTCGACAAACTCCCTGCCGGTACTGACTTTGTGGATGCTACGCCACTGCCTAATGGTGCCTTTGATCCATTGACCGGTATCTGGACGGTACCGTCGCTGGGCACCAGTGAAAATGACAGAACGGCCAGCTTGACCCTGCAGGTTCTGGTGCATACAAATCTGCTAGCCGATTCGGATACCGTAGAAACACTGGTTAACCGTGCGGAAGTTACCGCGCCTCGCCTGGGCACGGAGGAAAAGGCCAGGCGTACTTCACGCGTCATTTGTCCCTTCTGCAATGACTGGGAAATGTTGTCAGTCAAGATATCCACGAGGCTGAACTCCGATGGGTACGACAGCTACGATGCTGTACGTTTTGTTCTGGATGTGAACGTTGCTAACAATGGACCCGTTAGATCCGAGGCAACTGTCAGTGCAACATATTTCAGTGCATCGGGCGGTGGTTTCGGCAAGATGAAACTGAAACCGTACACACCCGTAAGGATTGAATTGGGTGCAGGCGAGGCACGGAGAGTCAGGTTCCTGACAACGTGGGAGGACCTCCCCGAATCGAATTACTGGATTTCCGCTGAATTCGAGGTGAACGATGTATCACTGCATGATCCCATCAAGCCGAACGCGGTTTCGGCCACCTGGAAAGGTAAAGTCGATGGGGATGACAGCTCCAGTAGCGGTGGCTGCACGCTAAACTCGAAAAACGGGTTTGATCCACTATGGTTTCTGTTGTTGCTGCCGTTCATGCGTATCCTGAGGCGTAAGCCGTGATCAGGGGTTGCTGTCTGACCATGGCGTTCCACGCTGACTCGACCATCCACAACATGGCTTGCATGGGTCAAGTCACCAGCACGCAACAGGTAGCAACCTGACCGTCAATCCGATTGTCTGCCCCAACCTTCAGATTCGCATGAATCAGGGTACAAATCCGAGACAACAATAATTCATGACGTTACAGTAGCCTTTCCATGAACACGGCTGCATGCGTTTCGTATTATCAGTGAGTAATCAGTCATAGCATTGCCAACACCTGTTATTGATCTAAATCAACACCCATACCGCTTGTAGTTGTTAACCTTCAGATATATGACCTGGTCGGGATTTGATATGGTTGTAATGGAATGGCTTGCATAGTGCCATGCGGGAATGGACTCTTTCTCCGCGACGGCCAATTATTCCCATCGCTATTTTTCATCAAAGTAGTCTGCATACAATTGCCATGCCTGACAATGCGTTACTTGTGTGCCAAACACATGAACCTGATTCCCTGAATCGTCTGCACAATCCCGGGTCACCCGGCATCGACTATTGCGGCTTTTAAAAGAGGAAAAGACAGTGATTCTGACTATTACGCGCAACAATCTCATACCCGGCGCCCTATCCCTCTTGTTACTGTCTGCTTGCGCAGCAACATCAAACGTCAAACAAGTTGATCGCCTGGACGCAGTTGAGGAGGATCCGGTAATACTAATCATGACACCTGATGTGAAGTATTACCTGCTAACAGCGGGTGGGGTATCGGAGCCTCATGCCGAATGGACCGAAGCAGCCAGGAAAAACTTCTCTACAGCGCTGCAGGAATACGCAAAAGAACGCAACATCAAAATTATCACACCACCAATAGACCGCCAACTCGATGATACCGAAGTAATGTATCAGAAGCTTTATTCAGCGGTGGGCACATCTATTCTCATCCATCATTTCGGAATGATGAAACTGCCGACCAAGCAGGGGTCATTTGACTGGTCCCTCGGACAGGGAACACAGGCTATTGCAGATAAATATGGAGCCGATTACGCCCTTTTCAGCTACTACCGTGATTACCAGGCATCCGAGGGAAGAGTAGCATTTGCGGTTCTTGCGGCAGTTGCAGGCGTCGGCATCTCGACAGGCCATGAAGCTGGTTTTGCATCGCTCGTTGATTTACGAACAGGTGACATAGTCTGGTTCAACCAGGTAACCATTGGTTCCGGCGAGCTAAGGCATGAAGATGGTGCCAGAGCGACTATTGACGTTTTATTCGAAAACATGCCGGAAGGCTAGAAAGGTAAAGCTTCATAATGCGTCACCAGCTGCGAATCTGCTTTTTGCTTTTGATATTAACATGCAGAGCGATAGCAGCTGTCGAGTTTGACCTCGAACCGAAAATACCCCCTGGATACCAGCCTGTTGATGCAAATACCGAGAAAGGTATATGGGCAGAACTACATGACTACGAAAGGGAAATCCAGAATTCTGCACTGCTAGTTACAGACAGGGAAATCAATCAGTACGTCAGGAATGCCGCTTGCCGTGTTGCAGGCGATTATTGCAGCGATTTACGGATTTATATCATTCGAAACCCGTATTTCAATGCTTCGATGACAGCAAACGGTGTCATGCAAGTATGGACGGGACTGCTGGTTCGCGTTTCAAGTGAAGATGAACTGGCTGCAATACTGGGACACGAACTTGCTCACTATACACAACTACACACACTGGAGAGAATGCGCAGCTTGAAAAACAGCATGAGCACAGGCGCAGTTTTCGATCTTGGATTGGCACTACTTACTGGAGTAAGCGTTCCTGTAGGTCAATTCGCTGCTGTACTCAATGTACTGGCTTATAGCCGCGAGCAGGAACAGGAAGCAGACCTGCTGGGTATAAAATTCATGGCTGCGGCAGGGTATGATCCTTCTGCAACAATCCGCGTCTGGAAAGCAGTTATCGAAGAAGAGGAAAATGCTGCCGTCAAAAATCGCGCACCAGGAATATTTTCAAAAACGCACCCTGGTGCTGATGAACGCGTAGAGATTCTTGAGTCATTCGTACCGCAACAGTACACGAATCTGACGCCTGATCCACAGGGCCGGCAAAAACATGTCGACATGCTGAACCGCTATTACATGATGCTGATGGAAGACCAGATAGATACGAACCGCCATGGAAGAACAGAAGCCATGCTGCGAAATCATCAAGCAATCGGCGTCGACAGCAACCTGATCAATTTTTTCTGGGGCGAAATGTACCGCCAGAGAAATCTTGAAGGCGACCTTGACAAGGCAAGGAAGTCATACAAACTGGCAACCCGGGGCGACAAGCCGGTGGCAGAAGCCTATCGCAACCTCGGATACATTCATCTCAAAGAACGCAGCCTACCTGAAGCGAAGCACTACTTTCGAAAGTTTCTTGAAGTACAACCCGACGCCGATGACCGGGCGATGATAGAATTTTACTTGCAGGAGAAACAGCCATGAACAAAGTCCTGTTTTCCATCATACTCTCCTTGTCCACCGTGGCCTGTATGCCTGCATACGTGGCCGTTGCGCCGGGTAATATCAACTATGATGGATTGATTATCAAGACGGACCAGGCCTGGAACCTCGCACCCACCATATCGACTCCGTCTGCACGAAAAGGCTCGAAAGTGTGGACACAGGACGGCATTCTGCTCGATCGAATCATGATAATTCCTGCCGTAGCTGATGGCGAATCACTATTCACCACAACATCGAAAGATCAGGCATTGCCAGCCTTCAAGGCAGACATGCTTCCAAACGAAATCGAGGAATTAACCGAATCCTCACTTGTTAAACTATTCAAGGAAGGTGAGGTTGTAGTGCAAACATCCAACTTGCGTCCACACAGGTTTGGAGAACATAACGGATTACTGTTTGATATGAATGTAGCCGTCTCTGACGGCCCAAATTATAGAGGCATCACAGGCGCCCTCGTTGTCGACAAAAAACTCTACCTGATTTTTTTCCTTGGCGCAGAGCCGTATTATTACAGAAAGCACATCGATGAAGCACTGGTAATAATCAAGGGAGCTCGCGTTTAAGCAACCGGGAATCGCAGCCCGGTTACAAACCAACGTCCCGGTACATAACCACCCCACCAGTTCGCGACCAATTGATATACACATCTTTTGATCATGCCAGCTGGTCAGGGCATTTTGCCGGTCATGATACGACAACTGAAAACGATGTCACTTCAAACCCGCCCCCATCAGAAGACCTGGCCTGGCAAACGGGTACTTACATGACCAGGCGACCCAATCCGGAATTTCGCTTATTCAATGAAAGACAGTGTAACCCCTGACAGCGCCTGTCAGGGGCTAGGGGCGATTCGCATACTCGCTGTCAAACAGGTCTTCAAGCGGACCATGCACACCCCTGAGCCGGTCAATCACTGACTTGGCCCAGTCAAAATACGCCTGGCGCCGTTCCACACTCCAGCCTGCCGGAGGATTACCGGCAACATCACGCAGGTTGCTGATTTTATCGGCCAGCTTGACCAGCTTTGCCTGGTCACTGATATGTGCCGCGTGGTCCACCTGACGCTGTTTGCGTTCCGCCTTGCCCAGCGTCTTGTCATCAGTCACATCCATGACGATATGACGTATCGCCGCACTGAATTCCTGCTCGAGTTCCTCAGCAGTCGTGTCCGTATCCTCCACCGTGTCGTGCAGCAGGGCTGCGCATATCACGTCCGTGTCCGTTACATGACCCTCATTGCAGAGTATGCTGGCCAGCGAGATGGGATGATTGATATATGGCGAGGACTCGACATCCTTGCGCCGCTGGTCCCTGTGCTTTTGCGCAGCAAACGCCAGGGCCTTCAACAACATCTTCAGGTCGCTCTCACTGGTAACCATGATCTAGCCCCTCCTCTTTGTAATGCTCATCAGGTTGATCAGCCGAAAAAACCGTCCAGGCAGTAAAACATATCGGGCTTATAATTCACCTGCCAGTCCTTGCAAAGGTCGGAATATCGAAATCACTGTAATCCACTGATTCCTCGCTCCACTTTTCCTTGTGCTGCGCTATTCGCTGCTTGATTGTCATACCTACAACCTCGAGGTGAATTTTTTCCATTAGATCTGACATCTCAACATTAGTCACAACACCCATGAAAACGCCGGCACGGATGAATCCTTCACATCTGTGTTTTAACATATCGGGCGGCCTGTGCCCGGATCGAACCGCGGTAAAGATGACTCGCAGCTGTCTCTCGACCTCACTGGCAAACTGATGCTTATCCATATTTATAATTCCTGTCAGGAATGGGAATACCGGGTTTGGGCATCATAGCCTCGCTGGTGTTACCTCGCTTCCCTGCTGGAACCCGACTTACCAGAAGGCCACGACCAGCCACAGGGTCAGAAGCAACAGTACCGTGGCGTGCACGCGATAATCCTGCCACCATGGACCCGGCTCGGCACGCGCCAGGATCTCGGGCCGGTAGGTGAAGCGGGCAACCTGCTGCGGTAATGGCGGCGCCGTTAGTTGACCGGCCACCCAGAAGATCACGCTGCTCACGGCAAAAATCAGGCCGGCGATAAGGGTAAAATGCAAGTCCAGCCACCCCGTCAAGGTGGCGACAAAACACAGCGCCGAGACCGCATGCCCGCCCAGCAAGGTTGCCAGCGCGGCTCCCGCCCCCGCACGCGGCCAGAACAGCCCAAACAGAAAGATAACGACCACCGGTGGAACCAGGAAGGCCAGCGCAGTCTGCAGGTAATGGAACAGGCCCTCGAAGCTGCCAATGACCGGTGCTACCAGTGCCGATAGCACCATGAACACCACGATGGCCGTGCGCCCGACCCAGGCAGTCTGACGCGACGTCAGTTGCGGCCGCAACGGTTTAACGAAATCCAGTGTCACCAGGGTGGCTGCCGAATTCAGCGTCGAGTCGATACTGGACATCAACGCCGCAATCAGTGCCGCAAGTACCAGGCCAACCAGCCCTGTCGGCAACAACGTGCCTATCAACGCAGGAAACACCTGGTCCCCCTGCTCCAGGCCGGGGAGGAAAACACTGGCCATCACACCCGGCAACACCATCAGGAACAGCACCGGTAGTTTCAGCAGGCCTGCAAGTAACGCACCGCGGCGGGCATGGGTAACACTGCGCGCACCCAGAACCCGCTGCACAATGAACTGATTGGTGCACCAGAAATAAAAACCCAGTATGGGCACGCCCACCAGCGTACCCAGCCACGGCAGGTTGTCATCTGCAAGCGGCAACATCAGAGACAGGTGCGAGGACGGGGTTTGTGCCACCAGGGATGCCCAGGAATAATCGAACTGCGCAAACGCGAGTATCGCGACCACCGTAGACCCGGCCAGCAGGATTATCGCCTGCAGGACATCGGTATACACTACGGCAGCCAACCCGCCGGCTGCCGTGTAAAGCCCGGCAATGGCAGCCAGCAACAGCGCGGCGCTAAACAGGTCCAGTTCCGGCATGAACACGGTGAGCACGATGGCACCGGCAAACAGCGTACCCGCGGTGTCCACCACAATATTCGCGACAATGGTCAACAGGGAAAAGTAGCGACGCACATACTTGTTATAGCGGTATTCCAGGAACTCCGGAACCGTGCCAATACGCGCATTCAGATACAGCGGCACCAGGAACATCGCAAACACGACCAGGATCGGGGCCGCCATCCACTCGTAGTTCGCAACGGCGATACCCCAGGTGTAGGCCGCGCCGGCCAGGCCGATCATGGTGGTGCTGGATATATTCGAGGCAAACAGTGACAGGCCAATCGGCAGCCAGCCCAGTCGCCGCCCGGCCAGGAACAGGTCCTCGTCGCTGCGGGTGCGCTGGGCCATGCGAAATCCAATGGCAAATACCAGCAGGAAGTAGACGGCAACGATCACCAGGTCGATGGTGCTTAGCGATAAATCCTGCATGTTTACGAACGGCCCACGGTTAATGGAATAATGACGATGCCGGAATTATCGCTGACAGGGTATTTGTTTTAACAGCCCTTCCCCTTCAGGGAGCATAACCGAGAGCAAACAAACGAGCCAGAAAAATGGCTTTACAGGAACAATGGGGCACAACTTTTCCGGATTTGTAGCTTTTGTGGACTCGAAACCATCGGTTTTTACAAGAGATGCTCGGGGACTGATTATTGCCTGATACCAAAGGAAACCTGGTCGCCGAAACGCTAAAACGGACTCACACAAGCAAAGGCAACACAGGAGAGTCCCTGCACCTCGCAAGAACGCCACACCCTGAGTTACTCCTCGGGTAATAACACACAGACTGAAATTTGTCGGTTGGTACATTCGTCAAGGCTCCAGGACGTAAGCTGCTCTTCAGAGCTTATTTGCAGCCAGGCAGTAATCCACTGATTGCAGCACCTGAAGCCACCATCAGGAAAGCAGCAATATCGAGCCTCGGTAATGGAGCGCTCCCAAAGCCAAAGCGTGCAAGTAGCGCAATGCCGAGACAAAGCAGCACGGCACCACCGACCTGCCTCACTGCTGACGGTACTGCTACATTTGTGGCGCGTGCGTGTCTCTCAAGCGGCGAGAGCAACAAGGTGATTGGCAGTAGCGCCATATACAGGACGGTTATCCATACTGGCCGGCTCAGCCACCAGTCAGCACTCCCAGGCTCAAAAGTCAGCCCTACCCCCCCTGCCAGGTAAGCCAGTGCAACGATGAGCACCATGACGGTCAGGTGCCAGAGATAGAGTGTCATGATCATACTATTGATCAACACCGTTGCAGCCCAGATACGAATACTGGACAACATACGCCGCATCGGACCCTCAAATGCCAGAAGCAGTCCAAACTGGGCAATACCGAGTATCAGCAAGGTAATCTTCGGAGGCATCGAGTTGCTTAGCCCCTCGTCCGGCGACCCAACCATAGCCAGGGGATACGGCCCCTTGAATACCAGCAATCCAAGAATTAACAGCCCAAGCATCGAGCAAGTCAAAAGCAGCGCCGGGCCACCCATGCGGCCATCCCGCCAGGCATATCCGAGGTGGTGAACGGAGAGCCAGACCCAGAAGTAATTACTCCAGCCGGCCCACTGAAGATCAGCAGCAAAAAAAATGATATCGACGAGTCCGCCGGTTGCGACCAGTACCCAGAACGAGGCAAATCCCCAACGCTTCCAGGCAACATAGGTTGCCGGGGCAAGTACGACAACCATGATATAGATAGCAAGAAACCATGTGGGGATCAAAGCAGTCCTGGACGCGAGCTGAGTAACATCGCCACTGACGCCGGAGAAATACAATATCGCTGCAAGTAACGCCCAGCCCACCAACAAGGCAAGCAATGGTTTAACAAGCCGGTTAAGACGCACTGCCAGCCAGCCAGCATAATCTATATCACGCCGGTGCGCACTCTCCAGCGAGACCGCATTGGCATACCCTCCGACAATAAAAAAGACTGGCATGACCTGAAATACCCAGGTCAACCACTGCATATCGGGTTGAATGACAAGCATATCGCCTATAGTCAGCGACCCGTCCTGGTAATGGAGAGCAACAATCAGCCAATGGCCTGTTATGACCACCAGTATCGACACGGCACGTAGAAAATCGACGTATCGATTTCGACTGTCAGGCGTTTGTGCAGCCAGTTCCCTGGCCTGTGACCAGATACTCATCGTTAACGATGTCAGACCATGGGATAGTTCATAATGTAAATACCATACATCGATACAGCAACCTTCGAGGCGCCTTGTTTGTGCTAAATGTCCGGGTATAGCTTGTCGTTACCACCCGGCAGTTGGCATATACGAGAACAGCCGAAGACATTTAAAAGAAATCTTTAATAACCATCTACAAATATCGTTTGTTTATTCTTCGAGGTTGTTTCCAATACAGTGCCACCCGTATGAGCTCAATTTTTCAATGAACTCACCTGCCTTGTGTTCGCAATAATTCTGCGTATTTTTTGCTTCCCACAATGCGCGGGGCAAGACATTCTCCCCTGGCTTGGCATAAAAGACTTTGCACGGCAATCGCGCAGGCGCCTCCGGGTAGAAAATAACCACATCCCGCACAAACCCGGCATTCTGGCATGTCCATGAGCTTGCAGATACTTCTGAAGCCAGCCCCAGGAGGACCAGCAGATACACATGAGATCCGATATTTAGATACTTCATCGCGCCTGTTCCTCTGGATAAACTGTACTTCAGATAACCGCCAAACGGAGAACTTTAGCCACAAATAAAAAACGACGACCCGAAGGCCGTCGTGAGGAGTTTCATGAAAATGAAAAATGCTATCACAGGAGATAATTCCGTTGCTGCAATGACGACTACACCTTATCAAGCAAGTTGGTACCCTCCTATTGTGGAAATTACCTACTCATTCTAGTCGATAGAGGTGTCGTGACCGCCTCCGTTTGGCCGGTCCTTGCCGTCCCCAATAACGAGAAAAGCAATACCACACAGAATCAGATACCCAGCTGGATACTCCCAGTCTGCTGTGGCCCCACTGACAGTAGCCTTC
>Ga0316201_10003597_pt1 | contig 11449 bp, 10 predicted proteins | sample CS6wburrow_MG_FD_204516 | JGI IMG/M metagenome (GOLD analysis project Ga0316201, IMG submission 204516) | Coastal sediment microbial communities from Delaware Bay, Delaware, United States - CS-6 worm burrow | ecosystem: Environmental > Aquatic > Marine > Coastal > Sediment | place: USA... | reverse complement strand
GAATTCTCAGATGTGAACTAATGCAACGGAATACCTGGTTAGTTTCACCTTGATCAAGGCACCAGAGTCGCTAGCCCTGGATTGCCATCAGTATGCCAGCCACCACAACAATGGCCGCCAGGTTTGCAAGAAACAGGACCATTGCGCCAACGGCAAGATCGCCACCACCCGAGAACAAACCTAACTCTTGAAATGACAACCCAATGTCCGCGGTAGCCTTGCGACCAAGAGCGAGTCCGATACCGGAGACCGCCAGTGGTGGAACCAGAGACAGCGATATCGCTACGCCGGCAACAGAGTTTCTGATGCTCTCACGGCTCAGAGCAAAAGCACCTGCGGCGCCCGCCGCCATGGCTGCACCAAGGTCTAACAGGCTGGGAAAGGCGCGGCTGAGCATCTCGGTTCCTGCGACTTTTATTTCTATAAAGCGTGCAGTAAAGAAACTGATCGCGACCACAATAACCACGCCAAGAAATACTGTGATTGCCGAGCGTATAATCTGCGACCATTCAAACCGCACGACGCCGTAGGATAGCCCCATGATCGGCGTCATCAAGGGGGCGACGATCATGGCCCCGATGATTGCTGGTGCACTGTTGGCAAGCAGTCCAAAGGTGGCGATGGCGGTCGCCAACGCCAACAGGACGAAGAAGCTGACCGTGGGAAACGACGCCGCCTTCATTTCCGTAGCCATCTGGTCAGGCGGAATAGCCGGTTCGTGAACTGTCTTCCAGTCGCGGGTAAAGCGATAGAGCAGCCCCCTCCAGGCGACGCTGTGCCGAAACCGGTGTATTGCTATCTTTCTTCATGGGCGTCGCAGTGAATTTCTGTTTGGATAGCCTATCTTAACCAAGAACCTCAGCAACCCCCATCGAGTGTTTTTCTATCGTTCACTTCAGGATGTCGAACATCTGATCAGGGGCATCACAGCCGAGAACCACCTGATCGGGTTAGGCGTTTTTATTAGGGAAATTGGCATGAGATACGAAATCGGCTATTGGCAGGGCTGCCGAACGGTGCTGCGGTCGCGGCACCTCTGATAAGTCTAGACATCATGCACCCCTTCTGCATTGACTGGACAATGAATCTCCTTCTAGTCTACCGTTATGAACATGCCTCCAAAATATGTTGCAACGAAAGACCTGGCCCCCATGCTGCTGATCCTGGTGTTCGGCCTGCTGCCAACGCTGCCGCGGGCCGAGCAGCCCATCGCCGATGATCGCATGCTGCGCGTCCAGGACGGCACGGCGGAGCGCCAGTACACGGTGCCGGAGCTAATCGATGCCATCGGGCTCACCGAGCTGCGGGTGGCGAAGAATCCGCATTTTGGGCCGGATCGGGTCTTCGCCGGCTTCGCGATGGAGCCCCTTTTGAATCACATTGGATTGGCTGATGCATCGGAGCTGCTGCTGGTCTGCGCGGACGGCTACCGCATCCCGATCAATGCATCAAAACTGATGCAGCCGCCGCTGCGCGGCCTGCTTGCCCTCCGCGACACGGCCCTGCCCGCCGACGGCAAGACCCACTGGGAGGCGTATCGGCACGGTGCCGAGCTCGTCGACTTCGATCCGTTCTACCTGGTCTGGGCCAGCGCTGATGACAACATCGACCTCGATATCAAGGCGTTGCCGTGGCCCTTCCAGATCACCGGGATCCAACGGTTCGATAGGGCCACCTACTTCACTCCGGCGCGACCGCCGGCCGGCGCCGACGAAGCCCTGCAGAAAGGCTTTGCACTCTACACCGCCCACTGCGGCAAGTGTCATCGCATGCGCGGCGTCGGCGGTGATGTAGGCCCGGTACTGGATCGCAAAGGCAGCCTGTCCTCGCTCCTGCCCACGGCGCAACTGCGCGACTATGTCCGCCACGACAAAAGCCGTTTTCCGCAATCGAAGATGCCGCCGTTCTCGAAGATGCTTAGCCCGGATGAGATCGACCAGGTGGTGGCCTATCTGCAGGCGATGCAGCCGGTGAAATGACGCTGATGTTATCTACTGTTCCAGCACCGGTTCGTCATCTACCTGCGCCGGCGCCATCGATTTCGCGGATGTCTCTGAAGGCTGTCCGTTGCCTGTCCCTACGCGCCTGTAAATGACAAACTCCCCTGCCTCTCCGGAAAAGAGACCCCGCTTGGGCCCTTCAACCCGGTCATTACGCGGTTGAAAGGGTTCGAGACCGGCGCACGCGGACACCAGCATGGCTGTAAGCAATACACCGACTCGCAGCGCTGCCCGCCCAAGGCTTGCGGTGACGCCCATCAGAAATTCACCCGGGTCCCTAGCGTTATAACGGTGATGTCATCCACATCGGGCTCGACACCCCGATCGAGCGAGTGAAGCCGATACAGGCCATAGACTTCCGCGCCGAATTTATCGAACTGCTGGACCGCCGCTGCAGCGATCGAATAGCCGTCGTCTTCATCGGTGGGAAGATTTAATGAGCGCGTGTAATCGACACTGAACGCCGTATCGCCGAAGTCAAAGAACCGCCTCAGCCAGCCAACCTTGGCAAAATAATTCTGCTGATCGTCCTGGTTGTCACGCTCCAGCAAGCCGAACGACAGACTGAGATTCAGCCCGGTGTCCTCGTGCAGTATCGACGCGGAGCCATTGTACTGGAAGTCGGCGTCATCCTGGTTGGGATCGGCGAACGCTGCGGCGGCGCCGGCCTTGAAACCATAACCCTGGCCACCCCACCACAGTGACGCGTCATAGCGGTTGTCGCTAACCGCCGAGGTGGCGAAATGGAAGCCACCGAACCTTGGCGTGTCATAACGCAAGCGATTTCTGCGGTTCAAGCCATCGAAGGCATTAAAAGCTTCAAAGATCCTGAGGTTCGTCAGGTCACCACTGCTACTGTCTCTGAACAGATGGCTTCCGGCGGTATCGACAATGGTTGAGTAGGAGATCGACGTGGTTTTGGAAAGATCGACCGCGCCGGCCGTATAGGAGGCGGTGTAACCCTTGCCCATCCAGAGTTTGCCCCAGCGTTTGCTGTCGAGCGTAACCTCGACCTTGCGCTCGTCGAAGATGTCGCCGGTCTCCTGGTTGTTCTGATCGACCTGCCCGGAAATGTTGGGCGCAATGGAGACCTCGATGGTGGTGCCCAGCGTCAGGTCCTCGTCGACCTCCGCGGTACCGACAAAGCGCACCTGACTCTCGGAATTATCATTGTCGACGTGGTAGAGATCGGTATCCTCGCCGTCGTCTCTCACCTGAACGGCCCGGTTGACGTGCCCCGAGATGGCGAGCTTGATTCGCTCGCCGCCACCGGACGTCACGATCTTGTCAACCGGCCTTACCTCGAAAGCTTCCGGAACGTCAGCCGCTACCGTCGCTTTATCAGCTGGTGGTTGCGATTCACTGACCTGCCGCTGCAGCGACTCCAGCTGCTGTTGCTGTTGCTGGACGACATCTCCCAGTCGGTCGACTTCCTGCTGAGCATTCTCGAGCAGCTTTTGGGTCTGGGACTGGATTTCCTCCAGCATTTTCCGCTGCGCATCCAGCTGCTTCTGCTGGGCTTCGAGCTGACCTTGCTGTAGTTCGATCGTGCGTAACAACTCCTGCTCTTTTGCGGCATCCCGGGCATGTGCCTGTACTGCAAAGCCCCCCAGGACAAAGAATGCACTGGTCAAAAACAGAATATTAAATAAGCCAGAAGTTCTCATAACGCGACAGTGGCTCTAAATCCCCGATTCACCCGGCCTGGCCTGCGAAGCCCAATCAATATGATACGCCGTAACTTGCCATTTTCCTGACATTTTGGTCGCACCGACGACGCCTTACCCGATCGACTGGTCGTCGATAAGCGGACCGCCGCCAGCACCAGCGGGACGCCGTCGACAATGCGGGTGTGTCCCTTGCGCTCCATGGCGAACCGCTGCCCGCCGAACTGCGCGTGCTGATCATTCTGTTGGCGGAAGCCCCCATGTCCGCTGGTTTGGGAAACGAACGTACCGGAGGGATAGATGCGCGGGCCCGGCACAATGCCTTCATCGATGGCACGCTTGAGCCCGAAGACCGGGCCGCCCATATCGCGCACCGATGTGACACCGCGCATCAGCATCTTTTCGGCCTGCGCGGTGGCCACAACCTGCTCATAGCCGGGAAGGGAATGCTGGAGGTCCGCCATTGGAACCGCCGCCCAGGTCAGGTGTGCGTGCGACTCGATAAGACCCGGCATGAGGATGCGGCGCGCGCCGTCGATGACATTGCCGTTTGGGTCAGCCGAGCCTGCCGCGGTCTCTGATATCTGCTCGATCTTGTTCCCGACGATCAAGACGTCCGTTGCAGCAGACAGTTTCGCCTCCGTCCCGTCGAAGATCCGGACGTTCTTGATCAGAATCTGACCTGCTCCCTGCTCTTCCGCAATCGCGGGTGCCGTGTGAAGCGCCGTCAGAGAGAACAGGCAGGCAAGCAGGACTGCCGGGACCAACCGAGGCTGGGCCAATCGCCTCTCGTTCATAATGATTTCTCCTTCACAATGAATAGCACGTAATTTGGGCCGAGCTTACGAGGCCCAACGAGATCGCCCGCTGCTGCAGAGGGCGCCGCGACCGTTGGGCCTCGTTCGTCCTACCTACGGGCTATCCACTCGCAAGCGAAGCTATCGAATCGATCTTCACGTTGTAGCCGCCGGCGATCATGAAGCTCTGGCCGGTGGTGAACATGTTGTACCCGTCAAGAAGAGCCGTCGCGAAATGCGCCATCTCCTCGGGCTCACCGAAGCGGCCGACTGGGATATTACTTGCGACGGCCGCCATTTTTTCAGGGCCGCCATAGCTGTTCACTGCGTCGGGATAGTTGAGGAAGTTGGTGCCGAACGCGTTCACGCACACGCCCTTGGGCGCCGCCGTCATGGCCGCGCCCTGTATCAAGGTGTTCGCAGCGGCGCGCATGGCGGAGTAGCCGATGAAGTCGCTGAGCGCCTGCGTGCTGGAAGCGCTGGTCAGGATGAGAATCTGGCCGGCGCCCTTGTCCATGAGGGGCGGCAAGAGAGACTGCAGCGAATAAACCACCGCGAGGAAGTTGCCCTCGTAGAGTAGCTGCATATCCTTGGCGTTTATCTTGAAGATATCGCCGGGCATGTGTTGCGCCGTGCGGATAAAGGCCGAATCGAAGCCGCCGAATTCCGCCATAGCGGCATCGACCAGCTTCTGGGTGGAGTCGGGCCGTCTCTCATCGTTCGGACCGTGCTGTTCGATGCCAGGGACGACGACGACCTTCGCGCCATGGCTCTCGCACTCCTTGACGAGACCTTTGGCAGGCTGCGCGATGACGAGGTTGTATCCCTTCTTGGCGAAGTTGCGCGCCAAAGGCGGGCCGACCTGAAGCAGTGCGTCGTTGATGATGATGACACGCTTGCCGCCCTTGGTCGCGTTGCTCTTCAGCTCTTCGCCCGGCACGATTGTCTTCGCCGATGCGGCGCCGGTCGTCAGACCCGCGGCGCCAGCGGCCGCAATCCCGGCGGCACTCACCCGCAGGAAATCGCGGCGATCCATACCCTGGGGTTCGTGGTCTTTGGTGTGTGAAGTCATGATCGCTATCCTCTCATGTGGTCAGTTTTGGCTCGAAGGGCCGGTGAGTTCGTAATGTGTTCCAGGACCTACGCCTTGGGTCGCGTCGCCGCGAACGGTATGTCGAGGTACTTGATTGCCTCGGCTCCGCTGACGATGGGCCGGCCGACCTTGTTGATCAGCTCCCTGGCCCTGTCCATCTGCTCCACGTTGCTCGGGCCCTTGCCCCAGTCCTCCAGCCCGACGCGGAAGCTGCCGCCCCGTTCGAGCGCCATTTGGGCAAGGGGCGTCTCCATGATGTCATGGCCTATCAGGCCAACGGACCATTTCAGATCCAGCCCCTCGATCATGTGCAGATAGAGCTGCAGCGCCTCGGGGATCGGCGGCGCCATGCCGGCGAAACCGTAGTCGGCGAAGTAGATGTTGAGCTTCGAGCCGCGCGGCAGCGTGCCGGCTCGCGCCATGGCGACGACGTTCTTCATCCAGCCCGGCTCGAACACCGAGATCGACGCCCCGCAGCCGAGCTCGTTGCAGGTGTCGATGTTGATTTTGTTGTCGCCCGGCCAGAAACCGTACCACCAGAAGCCCTTCTCGGGGATCATGCCGTTCTTGTCGTAGACCGCGAGTGGCACGACCCCGGTGTCGAGCAGGATCATGTTGGCAAGGCCCGCCTCCGCCAGTGGGCGTTGGTGCCCGCTCTGGATCTCCGGCGGCCAGACAGTGCGGTTCTTGTGGTAGACCGCCGCGTCGAAGTTTGCTGTCGGGTAGATGATCCCATGGGGATGCTTCTTGCGAACCGGCGTGAAGGCGTCGATGTAGGCCTGGGCGGCCTCAGCCACGTTATCACTCGGCTTGCCGCTGTGCGCGTGGACGATCGTTGCGCCCGCATCCAGGCACTTTATCATTTCTGCCGCGATTTCCGCCGCTGTCTCTGGCGCAGCAGGGTTGATCTTCTTCGTGGTCGAGCCGTTGATCGCGACCTCGAGAATCACCGGCGTGTCTTCCTTCCTGAATGCGAAATTACTGCTCATTCCGGACGTTGCCGGTCCGGCAAGCGCCCGGCCTGCCGCCAGTGCGGCACCGGCAGCAGCCAGGGTTTTTCCAAAGTCTCTTCTTTTCATCTGGGTATCCTCTGCTTAGCCCACCTGGACAGTGCCATCTTCGCTGATTTTGATCTTGTCGCCGGTCTTCACGGCCTCCATGAACTCGTCACCGAGCAGGTCGATGGTGATGACCTTGCGCTCGTTCCAGACGTCGTCCATGATCAGCCCGCCCGCCGCGATACTGTCGATATGCGACGAGAACAGCATGGCCTTGAAGCCCACACCGAGCAGGTTCATGCCCATGATTGCACCGGCACCCATGGTCGAGCCGACGGTCTGAGGTGTGCAGATGATCGCGCCTTTAAGGTCCTTCTTGTACAGCTCCTTGTTGTTTGCGTCCGTGCAGGGTGCAGTCTTGGTGTTGCCTGCAAACATATTCTCGAAATAAGACGCTGTGGTATTGAAGGGCTGCTTCGAAACCAGCGCTTCGCCTTCCAGTTTGCCGGGTACTATCGGACGTCCTTTAAATTTTTTTGCCATGTCTAACTCTCCAGTTAACTATGCGCGCGAGCAGTTCTAAACCTTGCCGGTCAGCATGATGTCGATGAGCTTCTGGTCCGGGAAGTAGCGGATCGATGAGTAGTTGCGGTTCTTGGCGGAGTTCGTGACGCCCCTCACCCGATCCGAGAAGCCCTTCATGCCCGAATAGCTCACGGCGCACATGTTGGTGTACGACACGCCAGCGGTCTTCGCCCGGCTCGCCAGCTCGGGCTCTTCGATCAGGATGCGCGTACGGGTGACGGTGGGCATGAAGATGTAGGCGGGGATCGCCAGCTTCTCCTGGCCGGCCTCGTCGAGCGCGTCGACGATCATCTTCGCCCAGCGCACGGACTCCTCGTAGTTGCAGTGCGGGCAGCCGATGAAGCAGGCGGTCGGGTCGCCGTCTTTGTCGGGCCACAGGTTCTCGAAGGTGTCCATGATGGCCTGCTGCTCTTTGTCGTCGTAGACGTAGGTCCGGTAGCCTTTCTCCAACAGCTTGCGGCCCTTTTCCTTCGGTTCTGGCGTGACCCCTTCGACGTGATAGCACCCGACGGCGCCCGCAGCGGCGGTGGCGCTGCCCATGTACTTGAGCTTGTGCCAATTGTCGTTGGTGACCTCCCCGTCGAAGTACTGCTCGACCCCTGCGACGTAGGGGATGTCCTCGACGCATTTCCGGCCGATCGCTGTGCCGAGGACGCCCCAATCCGGCTCTTTCGATGTCTTGACGTCGATCAGCCACTTGGCCTTGCGGCCCTCGTCGGTCATCAGGCCGAACTCCGGCGCCTTGCCGAGCATGGCACAGACCATCTCCATGCCGGCGCCATAGCGGTTGGTGCGGATACCGAGAACCGAGTTGCCGTAGTTCACGGCCGAGGACTCGCACCAGGCCACCGCGGTACCGGGCTCCGGTCGGTTGCCGATATCGTCGATATAGCAGGCGCAGGAGCGTTGGTTCAGATCAGGCGCGCCGAGCTTGGAGTGGACCCAGTCCAGCCGCATCTGCTCTGGGTATCCCTGGTAGATCAGCTCCATATCCGTCGGGTTGTTCTGGACGTTGTAGACGTCGTAGGGGCGCGGATTGACGGTGTAGGGCGCGTAGGATTTCAGGCCCGCCTCGGCGCACTGTTGCAACATGTCGATCAGGGACGCCATGTAGGGCGCGCCGATGTAGAGGTTGCTGTGCGGTGCCCCGCCGAGATCCACCAGCTTGGTCGCCCCGAAGGTCTCGCCGAACCTGACGAGGATCTTCATCAGCTTGGCCTTCTCCGGACCTTCCTTGCCGTCCAGAATGGCCTGCTCGTCAGCGGTCAGCTTCATCTTCGACGACGCGCTTTCGGCCGTTGCACCGGCCTGCGATGCGCCCGTGAAGGTCGCCGTCTGGCCAGTGGGCTTTCCGTCAGGGCCGAGGCCGTTCATATCGGTGGTCAGCATATGCTCCGCGAAATCGGGGATACTTTGCGAACCGGCGGCCTTCCCCGCCTGTCCGGCAGCCTTCCCCGCCGGTGCCGCCTTTTCGGCAGTCGCCGCGTCCACAACACGCGGGATGGAAAGCAGCGCCCCGGATGCGGGCACCAGCGCCACTCCTTTACAGAATTCTCTACGTTTCATGATTCATCCTCAATTGTTGGCATTTGCTCACTGATCCGGGCGTCACCAGAATGGCATTCCCTGCTATAACCCTTGAAAAGAAACCGACAATTCAAGCGGTATTGGTGCAAGTCCGGTGCATTCATGCAGGGGCCGCCCGCGGGTAAAAGGACACCGTTCAAAAGCTTGTTAAATATAGTCCTGACTCATAGGGTCCGTACCGACCATTTCGCGCCACATTGCCACGCCGATCAGTCTTTGTATCAATCGAGCGGGTTCAAACATTTGACCTGTTGGCCTGGCGACTGGTTGCGGTAGGCACCCGGTGCCGTGCCGGTCCAGCGCCGGAAGGCGCGGGCGAAGCTGCTGGCGTCGGCGTAGCCCTTTACCACAGGGTGGGTCGGTACTACCGACCATGTCGTGCCAGATTAAAGCACCTGGCGTCGATCCGGCTAACGACGACTGCGGCGACATCAGGTCAACCATCGCCGATATTTTGACATGCTGGGTGCACTGTCCATTGGTTCACGGGACGGAGGACTTGGGCCGGTGAAATCCGTCGACTCCAGGTTTATACTGCCACTGGTTAGTGGCGCCAAATGAACATTCGCTTGCTTTCAGGGGGAGTGGCAGTCAGGGTTTGTACTGTCAGAAACCGGGCGACAAAAGAACGGACATACAAACACCACAGGCTCCGGAATTCTATGGGGTACAAGAGCGATAAAATAACGGAATCGATACCGCTACACCGCATAGCCGTGGTAAGCCCTTTCACGAATTTCCTTAACGATGTCGGTACATCCTTTGAGCGCGGGTTTCGGCACGTCGGTTTGCCGGTCTGTGCGCTCGAAGACGCGAATAACTTCGTTCCCTCGCACCGCTTCTGGGCGTTCCTGGTCGACACGGCGTTCAGCCAGGATATTCCAGATCTCGGCTTCCGCGTGGGACAAAAGTATGGCGCCAATTGCGCTGATCCACACCTGGTTGATCTGCTCAGCCGGTCGGCAACACTCTACCAGGGGCTGCTGAGGGCCAGTGATTTGATCAACAAGACAATCTCTCATTGCCAGGTGGGGATCCTGCAGCCACCCCGCAGTCAGCACGCCTATTTCTATCACAGCCCGAGCTGTGACGCGCACAACCCGGCTATCGAGCAGATCGGCTGGTTTGGCGTCATGACGTTGATCGGTATGGTCCGCGCGTTTACCGCTCCCCGCTGGCTGCCGACCGAGATCGGTCTTATGAGCAATCAACCACCACAACTTCATATTCGCGAGCATTTCCGGGGCACGCGTATACGGTTATCACAGCCTTACTCCTACGTCGCCCTGGAAAACACGCTGCTCAGTCTGCCGCCATTGGCCCAACAAGCCGCTGCGCCCGAGTCTCCAGCGTTGCATTGCGAGGGCTTGGCAAATGATTTTGTCAGCTCACTCAATCAGCTATTGCATTCCTATATTCAGGAAAAGGATCTGAACATAGAGTTCGCTGCAGGGCTGTGTGATATGAGCAAACGCAGTCTGCAACGCAAACTCGCAGAGAACGAAACGCGCTATTCCGAATTGCTGGATCGGGTACGGTTCGATGCCGCGAAACAGATGCTCCAGGACCGCGACAGGAACGTGGCCGATATCTCGCATGTGCTGGGCTACAGTGAACCAACACATTTTACGCGCGCTTTCCGCCGCATCGCCGGCGTGACGCCGCGGGTGTACCGCCAAACATACCAGCATTAACTGCAAGCAGCCATGGGGTCCGGTCTTGCAATAACACGCTGCTGTAGCTCCCTCCATATGCTCTCCAGAAGAAGACGCAGAAGACACCTAAGAGAGACATTGATATTGCTAAAATGCGCTTCCGTGAATTGGAGCGAGAGAGGAAAATATGAGTACCAACCATGTAACTCCAGCCGGTGGAAATATCTTCGAAGACCTGAATACCCCCGACGCGGAAAATGAAAAGCTACGCTTGAGCCTGCTAGCGGCGATCAGGGAATGGGTCAGCGGCTCCGGCCTGACGCAGACCGAGGCGGCTGCCGCGATGGGAGTTAAGCAGCCGACTTTAAACGATGCCATTAAGGGCCGGTATCACAAATTCACCATTGATCGACTGGTGAGGATGCTTTCCAGCGTGGGGGAGCGGGTTAACATCACCGTCACGGACAAAGCCGCATAAGTTTCACAAATGCGGACACCGCCATTGATTACAACAACCGGCATCCAGTGCAAGAAATAGAATACGCACTTCCAAGCCGCTTCACGAGAGCTCGACTTGGGAGGGGCGGGCGCTGGTACGCGTCTTGCGCTGACAGTGGCAATAACATTCTTGCCACTCAACTTGCCGACGTCAGACGGTATCAGGCTGGGTTAGGCGGTGTTTTGCTGATTTTCCAGCAAAATATAAAGATAGAAAAGACACTAAATAAGCACCCTAAATAATTGATTTAATTGAATGTATGCGACGCCCGGAGTCGAACCGAGGTCCACGGATTTGCAATCCGTTGGCTTTTTATGTAGTTCCATGGGTTACAGGCATTGCCACTCCGAATGACACGCCGCCTAAATATTTATCCCTTGTTCACTCCGTTTTGCATGTCTGTAAGGCTATCCCGACCACCTTCGGAATATAAGACCGACATACTTGCGCGCTCTACGAATTCTTGTGGAACACAGCGCTTCTTTAGTGTGGCGCGCTCGGAGAGATTCGACCTCCCCACTGCCTGGTTCGCAGCGATTCCAAGTCTAACCGTTTGTTTTTAAAAGAA
>Ga0316201_10003596_pt1 | contig 11450 bp, 7 predicted proteins | sample CS6wburrow_MG_FD_204516 | JGI IMG/M metagenome (GOLD analysis project Ga0316201, IMG submission 204516) | Coastal sediment microbial communities from Delaware Bay, Delaware, United States - CS-6 worm burrow | ecosystem: Environmental > Aquatic > Marine > Coastal > Sediment | place: USA: Delaware... | reverse complement strand
AGGTCGACCATGGTAATGACCGATGCTTTGGCAACGGCGATATGCGCGGCGGCGGCGACTCCGATGCTGGATTCCAGCATGCAACCGATCATGCAGTTGACGCCATAGATCCCGGCGATATCAGCGATCTTGATGGCGTTGGAAATACCGCCGGTTTTCATCAGCTTGATGTTGATGATGTCAGCGGCGCGCGTTCGGATCAGCTCAATGGCTTCCTTGGGCCCGAACGAGCTCTCATCAGCCATAACCGGCGTATGGATACGCTCAGTGACGTACTTCATGCCCTCGATATCATCGCCCCGCACCGGTTGTTCCAGCAACTCGAGGCGCACACCGCTGTCTTCGAGCGCACGCAAGACGAAGACCGTTTGCTTGGGCGTCCAGCCCTGGTTTGCATCCAGCCTGATCAATGCGCGCCCGTTGATGGCAGCGTAAATGGCCTTGATCCGTTCGATATCCAGCGCCGGGTCTTTGCCAACCTTGATTTTCAGCGTTTCAAAGCCCTGCTCGATCGCTGCCAGCGTGTCCTCGACCATCTTGTCGATATAGTCAACACTGATGGTGATGTCCGTGGTGATAACGTTGTCGCCGCCCCCAAGCAGTTTGTACAGGGGCGCTCCATAAAGTTGACCATAAAGGTCATAAACCGCCATTTCCACGGCGGCCTTGGCGCTGAAATTCCTGACAATCGCACCCTGGATGTCGGTGACCAGGCCATTCAGGTCGGCAATATCCCTGCCGATCAGTGCTGGCGCCATGACCTTGCTGATGGCCTCGATAATGGAGCCGTGCGTGTCACCTGTAATCACGGCCGTGGCGGGTGCGCTGCCGTAACCGGCATGACCGGTATCCGTTTCAATGATGACAACGACGTCTTCGATCTCACTGACCGTGCGCATCGCGGTTTTGAATGGAGTTTTTAGCGGCACGTTAAGCATGCCGAAGCGGATACTTCGAATTTTCATTTTAGCTTGACCATTTTCTCATGTCACAGACGCCGTCGGCTCTGTCCCTGGCACCGTTTGCCGGTTACCAACCCTCAAAGGAATTGAAAATGAAAAGATTTCAATGTCCGATTGAATAATTTATTCTAAAGATGTGGGCGGCACAGCACAACCAGTCATTTCCACTTGTAACAGTCCTGGTGGTTGACAGATAAAAACCATTTTCAGCGCTGCTCAACCTGGATGTCACTAGCGGTCGCCAACAGATTTGCAAACTCCTCCGGGTAATATTTCTCCAGCAGGGCGTAAAGGACCGCAGCGGTTTCACGGTTGAAATCCCCGCTGACGCGATGGGGCAGGAAATGCATTTGAAAAGCGCGAACGACGTTGCGTGACTGTTGGTCGTTTTCGCCACTGAGCTCGATTTTGTAACCGTAGGTATGCAGGGCCGTTTGCAGCGTCAGAACGGGCGGTATTTCCTGCCGGAACTGCTCCCAGTAGCGGAACATGGTGTCGTCATCATACCAGGCGCCAAACCCAAGACGATACATGCGTTGCCATGGAAACCGTGGCCCGGGATCAATTTTGCGCTGCGGTGCGATATCGGCGTGACCGACAAAGTGGGTTGGTTTGACCTCCTGGTGCCGCTCCGAGATGCCTTGCAAAAGTTTGAAAAGTATCTGCAGTTGTGACTCGGCAAAGTCGGGGAAGAAGCAAAGCCTTTCCGGCTCCTGGTCCGCCTCCTCAACTGACTGAATCTCCCCGGCTTCGCGGCAATAGGTCTGATTGACCAGCTCAATGCCAATCGAAATGTCATTGAGCGAGGTTTTACCGGCCCAGTAACTTGAACCCGCATGCCAGGCGCGACCTTCCTCTTTAACCAATGAGTAGAGTTTCAGATTTTTGCTGTCGTAACTCGGGTCGCCGGGTTCGGGGATCAGGTAGTGCGAGCTGACAGGGTTACCGGAAGGCTCGGTCAGGACATCGAATGAAGAGCCGAAATCCCCCGTTGTGTGGTGGATAACGACCACCCTTACCCGGGTATCCTGGTTGGCTGATTCGACATGAATTGAGTCCCGGCTGGCACAGCCACCGGCGGTTAACAACAGCAGTGCTATTGTGCCGTAAACCAGTGGCTTGAACTGCCACGCGCTACGGGGGAGTTTGAAATTAGCGGTCCTGACAATAGTCATGCCTGTCCATCTCTTTAATTGGCGCCAGCCGCAGGCGGATTTCATCGGCGATTCCGACTTGGCCGGAATGTCTTTTTCAACGGAAAAAATAGCACAAAGGAATAAATAATTCTTTACTTTCTCGCGGGTAGTGATACTTTACGTTCAAAGCAATAACAAATCCTTAACTTAATCGTCCAACCGGGGATTACATAATGAAAAACCATTCGGCATTGCAAAGATCACACTTAACCCCACGGGGGTTGACATGGATACTGGCCTTGGTTGCTGTCGCAGCAGCCATGTTCAGTACGCCATTGCTGGCACAACAAACGGGTGAAATTGTCGGGCGTGTCAGCAACGCCGCTGATAATTCAGCACTCAGCGGTGTGGCCGTCGAAGCCACCAGCCCGGTGTTACCCGGCGCGCGCAGCTCCACCACATCGAACAATGGCGATTACAGGCTGCCATTGCTACCGCCCGGTACTTACACCATCAAATTCATGGTCAATGACACGACCACTTTGACGCGCGTGACCAACGTGCGTCTGCAACAGCGTTCAACCGTCGACCTTGCCGTTGATTTGAATGCTGATGCATCTTTCCTGGAAGAGGTTCTCGTGGTCGGCACCAGTACTATCGCGCCGGACACCGGCGGCGCTTCGCTGGCCGGGTCCATCGGCACGGAAGTTTTCGATGCGCTGCCGGTTGGGCAGGAATACCGTGACCTGATCAAGCTGATCCCCGGCGTGCAATACACGCAGGATGAAATCCGGGGTCCCAGCGCCGGCGGTAGCGGCCAGGACAATACCTACCAGTTTGACGGCGTTGACGTATCACTGCCGCAGTACGGTACGCTTTCAACGGAACCGTCAACCCATGACATCGACCAGGTGTCGATAGTTCGCGGTGGCTCCAAGGCCATCGGTTTTAACCGTGCCGGCGGTTTCAAGGTCAATACGACCTCCAAGCGCGGCACCAACGAGTTTCATGGCAGCGCCAGTTACCAGACCGAGCCTGCCGATTTGTCCGCAGACCGTAAGAATGTCTCCGAAGATTTTCAGCAGGACAAGGACTGGATCGTTGCCAGCCTGAGCGGGCCAATCATGAAGGACAAGTTGTTTTTCTATGGCTCATTTTATCGCCCGACCGTAAGCCGCAACAATCGCGACAACGTTTACGGCCCGGTACCCGATTACAAAAGCACTCGTGATGAATGGTTCGGTAAACTGACCTGGGCGCCGACCGACAACCTGCTGTTCGATGCCAGCTACCGCACCTCTGACCGCGAGGTAACGGGCGACGGCGTTGGCGCGTTCGAGCACCCGGACGGTTCAGAGGGTTCAGATACTGAACTGAATATTGCAATTGTTGAAGGGTCATGGATTATCAACGACAACAGCAACGCCTATTTCAAATTTACCGATTACGAAAACAAGAGCACCAGCCGTCCCGACTTGATCCTCAGCGCCCAGCCGACCATCGGCGGGACGCTCGATCTGAATAACCTCGACCGGATGGGACATTTCCAGGTGCCGACGCTGGCTCCGAATGACCCCATTCAAAATGCCTGGGCGCAGCCTTTGATCAACCAGTATGGTTATGGCAATCCCAATGGCGGTGGCCTGGTCGGTGCAGCCACCGATTTCAATACCCAGGACTTTTTCCGCACCTCATGGGAGTTCGGCTATGACCTGACTCTTGAAACCGGTTCTGTAACGCACGAACTGCACGCCGGTTACCACCAGGAAAAGACCAGTGAATACCTGGTCAGATCATCCAACGGCTGGGGTTTCATTGATCCGATCGGCGGTGTCGAAACCGCCAGTAACGGCGAGCCGATTTTCTTCCAGGCGTTGTTTTACCAGACCAGCCTGGGCGAGTATGGTGTTCCACCCATCGATACGGGCTCCAAGTCCCGCAATATCGAGATCAACGACACCATGTACTGGAACAACTGGAGTTTCAATCTTGGCCTGTTGATCTCCGAAGACAAGCTGTACGGCCAGGGTCTCAAGAAAAACAGTTCCAACCTGTCCGGATTTGAACTGGCCCCGGGTAACCGTTACCTGATGAAGAAGATCGACTTTGACGAAATGCTCCAGCCGCGCCTGGGCGTGACCTGGGATGCGAAGGACAACGTTTCGGTATTTGCCAACTATGCACGTTACTACCCGGCCGCCACATCGCTGCCAAGGGCGGCAGCCTGGGACCGCAACCTGCATTCCCTGATCGAAGCTGATTTCGATGCCAACGGCAACATGATTGAAATCGAGCCCCGGGACTCTTCCTCGGGTAAATTCTTCCAGGAGGGCATTGACCCACGGCATGTCGATGAATACCTCCTCGGTGTTAACTGGGGCGTCAATGACAACCTGACCACGCGGGCGCATTTCCGTTACCGTGGTTCGCGGAATTTCTGGGAAGATACCTGGAACTGGTCGCGTGAAAGTTACGCCTGTTCAACCAATCCCGACCTGGTCGGCTGTATGCCGGTCGGCTGGGCGCCGGAAGAGCCCTATATTCCCGAGTTGAACGACTACCGCGCCGAAGTCGGCGGTTCAAGCTATGTCATCGCGCAGCTTGACCGCTCCAAGACCGACTATTACGAGCTCAGTTTTGAGGCCGAATGGCAGTATGAAAAGTTCTACCTGACCGCGTCTTACACCTGGAGTGAATACACTGGTAACTTCGACCAGGACAACACCAGTGGCGCCAATGACGCGAACCGCTTCATCGGCTCGTCCAACCTCGCCGATGGCCGCGGTCGCCAGCTCTGGGATTTCAAACAGGGTACGCTGCGCGGCGACCGCACTCACCAGCTCAAAGCTTACGGTTATTACGACTTTGACTGGAACGGCACCTTTGGTTTTTACGGCATGTTCCAGTCCGGACAGCCCTGGGAAACCTGGTACGGCAGGTATTATGGCTTTAGCAGCAGCACCATCCGCTATGTTGAGCCCGCCGGTTCACGCAGGTCGGAAGGCCACTTCCAGCTGGATTTGAACTATGTGCACAACTTCTACCTCGGTGCCGGTGACCGATACACGATCCAGCTGCGGGCGGACATGTTCAACGTGTTCAACAAGCAGACGGGTTACAACATCAACCCGTACTTCGACCAGGCAGGCTATGGCGAACCTAGGAATTATTTCAATCCGCGTCGTATCCAGTTAATGGCCAAGTTTCTGTTCTGACCGGAGGCCGGTTCAACAGCAATATATGATTGCTGTAAACGCTACAACGATCGGCCCGGAATTCCGGGCCGATCGCATTTTTGGGACCTGAATTCAGCGCATGAATTTTTCCTTGAACATAAGTCTCACAGACGCTCTGGTCGTGGTGTTCTACCTGCTGGCGGTGCTGGCCTTCGGTTTGTGGGTCGGGCGGGGCCAACGGACTTCCGCGGATTACTTCCTCGGCGGGCGCTCGCTGCCGTGGGGCGTGTTACTGCTATCGATTGTTGCGACTGAAACCAGCACGGTCACATTTCTCAGTCTGCCCGGTATCCCGGCCGCCATTAACGGTAACCTGACCTTTCTGCAGATTGCCATCGGCTATATTGTCGGCCGTCTCCTGATCATTTACGTGTTGCTGCCGATCTATTTCCAGCGCCAGAACTTCACGGCCTACCAGGTGCTGGAAACTCGTTTTGGCACCTTGAGCCGGCGACTGACATCGGTTCTGTTTCTCTTCACGCGCAACCTCAGCGATGCGCTCCGGCTTTTCCTGACGGCATTGGTGTTGCAGATCGTGCTGGGGCTGGATTTGACCGTTTCAGTGATCCTGCTCGGTCTGATCACGGTGATTTACACGCTGGTCGGCGGTGCGAAGTCTGTTATCTGGAACGATGGCATCCAATTCGTGATCTATATGCTCGGCGCCGGCGCGGCATTCTCGATCATCATCGCCAGCATGCCGGGGGGCGTGGCGTCCATCATGGAATTTGCCAACCAAACGGACAAGTTCCGCTTATTCGACTTTGACCCCGGCCTGACCAAGCCAAGCATGACATTCTGGTCCGGACTCGTGGGCGGCGCGTTCCTCACAGCGGCAACGCATGGCACCGACCAATTGATGGTGCAGCGCTACCTGTCTGCAAAAAACCAGCGGGATGCGGCGCTTAGCCTGGGCCTGAGCGGATTCGTCGTATTCCTGCAGTTTGCCGTTTTCCTGCTCATAGGCATAGCGCTGGCGGCGTTCTACACGCAACTGCATGAAGCCAATCCGTTGGCCAGTGGCAATGGCGACCGGCTGTTCGCCTTCTTTATTGTAAATTTCATGCCGGTAGGGCTGGCAGGCCTGACCCTGGCAGCGGTTTTTGCTGCGGCCATGTCGACGCTGTCAAGTTCACTCAATTCCTCGGCCACGGCCCTGATCAAGGATGTCTGGTTGCCGTGGCGCAAACGCGAAGTTTCGCAAGCGGTGCAGTTGCGTGCCGGCCGCATCGCGACTGCCTGTTTCGGAATATTGCAGGTTGCAATAGCTGTCGGCGTGGGTGTTGTGGGTACAACTGAAAGCACCGTATTCAATGTACTGAAAATAGCCGGATTCGCATCCGGGCCGGTGCTGGGGCTGTTCCTGCTGGCAGCCGTTTCCAAAAGCGTTGCGCAACCCGCTGCCCTGGCAGGTTTCGTGGTTGGCGTTACGGGCCTGTCCGTCATTGCCCTGGGCACCGATCTTTACTGGTCCTGGTACGCAGCGGTGGGTGCCCTGATCACGTGGTTTGCCGGTTGGTCGATACAGCTACTCTCGCCCGCCCGCGGTCAGGCTGACAACACGGAAGAATCTGACAGTGATAATCCTGATAAACTGACGGGGCGCCAGTAATGCCTGGGCGAAACGGACTTGCAGGGTGGGATTGATGATTAAGGCGATTGTCAACGGACGTGTTTTTGACGGGGAAAAATTACACAGTGGCCTCGCAGTAGTTCTGAACGGCAGGAATGTTCACGAGTTGTTGCCACGCGAAAAACTGCCGGTCACAGTTGCGATCGAATGTGACCTCGGCGGACATATCCTCGCACCCGGACTGATCGATATCCAGGTCAACGGCGGCGGGGGTGTGATGTTCAACGACGCACCCACGGTCGAGACCATCCGGCGCATCGGTGCTGCGCATCGCCATTTTGGGACGACCGGTTTTCTGCCGACACTGATCAGTTCGGACCCGGGGACCATGAAGCGGGCCATTAAGGCCGTTGACGAAGCCATCGTTGAAGGCGTACCCGGCGTACTCGGCGTTCATCTGGAAGGTCCGTTCCTGAACCCGGCGAAACGGGGTATTCACAAGGCTGAACGATTCCTTGAACTCGACGAGGGTGCTATCGACTTGCTGACCTCGTCGGAACATGGCTGCACGCTGGTGACGGTGGCGCCTGAAACAATTGAAAACACGATGATCTCAAGGCTGGCAGAGCAGGGCGTGCTGGTCTTTGGCGGGCACAGTGCAGCGACTTGTGAGGAGGTCCAGGCGGCCCTGAAAGCCGGTATGCGGGGCTTCACGCATTTGTTCAATGCCATGAGCTCGCTGCAGAGCCGGGCGCCGGGAATGGTCGGTGCGGCGTTGCATGATCCGGATAGCTGGTTCGGCATCATTGCCGATGGACACCATGTTCACCCGACCACTTTCGCGGTGGCTGTTGCCGCCAAGCGCAAGGGTTATGCCATGCTGGTCAGCGATGCGATGGCCAGTGTCGGAACCGATGACGGCAGCTTTATTTTTGACGGTAGCGAGATTACTGCCGGGGACGGTTGTTGCCGCCTGCCTGATGGAACCCTGGCCGGCTCGAACATGGACATGATTTCAGCGGTGAGAAATACGGTCCGTTTTGCCGGTGTCGACCCGACCGAGGCGTTGCGCATGGCCTCGACCTATCCGGCGCATGCTTTGGGGCTGGAAGGCGAACTCGGCTACATCAAGCCGGGTTCCAGGGCGAGCTTCATCGAGCTGGATGAAAACCTGAATCTGTTTCGCACATGGATCGACGGCAAGGCCAGCGCATAGCATGGAAATTATCATCCTCAAGAGTGCCGCGAGCGTCGCCGCCATGGGAGCGGAACTGGTTCGGGAACTGATCCGCGTGCGCCCGGCCGCGGTACTGGGGCTCGCCACGGGAAGCACCCAGTTAAGTTTGTACCAGGAACTCGTCGAGAGATATCTCAATGGTGAAATCAGCTTCAGGCAGGCGACCAGCTTCAACCTGGACGAATACCTGGGCGTCGCTGCGGACGACCCGCAAAGCTACCGTTCCTACATGGATCGTGAATTTTTCGACCGGGTCGATATAGATAAACGTCAGACCTTTCTACCCGTTTGTGAGCAGGGCAACAACCCGGTTAGGGTGGGCCCGCGTTATGAGCGGAAAATCCGTGAAGCCGGCGGCATCGACCTGCAGATACTGGGCATCGGCGCCAATGGCCACATCGGCTTTAACGAGCCCAGTTCAAGCCTGGGCTCAAGGACCCGGGTCAAGACATTAACGCGCCAGACTTGCGAGGACAACAGCCGCTTTTTTAAAGGGGATGAGTTCCAGCCGGTACTGGCGATTACCATGGGTATTGCAACCATCATGGAGGCGCGCAAGATACTCCTGCTGGCCACCGGGGCGAACAAGGCCAGGGCAGTCAGCGAGATGATCGAAGGTCCGGTGACAGCCATGTGCCCCGCATCGGTGCTGCAAATGCACGAACACGTGACGGTACTGCTGGATGAGGCCGCCGCGAGCGGTTTGCAGAACCGGGATTACTACGACTGGACCAGATTACAGAACGAGTCCCTGCAAGATCGCTTTGGGGTGTTCCATGACGAGTAGGCGGGACAAGTCCGGATCGGCAGGGCAGGGCTTGTCGCGGATGGTAGTTGGCGGCTCGAATTCAGCGGTAAAGGAGGTGTTGGGAGCGCCGCTGCATAAATTTCCGCAACTCATCGTCGAAGATGGTTTCAATTTCAGCGTAAGGGCGCAATTGCCGGATGGCTTCAAGCACCGCTGCGCTGCCCAGCAGCCGGTCATAGGCTTCGATCTCCCATTCATCCGGGTAGAGCCGCCGCAACTGGCGGGCGATTTCCAGGCCCGTGCGGACGGGCTCGAAACGCTCGCGGTCAACAATGGCGATGCTGACACCGCGGCAAATTTCCCCTCTAAATTTGCTCGATTCGGGTGTGAAGTCCAGGGGTTGAAAAAGCACCCCTGGCAAGTCAAGAGCGTTGAGTTCTGCGGCCAGCAAATCACCATCCAGCCAGGGCGCGCCGAATCGCTCAAACGGTGCGGCGGTGCCGCGTCCGACGGACAGGTTGGTGGTTTCAAGCAGTCCGATGCCCGGGTACAGAATGGCCTCGGTGAGGTTGCGCATATTGGGAGAGGGATTGATCCACTTGAGCCCCGTGCTGTCGAAATAGGCCGATCGGTCCCAGGCTTCCATTGCAACGACGTCCAGTTCGAGATCAAGCTGCAGCTCGGCTTTGAACATCCGCGCCAGTTCGCCGGTGGTCATTCCATGGCGTACCGGCAAGCGGTGAAAACCGACAAAGGATTGACGGCCTTCATCCAGCACGGGTCCGCTGACGGTGACACCATTGATCGGGTTTGGCCGGTCCAGGACGACAAAAGGTATGCGGTTGTCAGCGGCGGCCTGCATGGCATGGCCCATGGTCGAAATGTAGGTATAGAAACGTGTGCCGATATCCTGGATATCAAAAACCAGCGTGTCGATACCCGCCAGCATGTCCGGGGTCGGAATGCGGGTGCTGCCGTAGAGGCTGAATACACGGATGCCGGTCAGGGGGTCTTCGCTGTTCCCGATCAGCGGGATATCGAGTTTGCCGAACAGGCCGTGCTCCGGGCTGAAGATGGCAACCAGCCTGACTTTGGCTGCGTCGTGCAGCAGCTGGATAGTGCTGATGCCTTGCCGGTTAATCCCGGTCTGGTTGGTGATCAGGCCGATATTGCGGCCGGCGAGCGGTTTGAACCGGGCACGTTCCAGCACGTCAATTCCCGCCAGCACATAACCTTCAGGCGGATGCGGTTTGGCGGGGACCGGCGCAACCGGGGGTGCAGCTTCTGCATAAACGGCAGTGGCAGCGATAATGACCAGTGCGGTTGTCATCATCAAAAAAGCAATGAATCTGCGGGTAGGCATCATGACAGAATCCACTGAAAACTCGTTAGGGTTGCCGGCGACAGAGGCGCGGAATCCTGCCACGCATGACCTCGACAATCTTAGCGCAGTTGAGATTATAAAGTTGATGAATTCAGAGGATGAGAAAGTGGCCGCCGCGGTAGGGGCAGTGGCGGATGACATTGCCAGTGCGGTCGAGTTGATCGTCGAGCGACTGTCTGCGGGTGGTCGCCTGGTTTACGCAGGCGCCGGTACTTCGGGCCGGCTGGGTGTACTCGATGCGGTGGAATGCCCGCCGACATTCAACACCGCTCCGGAACTGGTCGTAGGGGTCATGGCGGGTGGCCCTGACGCCTTGCTAAGAGCTGTCGAAGGCGTGGAGGACTCAGCCCGGGCGGGCCGGGCCGATATGCAACAAATTAATCTTGGCAACCGGGATGTGGTGGTCGGCATCGCGGCGAGTGGCCGCACACCCTATGTTATCGGGGCGCTTGACTACGCCCGCGAAACCGGCGCCGGGACCATTGCCTTCAGCTGTAACCCGGAGCCACGGATACAAGCGCATGCCGACTTGTCCATCATCCCCGTGGTGGGTCCGGAAGTATTGTCGGGATCTACGCGCCTGAAAGCAGGTACCGCGACCAAGATGGTATTGAATATGCTGACAACCGCTGCGATGGTTCGTTTGGGCAAGACCTATAGCAACCTGATGGTCGATCTCAGGGCAACCAATCTGAAGCTGACTGAGCGGGCCAGGCGAATCGTTCAAATACTGGCGAATTGCAGTTCGGCCGAAGCAGATGAGCTTTTGCAGCGCAGTGATGGCGAAGTCAAAACGGCCATCGTTGCAGACAAACTTGGTATCTCACCGGCCCAGGCCCGTGGGAGACTGGATGCGGTACAAGGGCACTTGCGCCTTGCCCTGGAGGAGTGAAGGTGAAATCTGCTAGTGAGAAACCTGCCTGTAAAGAAGCCACGGTCAAGCGATCACGGCTGTTGCTCGGCGTGGACGGCGGCGGCTCAAAGACCGCCGCGTTGCTGGCGTCCGTTAATGAGCGCGGAGATATGCAGATCATCGGCCGCGGCAGTGGCGGGCCTTCCAACCTGAGGCTGGCGGGTAAAGAGCAGTCATTGCAAAGCCTTGACAAGGCGGTTGATGAAGCACTGAGCGATGCCGGGGTAGCGGGCCAGGAGTTGGACTGTGCTGTGCTGGCTT
>Ga0316201_10003594_pt1 | contig 11451 bp, 8 predicted proteins | sample CS6wburrow_MG_FD_204516 | JGI IMG/M metagenome (GOLD analysis project Ga0316201, IMG submission 204516) | Coastal sediment microbial communities from Delaware Bay, Delaware, United States - CS-6 worm burrow | ecosystem: Environmental > Aquatic > Marine > Coastal > Sediment | place: USA: Delaware... | reverse complement strand
GGTTTCTCGTATGTCACCAATGGTGGTTGTAACATCTAGACCAAGTGTTTCACCTAGATTGCTGTTGGGATCAGCATCAACAGCAAGAATAGGTGTTTTTCCATTTCGTGAAAGCTGACGAATAACCAGCGAGGCAACAGTTGTTTTGCCAACGCCTCCTTTTCCTGCAAAAGCAATTACTCTACTCATGAATATCTCCAATTATGCTGAAAGTAACAATTGATGTATCAAAACAGGAATAACAATAAGCATTTATGAGAAAAATAAAAGGGAATACCGCGAAGTATTATATAACCTTGAGAGGGAAATAAACCCAAAGATAAATCTTCAGGTTTATTATTATGATTTAAGATAATTAGACGTTTTCTTTTTTCTTACGCTTCCTTTTCTTCTTTTCTTCTACCGGGGGGCCTAATGACAGCTTAAGAGACTCGACATTCTTGCTTGAAATGGTACTGTTTTCCTGTATGCCAAGCTCTTCACTGCTTATTCCTAAGCACAGGCCAAGGAGCTGCGGGTAAAGAAGTACAGGTAATATTTCCTGGTTATCAGGTGTGATATTTCGTTGTGTTGTATCAAACTGCAGGTGGCAATAGGAACAGATGGGTGTAATAAAATTGGCACCGGCTTTTTTGGCTCCATCAACTTTATCTGTCAATAGCTCATGAGAAAGTTTGTCGTTTATTCCAGCGAGCGCAGCGCCACAGCATTCTAATTTACCCTGCCACTCAAGGTTAGCGGCTCCTGTGCAGGTAACGAGAGAGTCCGTAATGGAAGGAACAAAAGAATTATCAAAGCGTGTAACTTCTCGTGGTCGAAGCACATGACACCCTTGAATTACTGCCACATTAAGATCTTTAACCTTATATACTAAATTCTTGGCGATGGTATTAATCCCAATATCGGAATACAGAACCGTGAGATAATGTTTTATGGCTGCAGTACCGTTGTATTTAAGGTCTTCTTTGGCTAGAATAAGGTTTAATTCCTCTTTGAGCTGCGAATCGTTTTCTATTATATTTTTCGCTTTCATGAGGCTTGCAAAACAGCAATTGCAAATGACAATAATGTCCATGCCAAGTTTTTCTGCAACCGCCATGTTTCTCACAGATGGGAGAATGTATGCCTTTTCATCAACATTTCTTACTGGATATCCACAACAGTTAAAGTCGCGCACTTCGACAAGATCGACACCAAATTTTTTAAAAACAGCCTGGGTAGATTTAGCATACTGTTCAATACGGACAGGTATATTGCAGCCTTGAAAAAATGCAAATTTCATTAATTATCTCCTGCTTCTATTTTGTTTATGGCGATATTTTTGAGGCGATAAAAGATGTCAGTAAGTTCAACTTTATTGGGGCAATGTTCCTGGCAGAGATAACAGGTTGAACAGCTCCAGATCATCTGAGAGCCTAAAGCCAGATCAGTGTTTCCTATACCCAGACTGAAAATAATCTGATGGGGCATCATTCCGAGGGCTTCAGCTGGGTTTTCATAGTTGCGAACCACTGGACAGATGTTGGTACATCTCTGACACGAATAACAGCTATTGTATGAAGTGTTGTCCAATAACTTGTTTTTAGAAAGAGAGATCTGCCCCATGAAAGACGGCAGCGATTTAAACTTACTTTTAAATACTTCATGTACAGCTTTTAAGGCTTTCAAATGGCTGCCTGCGTACTTTTGTGCAAGAGCAAGAGGAAAAGAAAAATGACTTAGCATGGACGTTTCAATCATTCCCTTTTCAAGTAGCAAATATCTGGAGTTGATGAAAAGGTCACGCAGATTAATACCAGAAGGACAAATGTCGGTACATCTGTCACAGCTTGTACAGACATACAGCCCTTTTTGAAGTCGTTTAAGTGTTTGTTGGTCAACATCTTTTCCTGCTGCTATCTTTTTCAGAAACTGTACTTTTTCTGATGGTAAAATAAAATCATTCTGAAATGATTCATAAAACATCATGGATGAACATTCCATCGTGCAGGAACCACAATGAGTACACGCTGATAAACCGATCATTTGTCGATTGAGAGCATTGACTGGATCATCGCTGCTTTTTCCCATGACCCTGTTGATAGCAAGACTGATTGGTGCAGAGATAATATGGAACATTTTGCTGAAAGGGAGCCAGGCCAGAAAAGCGAGACATGCACCGATATGCAGGAACCAGAAAATTGCAGTAATAGTAGTATCACCTATAGCTGCGGATAAAGGCCCAATGATTTTGCTGAAAGAAAAACTGACAAACGCACTGCTATTACTTGCGTGACACTCAACACAGCTGCCATCTTGGTTGAGTTCCCTGCCAAGCTCGACAAGTTCGCCGTCTGGAGCGGTTGCGAAATTGGGTGAATGCAGCCCATTCGCTGCTACCCAGTATGCTTCTAATGCAACTGCCTCTTCTCCATCATAATCACCATATTCTTCAACCATCTCCTGATAAATCGTATAGGATGAGATTCTGGCCCCTTCAAGAAAAAAACCTGAAAGCATTATGACTGCAATAAAGGCAAGAGCACCCCAGTCACTTGAGTATGATGTAAGCCGCTGAGATCGGAGTTTCATCCTTCTATATATAGCAAGTATTACTCCAGCAAGTGCGAGGATGCCAAGGACATTACGAAGTGCAAGAGAAGGATTAAGTGTTGATATGTATTCACTGCCAAATAGATTGAATGTGAAAGTTCCAAAAGCGTGGAAAAAGAGAAGCAGGATAAAACTAATAAAGATTAGAGCGTGCGTTATCCAGCGATAAAGGCTTTTGTCTAAAATCCTTTTCTGCAGGATAAAATCCACAAAAAATGATTGGACAATCTTTATAATGTCAGCGCTGAAAACAGTGGAGAAAATTCCTGATACAGCTTTTGAAAATCGAGTTCCAAGAGGGATTGTGTTGTTTTCGGGATCAATACTTTGAGATAACCAGCTTGAAAGGCGAATGAAGAGACCTGCAAGAAATACGATGATTGATATCCCTAAGAGAATGTCGAAGCTCATAGATTAGTTTTTCCTTCAGCTATAGTTAATGTAAAAAATAAACTCTATTGTTTGTTATCTCACTCCACTTTGTTTTCATTTCGAGCAGACGCTCAGTAAGTAATTAATAATGTATACAACTATTTTCTACCTTACTTCCTTTAATTGCAACGTAACGATAATAATAAATATGAGGGTGCATAACAACGTTTATCTCTATTGATTCTCATATTGACTATATATTGAATGCATTTTACTTAAAAAAAGTTTCACTCTTTTTAATATTCTGGTACTCTTTCTGCTGGCTTGAAAAATCAAATCAAATAATCAGGTCTTTAGTAGTGTTCATAACCATTTAAGGAGGTAAGGAATAAAATTTCTCTCATAGTAGAAACGTAACATGGCTATGGTTTGCAACTGTTTGGTCTTTACATATAAACGTTGGTGATCAGACAGGAGAAGTCTATGAAATCATACTTTAAACGCATTATTCTGAGGAGTACCCGGCCATTTCATACGCTGGTTTGATCAGAATTACCAGTGGAGAAAAACAGACGGGACTAATCTGATGGAGGAGCGTGTTTTGACAAGGATTACACCCGGACAGGAAAAGAAAGATAGAACCGGCTCAGTGCTGGTTGTTGGTTCAGGTATTGGAGGCATGCAGGCCTCGCTGGATCTGGCTGACAGCGGTCTTCTCGTTCATCTTATCAACGATGAACCTTCAATCGGCGGGACTATGTCTCGTCTCGATAAAACCTTTCCCACTGGTGACTGTGCCATGTGTATGATATCTCCCAGGATGGTGGAGAGTTCAAGACATGCCAATATTAAGCTGCACACCATGGCAAAGGTGAGCAAAGTAGAAGGTGAGGAAGGAAACTTTACCGCCACAATTGAGCAGAAAGCACGCTATGTTGATGCCGATAAATGTACTGGGTGCGGTGCATGTGAAGAAAAATGCCCTAGCCGTGTACTTGATGTTTTTAATCAGGGATTAAGCAACAGAAGAGCTATCTATGCTCTTTTTCCTCAAGCTGTTCCTAATACTCGAGCAATTGATTCTAAATATTGTCTTTATCTTAATAAGGGTGTTTGTCGTAAATGTGAAAAAGTTTGTGACGCAGATGCTATTAACTTTGAAGACAAAGATGAGCAGATAGAATTAAAAGTTGGCTCAATAATACTCACTCCCGGGTTAAAAACCTATTCACCAGAAATTCGCCAGGAGTTTGGCTACGGCAGAATTAAAAATGTTGTGACCTCGCTTCAGTTTGAGCGGCTTCTATCAGCCTCAGGTCCATGTGGTGGAACTGTTGAACGACCATTTGATGGTCGTCACCCAAAAAAAATAGCTTGGATTCAATGTGTAGGATCGCGGAATTCCCACAACTCAAATCCCTGGTGCTCCTCTGTCTGCTGTATGTATGCAGCAAAGCAGTCCATTATTGCCAAGGAACATGATCCTGATGTTGACGCCACTGTCTTTTATATGGAGATCCGTGCTTTCGGTAAGGACTTTGATAAATATATAGATAAGGCGAAGAATGACAGTGGTGTCGTCTATAAACGAGCTATGGTCTCTGAAATTGTAGAAGATACTGAAACAGGTGACCTTGTTATACATTATGTAGGTGATGACGGTAAGTTAGTAAACGACACCTACGATTTGGCAGTGCTTTCAATTGGGTTTGAACCCCGGGAAGATTCCAGTGAGTTTTCTGAGATTTTTGGAATAGAAACCGATGAATATGGTTTTGCCCAGACTTCAAAGCTCAGGCCAATTGAGACCAGCCGAAAAGGAATTTACGTTGCAGGTACATATCAAGGACCTAAAGATATTCCTGAAACAGTTATACAGGGCAGCGGTTCAGCTGCTGTTGCAATGTCACTGCTTGGCGAAAGTAGAGGTACACAGGTTGAAGAAGTTGTGTTGCCTCCAGAAAAAGACATATCTGAAGAAGAGCCAAAAATTGGCGTCTTTGTTTGTCATTGCGGGGTAAATATAGCCGGAGCTGTAGATGTCCAAAAAGTTGCTGATATTGCCTCAAAAGAATCTGGTGTTACCCATTCAGAAACAATTATTTACGCCTGTGCTCCTGACGGACAGCAGAAAATACGAGAACTTATTCAAGAAAAAGGTCTTAACCGGGTTGTAGTTGCATCCTGTACTCCGCGAACCCATTCGCCTCTTTTTCAGGATACAATACGGGAAGTTGGTTTAAATAGATTTTTGTTCGAGTTAGCTGATATTCGAGAACAATGCTCATGGTGCCATTCCGACAATCATGATAAAGCTACCGAAAAAGCTATTGATATTGTTAATATGAATATAGCTAAAACACGGCTGCTTGATCCGGTGAGCTCAAACTCAGTAGGGGTCACACATTCTGTTTTGATCCTGGGAGGCGGCGTGGCAGGTATGACTGCTGCACTGTCAATTGCTGAGCAGGGATATGGAGTATACCTGGTTGAGAAAGATAAAGAGTTGGGCGGCTTACTCAGAAGAGTTCGAAGAAATATCGAAGGTGATGATATCCAGTCATTTTTGACTGATACAATTGACAAGGTGACTTCTAACCCTGCCATCAGTCTGCACTTAGGAACAACAGTGAGTGATACCGATGGTTTCGTAGGAAATTTTGAGACAAAGCTTGATAACGGTCAGGTTGTAAAGCATGGAGCTGTCCTCATTGCAACAGGTGGAATAGAGTATGTTCCTCATCAGTATCAGTATGAAAACTCTGAAAAAATTGTAACACAGCGAGATTTTGAGGATATTATTTCCGATAAAACTCCGTCACCTGATGATACAATAGTTATGATTCAATGTGTTGGGTCACGCGAAGAGCCGGAAAACTACTGTTCCAGAATATGTTGCCAGGATGCACTCAAAAATGCCATCGCCGTAAAAGAGCGATCACCTGATACTCAGGTAGTCATTCTCTATAGAGATATGAGAGCATATGGTTTGAAAGAAATGTTTTACAAGCAGGCTCGTGACCTGGGGGTTCTGTTTTTTCAGTTTGAGCCAGACAATAAACCTGAAGTAACTTCTGGGGAAAACGGTATAAAGGTTAAAATTGACGACAAAATATTAGGCAAGGAAATAGTGATAGATGCTGATTATGTTGTTCTGTCAACGGGGTTGCGGCCTCATCCTGATACTGAGAAAGTTGCAAAAGCATACAAACTGACGTGCAATTTAGACGGATTTTTTCTCGAAGCGCATGTTAAATTACGGCCGGTTGATTTTCCAAGTGAAGGATATTTTCTTGCCGGGTTAGCGCATGCTCCAAAAAACATCGATGAAACTATCAGTCAGTCATTAGCAGCAGCGGGTAGGGTTGGAGCTCTTCTTTCCCATGAAAAACTGACGGTATCTGGAATAATTTCAAAACATAACAGAGATATCTGTATGTCATGCCTTGCCTGCTTTAGGGCATGTCCATTTGGATCTCCATATATTGATGAAGAAGGTAGAATCAGTCATAACGAAATTAAGTGTACTGGTTGTGGCATTTGCGCAGGGGTTTGTCCTGCAAAAGCATTTCAGGTCAATTATTTTAGAGATGACCAGATCACAGCTATGATAGATGCAGCTACGGAGATTGATTGATCATTACTATTACGAGGTGTTAATCATATGTCACTTGGCGAAGAAAAAGTTGAGGAGAGGGTGAGCCCTGAAAAACCGCAGCAGAACCCTGGAGACTGGAACGCTAATATAATAGCATTTGCCTGTCATTATTGTGCATTTGCTGCTGCTGACCTGGCAGGTGTGATGCGTTTAACCTACCCATACAATGTGAAAGTCGTCAGGCTGCCCTGCACCGGGAAGCTTGATCAGTCCTACATACTACGGGCCTTCGAAAGAGGGGTTGATGGTGTCTTTGTCGCAGGCTGACTTGAGGGACAATGTCATTTCCTGGAAGGAAATTTAAACGCCAAAAAAAGAGTGTTGAAAGTACATAAACTGCTTGAGAAAGTTGGGATAGATGGAGAGCGTCTACAGTTTTTCAATCTCTCAGCTGCCATGGGACCACGTTGGGCTGAGATGTGCACGGAATTCACAGAAAAAATCACCCAAATGGGACCTTCTCCGATTAATATAGCGTTACGAAAAAAAGCGGAAAAGCGGAAAAAGGACACCCAAGAGGTATAATGTTGCCTGAGGCTTTATTCAATAAGGAGTAAAAAGCTATGATCGTAGGTGAGCAGAAACCATTTGATGAAATATGGGAGATGGTAAAAGACCATAAGCAGCTTACAGTTTTTGGCTGTAATACCTGTGTTGCAGTCTGCCATCAAGGAGGCAACAAAGAAGCCGAAATACTCGCATCACTTTTAAAAATGCGCGTAACCCAGGAAGACGTTGATATTGAGATCGTCAATGGCGGAATAGAGAGACAGTGTGAACATGAATTTTTTGATTCAGCCAAAGCATTGATCGAGAAATCTGAAGCCGTACTGAGTCTTGCCTGTGGTATTGGGGTACAGTTTATGGCAATGAAATACAACACTATACCAATATATCCTGCACTCAATACAACATTCTTAGGCGATGTTATTGAAAAAGGGCACTATACAGAGAAATGTCAGGCTTGTGGAGATTGTGTACTTGGTATAACCGGAGGAGTCTGTCCGGTTTCCAGGTGCTGCAAAAGACTCTTTAATGGACCCTGCGGTGGTTCAGCGAATGGTAAGTGCGAAATTTCTAAAGACCTCGACTGTGCCTGGCAGCTTGTTATCGACAGGCTTGAAGCACTAGGCAAATTAGATGATTACGAAAAAGTTACCCCAATAAAAGATTGGTCGAAGGATAGAGCTGGTGGACCTCGTTCATTTAAACTGGAGGATTTCTAACAGTGGAACTGAAAACAGAGAGCAAACTCGAAAAAGTACTTAAGAGCGGTCAACTTGCAGTTACCAGTGAATGTGGGCCACCTCGATCTGCGGATCCTCAGGGAATTATAAAAAAAGGCAACATGATAAAAGATCATGTTGATTCGATTAATATCACTGATAATCAAACTTCTGTAACAAGACTATGCAGCCTCGCGGCCTGTGTACATCTCAAACAGCTCGGTCTCGATCCTGTTTTACAGATGGTTGTTCGTGACAGAAACAGAATTGCATTACAGAGTGATCTGTTGGGAGCAGCATCATTTGGTATAAATAACGTACTCTGTCTTTCAGGCGATCATCAGAGTTTTGGTGATAATCCACAGTCGCAAAATGTTTTCGACCTTGATTCCATGCAGTTGGTTCAGACTGTTAGAATGATGAGAGATGAAGGGAAATTTATATCTGGAGACGAGATAAAAGTTCCTCCAAAGTTTTTTGTTGGAGCAGCTGCAAATCCTTTTGCCGATCCATTTAAAATTCGCGTTCCGCGCTTGGCTAAAAAAGTTGCTTGCGGAGCAGAATTTATTCAGACCCAGTGTATTTACAATATTCCAAAATTTGAGAAATGGATGGAAGGTGTTCGTGAAAGGGGACTTCATGAAAAGGTATATATCTTGGCTGGTATAACCCCAATGCGCTCACTGGGTATGGCAAAATATCTACGAAGAGCTGTACCTGGTATGGATGTTCCAGATGAACTTATTGATAGACTCGCTGGTGTTGACAAAAACAAACAGGCAGATGAAGGCATAAAATTTTCCATAGAAACCATTCAGCGGCTTAAGGAAGTTAAGGGAGTTGCCGGTTTTCATGTTATGGCTATCGAGTGGGAAGAGAAGGTGCCGGAGATAGTCGAGGAGTCGGGCTTATACCCTCGGCCTGTTATCGAGTAACAGAAGCACAGAGGAGGAGAGAGGGAGGCCCGGACCAATTATTTGGATTGGGCCTTTTTTAATGGCCCATTTCCAGTGCGGTAAATTTAACCAATTTTGCTCGCAGCAGAGCGACTCCCATCTCAGCCATTATTGCTGATGTAAACGTATTTTTAGAAGAAACATCCACCATTTTTGAAAAGGCACGATGTTTCTTTAAAAGCTTGTAAAGATGTGGAAGTTTTTTATCGGGATAAATGATCTTTGCTGCTGCAGCTTCTCCTGAAAGAATTGCTGGGTAGATGCCTTCACCGGTAAGGGCAGAAACAAATCCTCCTGCATCGCCAATCAAAAACACATTATTAAATTGCCAGCCTCGATAATCATAATTGATGACCCCTGCCTGACACTTATATTTAGTTAAGTCGATTCCTCGTGATTTTGCCCAGCTGCACAAATCTTTTTTGAGCTCTGCAGCGCTATGACTTTTTTCAGCTATGTACGCGCCAATGGAGATAGTCTGACGATGAGGAAAAATCCAACTGTAGCCACTTTTGAAATACCGGCTATGCAGGTGCCATTCCATGTTAATTGCACTACCTGGTATTTGATAATTTATGCCAAATCCTGTCTTCTCAAAAGGAAGACCAAGGTGACGCCTGACAATACTTGATGAACCATCTGCACCAACCAGAAATGAAAAATCAGCTGTAAACGTTTCGTTTTTCTTTTTATCTAGAATGTGAAGGGTGTTTTTTTCTATAGCACGTACAACAGATGATGTTAAAATCTTTGCGCCTTTGGATACAGCAGTTTTAGCCATATATTGGCCTAATTTTTCTCTGTTAACAGTGGCAATAATAGGGAATTTTTCTGAAACTACAATATTTTGTAGTCTAGAAAACACGTATTGATCAGAAAAGCTCTTTTCAATAAGTGAGGCCGGAACGGTTTTTAGCAAACCACTATAGGTAATGCCGCCAGCGCAGACTTTATTGCCGATTTTGTCATTTCGCTCAACAATGAGTGTTGATACGTTGTTAGCAGAAAGTTTTGCCGCGCAAGAAAGACCAGCGGGACCGGCGCCAACAATTATGACATCATAGTGCATATGGGAGAGTTGGAAAGAAATTTGCGAAATAGAATACCCCGGTCATTATATTCTGTAAATAATGGTGACGACCGGGGTTGATTGGCGCTGTTACCCTTCGGTGAGAGCAGCTTTTACATACTCCCTGTTGAGCCTGGCAATATTACGAATGGATATGTTCTTTGGACAGACAGCTTCGCATTCACGAAGATTAGTGCAGTTGCCAAAGCCTTCCTTGTCCATTGTTTCCACCATTGATAAAGCCCGTTTCTTTCGTTCTGCGTGGCCTTGGGGAAGAAGGCAAAGCTGGGAGATTTTTGCACTGGTGAAAAGCATGGCTGCTCCATTTGGACAGCTGGCAACACAGGCTCCGCATCCAATACATGCGGCAGCATCCATTGCAAGTTCTGCAATTTGGGAGGAAATTGGAATTGCATTGCCGTCTGGTGTTCCGCCAGTGTTTACAGAAACATAACCGCCAGCCTGGATAATTTTGTCAAAGGATGATCGATCAACAACCAGGTCTTTTTTAATTGGAAATGCCCGCGATCTGAAGGGTTCAATAACAAGTGTGTCACCAGTCGCAAAATGACGCATATGCAGCTGACACAATGTGGTTTCCCTTTCTGGCCCATGTGCTATGCCGTTTATGACAGCGCCGCACATGCCGCATATTCCTTCTCGGCAGTCATGATCGAAGGCAATGGGGTCTTTCCCTTCTTTTGTCAGCTTTTCGTTGAGGACATCCAGCATTTCCAGGAACGACATATCTGTGGAAATTTTATCAAGCGTATAGTTCTCCAGCTGTCCCAGGGAATCACTGTTTTTCTGTCGCCATATCTGTAAATTCAGGTCGATGGTACTCATAGTATCTCTTATGGAGTTAAATTATTATTGCTGATTATTATTTATAGCTTCTCTGGCTTGGAGTAACATTTTCAAAAGTAAGCTGTTCTTTGTGCATTTCTGGTGTTACACCATCACCCTTATACTCCCAAACAGATACGTGGGAATAGTTTTCATCATCCCTTTTGGCTTCGTTTTCATCAGTCTGGCTTTCTTCTCGAAGATGACAGCCGCATGATTCTTCACGCTGCAGTGCATCGTGAATCATTATTTCTCCAAATTCAAGGAAATCTGCTACTCGGCCAGCCCTCTCAAGGGATTGGTTGAGTTCAGCCCCTGACCCGGGGATGTAGACCTGATCCCAGAATCTTTGTTTAATCTCTGGCAGTTTCTTCAGCGCGCTTTCAAGACCTTCCTTGTTACGTGCCATACCGCAGTTATCCCATAGAAGTTTGCCCAGTTCTTTATGAATCTCATCAACTGTAACTTTTCCACCGGGTCCGCCTGAGCTGTTTTTCATCAGTTTTTTAAGCCTTTCACCGACGTTCTGCTGGGTTGCCATGAAGGCTGAATCAGAATCATTAACAGTTTCTAAGCTGTTTGAAGCTAGGTAATTTGCAACGGAGGTTGGAATTACAAAATAACCGTCTGCGAGTCCCTGCATCAATGCACTCGCCCCAAGTCTGTTGGCACCATGATCTGAGAAATTACATTCTCCAAGGGCAAATAATCCTGGTATGGTAGTCATCAAAT
>Ga0316201_10003593_pt1 | contig 11453 bp, 10 predicted proteins | sample CS6wburrow_MG_FD_204516 | JGI IMG/M metagenome (GOLD analysis project Ga0316201, IMG submission 204516) | Coastal sediment microbial communities from Delaware Bay, Delaware, United States - CS-6 worm burrow | ecosystem: Environmental > Aquatic > Marine > Coastal > Sediment | place: USA... | reverse complement strand
GCCAGACAACGTTTCATGATCTACACGTGATCACAATTCTCTGCGGTCCAAACCCTTCGTGCAATAGGCGGGCTAAGCTTCGGCGGTTAGCTCGTCGACGATATCATCCAGACTTTCGTGACGCACATCCATGCCTTTGACCAGGAAAATGACATAGCCGCCGATATTTTTCGCGTGACCGCCGATGCGCTCGAGCGCACGCAATCCCAGCACGGTTTCGACCACGTGGCCGACCACCCGCGAGTCTTCCATGATGAATGTCGACAGCCGGCGCAGGCAGCTTCTGAATTCGGACTCGAGTTCAAGATCCATGCGAATGACGTCGATAGCCAGATCGATGTTCGTTTCGTCGTAGGCACGGATGGCTTTCTCCAGCATGTCATCGATGAAAACCGATAATTTGGCCATGTCGCGGACGATCACCTCGCTGGGCGATGTCGTGTTGTGGTCATAAAAATGCACACACAGCATCGCTATCTTGCGTGCTTCATCACCAACGCGCTCGAGATCGGTGACGATCTTGTTGACCGTCAGTATCTCGCGCAGGTCCTTGGCCAGGGGTTGACGCTTGGCAATCAGGTGAATGACTTCATCATCAACCTTGATATCCAGGTCATTGACTTCCTGATCTCTGTCAATGACCGCACGGGCTTCATCCACATCTTCTTCCTCGAGCGACTTGACAGCCCGGCACAATTGATCCCGAACCAGACCACCAATCTGCATCACGTTGTCGTGCAGCAGCTTCATCTCTTCGTCGTAGCTCTTAACGGTGTGGCCATCAGTCATTTCATTCATCCTGGATCTCCGCTCGTGTTTAACCGAAACGTCCGGTTATATAGTCTTCTGTCAACTGATGTGTGGGGTTGGTGAATATCTGGTCGGTTTCACCCACCTCGATCAGATCGCCCAGATGGAAGTAAGCGGTGCGTTGAGACACACGTGCCGCCTGCTGCATCGAATGGGTCACAATGGCGATGGTGTAGTGTTCACGCAACTCATCGATCCATTCCTCGATTTTGGCGGTCGCGATCGGATCCAGCGCTGAACAGGGTTCGTCCATCAATACGACTTCCGGGTTGACCGCGATGGCACGCGCGATACACAGGCGCTGCTGCTGGCCACCGGAGAGACCGGTGCCCGGCTCCTCGAGATAATCCTTGACCTCGTCCCACAATCCGGCTCTTTGCAGCGACGAAACGACAATTTCCTCGATGTCCGTCTTGCTTGCGGCCAGGCCGTGAATGCGCGGACCATAAGCGACATTCTCGAAGATGGATTTAGGGAACGGATTCGGCTTCTGGAAGACCATACCGACCTGGGCACGCAGCAGGACCACGTCCATTTTCCTGTCATAGATATTCTGGCCATCCATGACCAGATCACCGGTGACACGGCAGCCATCGATGGTGTCGTTCATGCGGTTCAGGCAGCGCAGAAAGGTCGATTTGCCGCAACCCGAGGGACCGATCATCGCGATGACTTCATTTTTTCCGATATCCAGGCTGACATCAATGATGGCATGCTTGTCGCCATACCAGACATTGACATCGCGGCAGCTCATACGCGGGTCCGGGTGCGTGATTCCACCCACTGTTTTACGCTCATCCCGGCTGACTTTAGCGCCGCTTTGCGTCGATTCTGCTTCATTCACTGTACCAATCTCCTGTCCGGGCAGGTCTGTACCGCTGTCGAATTGTAATGTCATATCTTCTGTCACCTCTAGCCCGCATTTCTCACCAGGATCACCGGAGCAGGCGCAGGATTCGTGTTCATAAGCGCCGCTCTGGAGCGAAAAGCGCAGCAATAGCTTGGGCGAAGCGGCCGTAGGGTGCGCCGTGCGCACCGTGAATCTTCAGTGTGCTGGGCTGTTTCGGTGCGCACGGCGCACCCTACGATCTCATGCAAACCAAGACCAGCCTGAACCGTGATAGGCTCTCTTGAATAACACACTGTATGTTTAATCATCTCGATACTCTTCAATGGATTAGCAACTTATCAGTATTCAACGCCGCCTGGTGAGAAATGCGGGCCAGAGCCCGTTAATTACCAACGACGTTCAAACTTCTTGCGCAGTAACACAGCCAGCGCATTCATCGTGATCAGGAAGGCTAACAGCACCATAATCGCCGCAGACGTGCGTTCGACGAACGCACGCTCTGGGCTGTCCGCCCACAAATAAATCTGTACCGGCAGCACGGTCGACGGGTCCATCACACTGCCTGGACTATCGACGATAAACGCCACCATACCGATCATCAGCAGCGGTGCTGATTCACCCAGCGCCTGCGCCATACCGATAATGGTACCGGTCAACATACCAGGCATCGCCAGTGGCAGCACATGATGGAACACCATCTGCATTTTCGAGGCCCCAACGCCCAGCGCGGCTTCGCGAATCGAAGGCGGCACGGATTTCAATGCCGCCCGGCTGGCGATGATGATGGTCGGCAGCGTCATCAGCGTCAGCACCAAACCACCAACCAGCGGAGCCGAACGCGGCATACCCATAAAGTTGATGAACACGGCCAGCCCCAGCAGTCCGAACACGATCGAAGGCACCGCTGCCAGATTGTTGATGTTGACCTCGATCAGATCGGTCCACCTGTTCTGCGGCGCAAACTCCTCCAGGTAAACCGCGGTCGCAACGCCCATCGGGAATGCCAGTGACAGCGTTACGATCAGGGTGAAGAACGAACCGGACACCGCACCCCAGATACCGGCCAGTTCGGGCTCACGTGAATCGCCCGCCGTGAAAAAAACCTTGTTGAAGCGGCTCTCCAGCCGGCCCTCAGCCTCCAGTTTGTCGATCCAGGCGATTTGATTGTCCTTGATGCGCCGCTCCGATTGGTCTTTGTCGCGATCGAAGTGCCCTTTGACCAGCATATCGACATCGTCGTCAGCCTGCACCCAGAGCTGGATGGTATTGCCGATCTGATCCGGATTGGCCGTGACGAAATCTTCCAGGTCATACCTGGCACCGCTGCTGACTATGCCGTAAAGCGTGCGCTTCTCTCGCCTTTCGGTGACATCCGGAAACATATCACGCAGTGATTGCTTGACCAGACCGCCGTAATCGGCCGCTTCGATGACCTGGGGATCACGCGTACCGTCAGGATCGATCGCACTGGCATCCAGATGCACCTCGATTTGTATATAAGTCTGCCAGAAGGCCGAGTAGCCGTTGCCGATAATGCTGATGAACAGCATCGACAGAAAGATCAGCCCCATGATGATGGCGGCCAGACCCATACGACGAAAACGGGCTTCACGCCTGTAGCGCGCATCCAGCCCGGCTCTGACAATATCAGTGACGTATTTTGGTGTATCAGCCATTAGAAACCCGCCTGTTACTCATACTGTTCACGGTATTTGCGTACAACGTGCAGCGCGATAATGTTCAAAATCAGCGTAACCACGAATAACAACAGACCGAGCGCAAATGCGGCCAGTGTCTTCGGACTGTCGAACTCCTGGTCACCGACCAGCAGCGTGACGATCTGTACCGTCACGGTAGTAACGGCTTGCAGCGGATTGGCTGTCAGGTTGGCCGACAGGCCGGCTGCCATGACCACGATCATGGTTTCACCGATAGCGCGTGATACCGCCAGCAGAATACCACCGACAATGCCCGGCAAGGCCGCCGGTATGATGACGCGCTTGATCGTTTCCGACCTGGTCGCACCCAGACCTTCGGAGCCATCGCGCATGGCCTGCGGCACCGCGTTGATCACGTCATCAGACAGCGAAGAAACGAACGGGATGATCATGATACCCATGACCAGACCCGCCGCCAGTGCCGACTCGGAGGAAACATCCAGTCCGATCAGCCCCCCACTATCGCGAATGAACGGTGCGACGGTCAGCGCGGCAAAGAAGCCGTATACCACGGTGGGTATGCCGGCGAGTATTTCGAGCAGCGGTTTGGCCACGGCGCGCACCTGCTTGCTGGCATATTCGGCCAGATAAATCGCCGACATCAGGCCGATGGGCACGGCCACCAGCATGGCAATGAATGAAATCAGCAGGGTGCCAGCGAACAGCGGTATGGCACCGAACGCGCCAGAGGAACCGACCTGGTCTTCGCGAATCGCCATCTGCGGACTCCACTCCAGCCCGAACAGGAAAGATGTCACCGGTACCGTTTCGAAAAACCGGATTGCTTCGAACAGCACCGAAAATACGATACCAATCGTCGTGAAAATGGCTATCGTGGAGCTTGCGACCAGGAAGATCTTTACGACCAGCTCGACCGAATTTCGCGCACGCTTGTCCTGATGAATGCTACGCAGTGCAATCAATGCGCCCGCAATGGCCAGGACCAGCGCCAGCACCGTCAGTGCCGCCTTGCTGACAAGCTGCAGGTGAAGGTAATGATCGGCAGCGGCCTGCATCGCCGGATCAACGTCACGGGACGTAATATTCCCATAAACCAGGTTTCGAATATCGTTAACGACGAGATTCAGCCTGGCCGGTTCCAGATTACGCACGTCATCCGGCAGGCCGGCAATAACCAGATTGGTTATGATGGTGTCTTCAAAGAATAGCCAGAGCGCCGCGACCAGTAACGCAGGAATACCGCACCATATCGCCGCATAGAAACCGTGATAGGACGGCAGTGAGTGCAGTTTCCAGGCATCACCATTGACAACCGCATAGGAACGTTTGCGTCCCAGCCAGTAACTGAACAGGCCGAGCAGTACCAGGGTAAATAACAGTGCAACGACCGACATCAGCTGCTGCCGTGTCTACGAACGGTTTCGAATTTCTGTGCCCGACCAGGCACCCGGAAACAATCGTGCACTGCCTGCATAGATAGTGTATTCATGTGTTTTTGAACATTTAACCGCGTTAAAGACAGGAAAAGGCAACCGCCCGAGAGCGGTTGCCGTCAAAACCGGCGAGACTACATCTCAAGGTTCTTCATATTCTTGATGGCTGATGAGAACTCTTCACGTTCTGCTTTCGGCATCGGAATAAGACCCTTGTCGGTCAGATAACCTTCATCGCCCCAGGTGCCTTCCTTGTCCCACTCGGCCAGAAATTCCTTGATTCCCGGCACCTTGCCAATATGCGCTTTCTTCACATAGAAATAAAGCGCGCGAGAAACCGGGTATTCACCACTGGCAATCGCTTCAAACTCGGGCGCGACACCGTCGACCAACGAACCCTGTACCTTGTCCGTGTTCTGGTCGAGGAAGCTGAAACCGAAGATACCGAGTGCGTTCTTGTTGGCTTCCAGCTTCTGTACGATCAGGTTGTCGTTTTCTCCGGCTTCGATATAGGCGCCGTCTTCACGTACCGTGTGGCAGATGGATTTGTATTTGTTCTTGTCCTTGCCTTTCATCGCAGCAATCCATTCGATCTTCTTGCAGCCGCCTTCCATTGCGAGCTCAGCGAAGGCGTCACGTGTACCCGATGTCGGCGGCGGGCCCAGCACTTCGATCTTGTTTTTCGGCAAATCCGGGTTCACGTCATTCCAGGTCTTGTACGGGTTTTTGACCAGTTTTTCGCCACCTTTGGGATCAGGCACCTGCTTCGCCAGCGCGAGAAAAAGATCCTTGCGGCTCAACGCCATGCGCTCGGCTTTTTTCGAGTTCGCTATCGCGATACCGTCATAACCGACCTTGACCTCGATGATCTGTTTGACGCCGTTCTTATGGCATTGATCGTACTCTGATTTCTTTATACGACGCGAGGAATTGGTCATATCAGGGTACTCGACACCGACACCCGAACAGAACAACTTCATGCCACCGCCAGAACCGGTCGATTCGATTTTCGGTGTCTTGAATTTGCTGCTCTTACCAAACGTCTCGGCAACAACGGTGGAAAAGGGGTAAACCGTCGAAGATCCCACGACAGAGATATAGTCTCTGGATGCGGCAGTGACCAGCGTTGAGAAACAGATTGTCGCTGCTGATGCGAGAACAAGAATTTTTCTGTTCATAATTTCCTCTGAAATATGGATACATGCATTGTGGGATTGGATTATGCGGGCAAAATGTTACAAAAATGTTACGAATGTGTAACCATAAAATGACGCTGGAACGGGCTAAAACCAATAAAAACAGCATGTTGGGTTACCACGCCCTCACCCGGCCTGTGCTGTCAGCACCACTAAAAGCCTATCCAGTTGGTGACCGCCTCGCGTGCAATGGCGTTATCAGGGCGCGCGACCAGGCCATTGCGGCTGATGCTCACGCTGTACCGTGCCAGGTTATCCATGGGTAAAAAGACTGCACTGCCATAGGTGGCATCAACCATGTTCAGCCAGTTGCGGTATTCATGCGCGTAGGACCACAAATCGATGCGTTGTTCTTCGCTCAGGCCATGGACCGTATGCGGGGCGGTGCGTTCCTGCTCGATGTCCGTATAGCGACCCGATAGACGGTGTAACCGGTAGTAGGCGTCCAGCCCCAGCAGGTTGGCGTAGCCTTTCCATGTCAATATCTGCGCGTCGAGTTGCCACTCATCACCACGCAACTCATAAAACCAGCTTTCGCCAGAACCCAGTTCTTTCAGTTCCACACCAAAATACTGGGGCGACATCTGATGAAAACTGAGACTGGCTATCGGCTGCTCGTAGACCAGACGCTCATAGGTGTGAATATTGGAAGAGACCAGAAACAACATCGCCGCCACCGAGAGCAGAACGATACCGGTTATTTCATATCTGACACTGCGCATCAGCAGTCTTCTGGTCAGCCTCAGGATACCCAGCAGGCACAGCATCAGGCCTATACTGCCTATCACGATGCTGGTTATGGTCAGGGTTTGCACAGATTTGAACGCCAGCGGCTCAGGCGATACCTGAACTGAAGGCCACTCGTAAAGGCGCGCAGGGGGCAAAGAAAGTTGAGGTGTTTATTGCTCGCGCAGTAACTGTTTGAGGCATCATTCTTTTTAGCGACTTTACGAGCGTTTTCGCCGCTATCAGCGTTCTGACAACGGCTGGACCCGTGCTTTCGTCCCGCGTGATACAGGTCGATCGACCAGCCGGTTTTATATGCTGTCAATCGGCTACTTGCGCAAGCTTCTGCCTGGCCTGTTCAGCGGCTTCCGGATCACCGGATTGTTCATAGATTTCAATCAGTTTTTCCAGAACACGTTCGTTGGTTTCATCGTGCGACAGCGCAGTTTCACAGAACTCACGTGCGCTGTTCAAATCACCGCGCGCATACTGAGCCCGCGCCATGCCGAGATAGGCGTAAACGTCTTCGCCGTTCTTCAGGCTGGCCTGATAGTGTTCAATGGCATCGTCAATTCTCTCGAGGCTGAGCAGGGCATCGCCAACGCGTGTCCACAAGGCCTGGTTTTCCGGCTCATGCTCAAGAATCCTGTCCCACCACTCGACGGCTTTCTCCATGTTCTTGTTGCCACGATAACAATCCCCCATACCAAACAGCGCAAAGTTATTTGTCGGTTCAAGTTCCAGCGCTTCCTGGTAATGATCCATCGCACGATCAAATTCCTTGCGTCGACGGTAGATGTTGCCGGTCATCGTCATCACCACCACATTTTGTGATTTGTTCTTCAGCAGCGTTTCAAAACAGAGCAACGCCTTGGTGTCTTCATGCTGGGCATAGTAGACATTGCCCAGACCCAGCAGCGCGAACGGGTCGTTGGTACTGACTTCCAGAGCATGCTCGTAAAATACAATGGCATTCTTGGCATCGTGCAGCTTGTGATAGGCATCGGCAACGCGCACCATAACATGACTGTCTTTGGGATTGATCTCCAGATAACGCAGCCAGAAAGGTATGGCCTTTTGCGGCTCTTTCATGCCGCGGCGCGCATCGCCGGCACCACGTAAAGCGAACAGGTTCCTGTTATCGTCCTTCAGGATGGCATCATAGTATTTTGCCGATTCTTCAAACTTGGACAGCTTGCGGTAAACATCCCCCAATCCGGCGAGCACATAGGGATTGCTGTTATCCAGCTCGTAGGCCTGCAGGTATACTTGCTCTGCCTCCTCGAACTGGCCTTTGCGAAACAAGCGGCTGCCTTTCTTGGAAAGATCAATGACGGACTTCTTTGCTAATTCGGCCATTATATTTGTTGTAAATTTTCCGGTGGTTAATAATGCATTTTACACCAGTATTACTAGCAGCAGATCGCCTTAATCGCAACTAGAATGGGCCACTAACTTCAAAAGTCACCCCATCCGCGTCTTCGCCGCATTTACCGCGCTGCGAACTGAAATACAGTCGCGAGCCATCGGGACTGAAAGCCAGCCCGGTGATCTCGGACTGGCCGTGACCCGCCAGTTCGAGCAACGGATAAAGACTGCCGTCGGTCGCGATGACCACAACCTGCAGATCGCCCCCGTCCTCGGCCACATAGAACGTACCATCGGCAGAAACCGTGATATTGTCGACACCGGTCAATACCGGATCGAGGTAGGCACTGTCATCGTACAGTATGCTGAGGTTCTGGCTGGTAATATCGAAGGCCCAGACGCGGTTGTCGCCCTTGGTTGTGAAATAGACCTTGCCGTTGTAATAGACAATACCTTCGCCGCCATTGAAGCGGGTGGCGTCAGCTTGAAAACGGGTTTCGGCCTTGCGCGCGGACGGATCTTCGATGACCAGCCATTCAACTCTACCGGTTTCACCCTCAACCACCCGTGCCGCTTCCAGTATGCCTGCATCGAGGTCCGGATAACGGAACGGGGTGAAGCGATACAGATAACCATTTTTGCGGTCTTCCGTGAGATAGAGCTTGTACCCCAGCGGGTCGACGGCGACCGCTTCGTGCCTGAACACCCCCAATGCAGGCCTGACCACTGCGGCCTCGATACCCCGCGGGTCGCACTCCCAGACCCTGCCGTCGTCGACCTCTTCGCATGATAGCCAGCGACCCCAGGGTGTGGCGCCACCGGCACAGTTGCGCCGGGTACCCTGTAAGATGGGATAGGCATCGATGAGCATGCCACTGGCATCGAATCGCAGCGCTCCGGCACCGCCCTGGTCGTCCGTTTCGCTGTTGGACACATAGATCCAGCCACCTGCCGCATCGGCAAAACACGCACCGCCATCGGGCGCCGCGTGCCATACATATTCGCAACCACCAACAGGTGATACGGTCGACTCGGCGACGATACGCGAACGGAACCCGGCCGGCAGGCGCACGCCATGCCTGTCTGGCGGTAACAGCTTGTAGCGATCCGCCGCGGCCCGGCTGTCCGCTACGCTCGAATTCGCCCACAACGCACCCGCGCCATAGAGCCCCAACTTGATGACTTCTCTTCTGTTCATACGGTCAAATCTGGTTGATACGCTCTGTCAAGTTATAGTCGCCAGCGTCCACTGCCGTAGCAATTAAGGACGCTTCGAATAATTCCATCCAGTAATTATCAGCGCACGAAAAATAAACATGCGATTTTCTATTTTTCTTCATTTTCAATCATAGTTGTGATTGAAAATGGCGGCACATCCGCGTGCCGTACGCAAACTCTGAATTAATCAGAGTTTGCGTAAGATAGATTTACTTTTGATAGCCATCACGTAGAATGACCGCAATGGCACATCATCAATCCCAAAAACGCGCCTATCTGGTTGATTCCAGTATCTATATTTTCCGCGGCTGGCATGTTTACCCCGAGCACATGACCGACAGCGAAGGCCATCCCAGCAATGCCGTGTACGGTTTCACCGAATTCCTGCATGAACTAATCCAACTGGAACAACCCCAGTATATTGCCTGTGCTTTCGACGCAAAACAAACTGATTCTTACCGCAAAGAAATCTTTCCCGATTATAAAGCCAACCGGCCACCCGCGCCGGAAGAACTGAAAAGACAGTTCAAATATTGCCGCGATTTTTGCCGTGCCGCAGGGATTGCTGATTTCTCCAGCAACCGCTATGAAGCCGATGACATTATCGGCACCCTGGCAACCCGATTACGCGAGGATGGATACGCGATCACCATCATCAGCGCCGACAAGGACCTCGCCCAGCTGATCAAACCCGGCGACATCTGGTGGGATTTTGCGCGTGACAAAATCATGCATTATCGCGATGTCGAAAAAACCTTCGGCGTTAGACCCGAACTGATTGCCGACCTGCTGGCACTATCCGGCGACGCTATCGACAATGTTCCCGGAATTCCCGGGATCGGTTACAAGATGGCTTCGAACCTGCTGAAGAAGTACCCGGGTGTCGAACACATTGTGGAAAACGCCGGCAAGATCTCCGAAATGAAATTCAGGGGATCTGCGCGTATACAACGCCTGGTTGAGGAGCATAAACACATGCTGCCAATGACCAAGCAGCTGACCACCATCGTTACCGACGCTGAATTCAAGGGTCCCAGGCAGGACCTGCGCTGGCACGGCGTTGATGAGGACGCCTTGCAGGTGATGTTCAATCTGCTCAACGCCGGGCACGGCCGGCGGCAACGCTGGCTCAACCTGCAACCGTTTTAGCGGATCGAGTCCGCAAACAGGCGCAGCACATTCTAACCCGCATGTTGCATGATGGATTAGGATTTTATGGGCGATATTTTATCAGGAACCAAATATCGCGTTAGCCCCGAAGGGGTGGGTCTCATGGATGAGACGAACAGCCAGATTGCGTGATTGCCTATGGATTGAGATGATCGTAGGGTGCGCCGTGCGCACCATGAATCTGCAGTCTTTCTCGGTGCGCACGGCGCACCCTACGTCTAATAAAAACAGAAACTTAATCAGTCCATTTCGCGAATTTTGCGTTATTTACGGCTAATTTCATATTGTTGTTTGTGTATACCTGATCATGCCGAAAATCATCCTGTTCAACAAGCCATACGGTGTGTTATGCCAGTTCACCGACCAACAAGGTCGGGCAACACTGGCTGATTATATCAATGACAGGAATGTATATGCTGCCGGTCGTCTCGACAGAGACAGCGAAGGGCTGGTGGTATTGACGGATGATGGCAGGCTGGCGCATAAAATCACAGATCCAGCAAACAAAATGGAAAAAACCTACTGGGTTCAGCTTGAACACACCATCAGCGATGCTGCCCTGCAGGCACTGCGCGAAGGCATCGATCTCAAGGACGGCAGAACAGCACCAGCCAGAGCAAAACGCATCGCCGTGCCAGCGACACTGTGGCCTCGACAGCCGCCGATCAGACAGCGCAAGCATATACCGACATCGTGGATAGCACTGGCCATCAGCGAGGGCAGAAACAGGCAGGTGCGTCGCATGACCGCGGCCGTCGGTTTCCCAACGTTGCGCCTGATTCGTTACCGCGTCGGCAGCTGGACCATCGACGGTATCCCGTGCGGTGAATATGCCAGCTTAATAAGATAATCCCCGGCGAAGGAGCTATTCAATGCAAAGTACGCAAAGAAAAATCTCGCTGCCTGGTGAGACATACGGGCTGGTGTTCGTAAGCGCCGCTCTGGAGCGAAAAGCGTAGCAATAGCTTGGGCGAAGCGGCCGTAGGGTGCGCCGTGCGCACCG
>Ga0316201_10003592_pt1 | contig 11453 bp, 10 predicted proteins | sample CS6wburrow_MG_FD_204516 | JGI IMG/M metagenome (GOLD analysis project Ga0316201, IMG submission 204516) | Coastal sediment microbial communities from Delaware Bay, Delaware, United States - CS-6 worm burrow | ecosystem: Environmental > Aquatic > Marine > Coastal > Sediment | place: USA... | reverse complement strand
TCGTAGACACGGCGATCCGTGACCTCGAGAATGTGCCAGCCAAATTGCGTGCGAAATGGATCCGAAACGACGCCCATTTCGCTTGCATTTATTGTCTGCTCGAATTCGGGCGCGTACACGCCAGGGCCAGCCCAACCAAGGTCGCCGCCCAGGTTAGCGGATCCCGGATCGTCGGATAGCAGCTTGGCTTGTTCACCAAAATCTTCACCTGCACGAATCTTCTCGAGCGCATCTTCCAGACGTTGCTTGGCAGTTGCGTCATCGATGATTTCGTTCGGCATCACGAGTATGTGTCGCACCTTGCTTTGATTTATTTCGCTGCGCTCGACGGCACTGCGAAGATTATCAACGCGGACCAGGTGAAAACTGCTGGCGGTGCGAATTGGTTCCGAAATATCTTCTGCAGCCATGTCCTGCAAAACGTCGGTAAACAAGGTCGGAACTTGGGCGCCTTGCATCCATCCGAGAGACCCTCCCTCAAGTGCCGTGGGGCCGTCTGAATGACGGGCGGCCATTTCGCGAAAATCGGCGCCGTCCTGGAGCTGCGTGTAGATTTGATTAGCCAGGTCCTCTTGTTCCTTGACCTGATCAGCAGTCGCCGCTTCCGGCAATGTAAGAAGAATGTGCGACAGCTCATACTCGGAATTTGCTACGACATTTCCTTCGAGGTCGGCGACGCACTGCTCGATTTCGCGTTCCGATACATTGATGCTCTGGCCTACTTCGATTCGGCGGAGCTGTTCAATCGTGATTTCCTCACGCAATGAGCGGCGAAACTCGGCATAGTCGACCCCGTCTTCGGCGAGCAGGCGCGGCATGTCCTCAAACGGTATGCCGTTCTGTTGCGCGATCCCTGCGATTGACTGGTTAAGCATCTCATCAGAGATTTGTAAGCCAATGCGATTTGCGCGCTGAAGCTGAATTTCGGACAGTATCAGGCGTTCAAGAACCTGTTCCTCGAGCACGTCGGCAGGGGGCAACTGCATCTCCTGTTCCTGTGCACGTCGCGAAATAACGGCCATCTGTTCACTTAGCTGGCTCTTGAGAACAACGCCCTCGTTAACGATGGCGGCGACGCCGTCAATGAATTCGCCCGTATCGGAGAGTTCGTCAGCGACTGCGACGGGCGCAGCCACCAATGCGGCGACTGCACATAAAGTATTGAATTTTAACAATTTTTACTACCGGAGATCTGCAGAATAGCCAAGAATACCACGTTCGAGCATTTTGTCAGCAGCTGTGCCGACACTCGTCATTCCCTTCAACACCAATTGCAGACCAAAGGACGAATCAAGAGTTCCATCGCGAGTCGAGATATGGCGACGTGAGACAAGGCGTAATCCCCAGCAGCAGCTCTCGTATTCGAGGCCGAAGAACTGTTCGAGCATTTCCTGATCGCGCAGCGAGTAATTGTAGCGGCCTACAAAATTCCAATGCGAGGATACCGGCCAGGACCAGGAAACGTCCCCTTGCTCGAGCGAATCTCGGCGGAACCGATACGCAACATTCAGAACCTTGTTGTTAGCCGGCCGATACTGCAATCGCGCTTCGGACTTCGTTGTCCCGTTCTCTCCGGTTTCCCACTGGTGACCGACGTCGAAATTCACGTTGTCGAATAGCAGGAAACGTAGCTGAGCGATGTAGTCTGACGTGTCGAATGTATCCGCAGACAGTCCGGGCAGAACAACTTCGCGATCACTGAGATAGTGCGTTTGTCCAATAGTCGCCGTTATTAATTCACGCCCGGATGCAACATCGAGAATGCGCGATGTGACGCCAATGCTGACTTGCTCTGTGTCGCCGATTCGGTCGATGCCGAGGAAACGATTTTTACGATATAGCTGTACGAGATTGATGTCCGGTGTAATCGTGTCGAATACTGGCAGCGCATCCTGATCGCGGTACGGAATGTTTACGTACAACATGCGGGGCTCGATCGTCTGAATGCGATTGGTGTTGGCCATCGTCCGCTCGAGTATCAAGCCGGTATCAACACTTGAAATTGGTACGCTGCGCGTTGGGCTTGTGTCCTCGCCCGGCAATGCATTGCTGAGTTCGTAGTGCGTGTAGTCGAACGCCACCGAGGGTCTGAAAAACCATCCGGGCTGCGTTATCGGGATTTCAATGGACGGGGCGGCATTCATACGCCAACCCGTAATGCCGGTATCGCGATCAAAATTCACAATCTCGGACTCGATGCCAAGCCTGAAAATACTCACGGGCCAGTTTGCGCTGGCAAGCAGTTGCGGCACACGACGATAGGGTTGGTCAGACAGCTGAATAGTGTCATCAATCGTCTGGAAATCTTGCACCTGCGCAAAAACAGAGAAGCGATCCGCGTAGTAATCGAAGCGCAGGTTGCGATCCAGGTGTGTGGTACTCGAAACGCTGAGGCTGCCGCCAAGGTCCTCAAAGTACTGGCTGTCGGACACCTCGTGGAACCTGATTCGATTGCGCCAGCCGCTGTCGAACAAGGTTCGATGTTCGAAGCGAACGTTGTGACGCTCACGGTCGAGAATGCTGTCGTCAGGAAGATAGGCCGCCGAGAGTATGCCGTCATTGCGCTCGGTCAGGTAACGAAACTGTGTTTCGACAAGCAAGCCACGACTGGTCAGCACTCTCGGCGTGATTGTGGCATCGTAATTCGGCGCGATATTCCAGTAGATTGGTACGCGCACCTCGTTGCCACTGCGCCCGGCGCTGCCAATCTCGGGGGTCAGTATGCCCGACTTGCGCGCATCGCTGATCGGAAATGAAATGGATGGCAAGTAGAGGATCGGCACATTCTTGAAGCGCAGCTTCATGCCTTTGGCGGTGCCGATCCCTTCGCCCGTGTCAAGCACGATAGACTTGCCCTGTAACAGCCAGTCCTCGGATTCGGGCGGGCAGGTCGTGTACTCGACGTTCCCCAGTGACAAAGTGCCGTCCTGATTGATTTCGAGATTCTCTGCCGCACCGCGCGAATTACTCTCCCCCAATGAGAATTCGGCCCCCTCGAAACGAATACGCCCCAACTCGTAACCGAATTCGGCGGACCGGCTCTGGATCTGCGTATGCGTGTCTTCATATAGCACGCCGCCTTGGAGGAACAGGGCACGCTGGTCAGGATCGTAGTATGCAGAGTCAGCACCGGCGATCTTGTCATCACGGCGCAGCAAAACGCCGCCACTCATGCGGGCGGTTGGACTAGGGCCAAGCTGAGCTTCAAACTCGCCGGCTTCGAGTTGAATAGTGTCCGGATTGTCCAGCACGATTTCCCGCAATGGAGAGTCGACGGCTAATGCGCGGCCCAGCGACGTCTCGCACGACAGTTCGTCGGCGCCGAATGCAGGTGTCAGGGCCAGCAGCGAGCAGGTAAGTATGAGTGATTTTGCGGACAATTGAGTGGTCGCGTCAGCTTTGGGCCGGGGCTTGCAAAAACAGGATGTTATCAAGCATTGGTATTTGTTACCTTCGCATAGTTTTTGAGGTGCTTCAACGCGTTACGGAGAGCCAAGATCGAGCAATCAAAAAATGCGGACGATACTCGCCTGGCCAAAATGCGAGCCTGGGCTGATGGCATCGAGGCCGTGAGAGGCAGCGAGGCTGTGCCCGCATCCACTGATGCGAGTTTTCGTCGCTATTTTCGGCTACGGTCAGGTGCAAAGAGTTTCATCGTGATGGATGCACCACCCGTGCAGGAGGACTGTCTGCCGTTCATGCGCATCGCGGGCTATCTTGAAGCCATGCAGCTGAACGCGCCACGGATCATCGAAGCGAATCTCGATGACGGGTTCCTTCTGCTGAGTGACCTTGGCACGCGGCAGTACCTCGATGAGCTCAAGGCCGATCCTTCTCAGGCGCACGACCTGTACGGCGATGCGCTGACAGCGCTCGCATGCATGCAACGGCGCGGTACGGCTTATCAGTCACTGCTGCCGCCTTACGACGAAGCGTTGCTGCGCTTCGAGTTGTCGTTATTTCATGACTGGCTGTGTGGCACACACCTCGGCATCACCTTGAGTGATAACGAAGAGCGGGCCTGGCAACAATGTTGCGACGTGCTCGTGATGAATGCGCTCGACCAACCGCAGGTCTTCGTGCATCGAGATTACCACTCGCGCAACCTCATGCTCACCGAGAAACGAAGTCCGGGGATACTCGATTTCCAGGACGCGGTCGAGGGACCGTTTACCTATGACCTGGTATCGTTGCTCAAGGATGCCTACATACGTTGGCCCGCAGAGCAGGTCTGGCAATGGGCGCTCGATTTCTATAATGGCATCGAAGCCGAATTTCGCGAACGCGTCGATGAAGATCAATTTCGGCGTTATTTTGAACTGATGGGCGTGCAACGGCACGTGAAGGTTGCCGGGATATTTGCTCGGCTTAATCACCGCGATGGCAAGTCCGGTTATATTGCCGATATTCCCCTGGTCTTGTCGTACATCGTTGAAATGGCACCGCGCTATGTTGAACTTGAATTCCTTTTTGGTCTGATCAAAGAGCGCGTGCTTCCGGGCATGGGTGCAGCCACGTGAGAGCAATGATTCTTGCGGCCGGGCGCGGTGAACGATTGCGGCCACTGACAGACGAACTACCCAAGTCGCTGGTCGAGGTTCACGGGCAGACTCTGCTCGAACGGCACCTCGAGAATGTTCGTTCCGCAGGAATCAAAACCGTAGTCATTAATCTCGGCTGGCTGGGCGATCAAATTGTTGAGCGTGTCGGTTCGGGGTCACGCTACGGACTTGAAGTGATATACAGCGAGGAGGGCAACGACGTTCTCGAAACGGGTGGAGGCATTCACAAGGCTTTACCTTCGCTGGGCAGTGGACCATTTCTCGTCGTGAATGCCGATATATACACGGATATGCCTGTTCCTGACGTAAAGCTCGGTGACGATCACCTGGGGCATCTGGTCATGGTGCGAAAGCCCGACTACCGCGAGCACGGCGATTTTGAGATTGTCGATGGACTAATTCGTAATCAAGACGAAGCGTCGCAAACTTTCAGCGGAGTTGCGCTCTACCGGCCGGAGTTTTTTGATGACTGCGAGGCAGGTCGGTTTCCGCTGGCACCGCTGCTGCGCGAAGCGGCGGATGGTGGGCGGCTCTCGGGCTCGCTCTATGAAGGACTTTGGGCCGACATCGGAACACCAGAACGCCTGGCTGCCCTCAACAAGGACCTTGCATCACGTGAATCGGTGAAATGAGTGACTGGCTTCGCTTTTGCCTGAAAGCCAAAATCCAGCTGGTCAATAACAGCTGACAAAAGCAATACGAACAGCAGCGCCATAATGAACACGATGGCAAACTGAAAGGTTACTGCTATCCGGCCAAGAGCGGCGCCGGCGGGTCGAAACACCGGTCGAAAAAGTGCCCGACGATTACCGCGAATGCCAGGAAGCCCATGACGACAGCAAGAACTCCAAAAGTTGAGCTATTGGCAGGGCTGTCGGTCATTCAGATTCTTTCAGCGCCTTCTCGAGGTAATCGCCGAACGTCTGGAGCACCTCGATGCGTGCGAAATTTTTGTTATTTGCCGGCACGAGTTCCCAGGGCGATATGTGGGTACTGGTGTACTTGACCACGTCATGGCCGGCCTCCTCATATTCATACCATTTGGCCCGGTTACGCCAGTCCTCGCCCGTCATCTTCCAGCGTTTGAAAGGCTTTTGCTTGCGGCCTTCAAAGCGTTTCAGCTGTTCGTCCGGCGTAATGTGGAGCCAAAACTTAACCAGAATCGTGCCACTTTCAACGAGCTGGTCCTCAAAGTCGTTGATCTCGGCAAACGCTCGACGCCACTCATTTTCCGTTGCGAATCCTTCGATTCGTTCGACCAGCACCCGACCGTACCAACTGCGATCGAAGACCGTCAGATGACCTCCGTGCTGCAGACGCCGCCAGAATCGCCACAGGTAATGTCGCGCATTCTCCTCATCAGTAGGCTTGCCGTATTGCAGCACACGATAATTGCGCGCGTCCAATGTCGGTATGAGACGCCTGATTGCGCCTCCCTTGCCAGCCGCGTCAGGACCCTCGAATACCAGCACAGACGAGCGCCCCTGATTCAATGCCTCGCGCTGCAACAAGTGAATTCGTCGCTGTTGCTTGCTCAGTTTGCGCTGGTAGTTGGCCTTCTTCAGGGATGCAGTCATGTCCAGCGTGTCAAAGACGGTGACATGGCCTTCGGGTTTGTCGACTATCGTGTCTTTGACTTCAAAAGCATCCTTGTCGACCAGGACCTCGGGCGAGGGTAAATGGCCTGTTGCATCGAAGCGCTTGTTCAGCGCTTCGAGAAGAATCTCGGATACGGTCAGAATACGGTGATTCTCGTCTACACCCTCGATAATGTGCCAGGGTGCATAATTCGTGTTCGTTTCGGTAATCGTGCGTTCCGCTACCTGCACGAAGCGCTCATAGAGCTCCCAGTGTTCCCAATCCCTTTTATTAACGCGCCACGCAGTTTCCGGATCCGACTCCAGCGTCTCAAGTCGCTGCTTCTGCGCATCCCGGCTCAGGTGCATCCAGAATTTCAGAATCAGCATGCCGTCGTCGGCCAATGCTCGTTCGAAGGCCTGGATGCGCTTGAGCTCCGCGATGTATTCGAGGTCTGTCGTGCGGCCGTAGACCCGATCGAGGAATGGCGTTGAATAGCGCGCCCTGAGATTGAATGCGATGCGCCCCCTGCGTGGCAGATCGCGCCAGAACCGCCAATATTTCGGCAACATCCGATCCGCTTCGGTGGGGCGCCCATAAGCATTCGTCGTCATCAGCCGCGTGTCCATCCACGCGTGCAGCATGTTCACCGTCGAGCCTTTGCCTGCACCATCCACGCCGGCGAAGTCGATCATCACGCCGAAATCGCAGTTACGACTCAGATGAATCTGGGCTTCAAGCAATCTTTGTCGGAGTTCTGGCGAGCGCGACTTGAAAATTCGCTTTGACGTGGTTTGTCCGAGTTCAGCAGCTCTGAACATTCTCTTGGCTCTTCTGGAAGTTCTGTTTATTCACGCCACAGTGTACCGCTTTCCCGTCACCTGCAAACCTTTGAGGCTTTCGGAAGTCTCTCCGGCGCAGTTTCACCGAATATCCGATCGTCCGGGCGGTGAAAGTGGGAATCCGACCGTCCGCGTTCGGACAGAAGCGGTTATCAGTAGCGGACTGGATTCGTCACTATCCGCCGCATCGCGCCAGCAACATCAGGATGATGACTCCCACAATCGAGCCGATGTAGACCCGCAACGATACGGTTTTGCCTTCAGTTTTCTTCCACGCTTCACCGGTAACCTGCCGAACACCGGATAGGGGATCTGGCGACTCTGTAAAGGCCGGCCCGCTTTGAGTCGGTTTTTGCTTTTCTTCCGGCGTTTCGTTTACCGAATCGCTTTTAGCTGCGTTGTCTCTTTGTTCTTCGCTCACGATTTATCCTCGTTTATGGCATTTTGCGGTTTATTGCCTGAGGCCAAAACTGACGTTAAGTGTATCACCAGGCGACGGGCCGGTTATCGCCAGAAGCATCCGTTCACTTTACGTCCAGGAGTTCTCTCAAGGCTTGCTCAATCGTATCGATTCTCAGGTGAACAGCCTGTAAATCGGCAGACAATAGTTTTTCTTGATCTTTGTCATTTGCTCCGCGGCTATTTCGGTGCAGGCGACTTGTTCTCGATCCATCTGACCAGCAGAAACGACAAACCGCACAAAGCGGCCCCATAAATCAGACTCGTCGACAATAACGAGTTGAATTGATAGGCGGGATGTCCGGAAAAAGCGAAATGCAGAAACGCATGCAGGATCAGGAAAGCACATGCAATATCTCTCGCCATCGACCGGATATTGAGATTAAGACTTGCAATACACGCGATGACAATGACGAAGATTGGGATGTGGGCGAGAACAAATGTCGCCTCACCAACGGAATCGGTCAGATTCCGTAGCAGAGGCAGAACTTGCCATTCGTTATTTGGCATCGCATCCAGTTCGTGTGTAAATAGCAGGGCCAGGCCCACATAAAACAAAGTACTTTTTATTTGCACGTATCAGTCCTGTTGAGGGCCTGGCACTTGCCGACGTACTGGAGCAGGCCCGAAGCAGGCCCAACCAGTCTTTGTTTGAGTATCAAATCTTGCCGTTGACTCGATCCCAGAATTCCTCGCGGTGATTGGTGCGCGGGAAATCTCCATCCGGTACGGGCACTTCCAGAAAGTCGCAGAGCGGTTCCCAGCCATCCTTGACCTCAAACACGAGCAGCTGGCTGGCAGGTATTGCCTCTTTCACCGCGTGGTTGTGCGCTTCAAATGCCCGGGCAAGTTCATCGCGATCCAGCCCCGGCGGGAACCCGGTATTGGCGACAATATCGCTGGTCATTTGGAGCCAGGCCCGCATTTCTTGCGGCGCCTCATCTTTACCTGCAAGCAACTTGTATATCGTCGCGCCAAAGCTGTCTGCCCATTTCTCCGGGTCACGCTGAGTCAATACGAACTTGGCCGTGGGATACTCCTTTACCAATTCGCGAAAAAAGCATGCGGTAGGCCAATCCACGGCACTCCTGTATCCGTCATAGATATTCGGCCAGTCAGGCTTGGCCGCAGCGGCTGCCGACCACAGAGGCACGTGTACTGCCATGTTATGGAGAACCTCCTCCATGTGGTGGCACGGCCCCAGCCCGATCTCATTGATTGCGAGCTTGAGCGAGTATGTACCGGTTCGCCCTACACCAGCCCCAATAACATTCAATGTCATATTAGTTCTCCGCAAAAGGGATATGTCCGCTCGGGTTATTAGCGAGCATGCTGCAGTCTATCAGGCTCATCAGGCAAAATTTCAATGAGGAACGCATCGATTAAAGCCGCTGTGCGTGACGGCGCTTCCTCCATCGTCAAGTGGCCGACATCGTCAAATATCACCAGGCGTGAATTCGGGATCATTTCATCGAAAGTCACCGCGTTGTAGGGCAGAGTTACAGGATCGTGGGCGCCCCAGAGGATAAGTGTAGGCAAAGTTAACTCATTTAAACGCCGCCCAAATTGGGGCTCCCGATCAGCAATCACGCGCTGTCCCGCAGCGCGCCGGTTGCCAGGATAGCGCAACAGCTCCCAATAGCGATCCACCATGGTCTCCGTCACGATGGTGTCATCGACCACGTTTTCCAGTAATGACCGCTTGAATACAAATCGCGGCGTTATGTGTTGAGCGAGGAATCGACCTGTGGCTTGGCGCATGATGCGAGCACCGAGATAGAGCCGCGGCTTCTCCGCATTCGGAGCTTTTGGCGCACCCGACGCATTTATCAAGACAAGACCAGAGATCTTGTCGGGCATCGCCAAGCCATAGCGCCATGCAATCCAACCGCCCATGGAGTTACCGGCAATTGCGAACCTCTCAACTCCTGTCGCATCGATAACTGCCTCGAGGGCCTCAAACATACCTTTTGCGGAGTATTCGTCACGCGGGTGCGGACCAGTCAACCCATGGCCCGGCTGATCGTAAGAAATGAGACGGTACCGGTCCTTCAGGTTCGCAATCAGAGGCTCGAAGGTCTGAAGGGACGCGTTCGAGCCATGCAAAAGAATGACCGCGGGACATTCGCGGCACCCTTGATCCCGATAGTGGACCAACATACCGTCCGATGTTTCAGCAAACCTGGCAGCGGAGCCCCCATATTTCGCTTGCATAGCGGCAGCGTCACTATCTGGTGTCCTGAGTACGATGAAAGCGACTGCCAACAGGGCTGCGAGGAACCCCAGAAAGACCCCGATCTTCCTCACACTTTCTCCTATCGTAATGGGGAGACTATCTCTAGTGGACTTGTATACGCATAAAAACGCATGCGCCGTAATAGATCCATGGTCTTTGCCTGGGCGGCAACACCTCGTGCTCTATAGTTAGAGCTTAGATGTTGCATCGACCAATTGAAGTCACAGAGGTAAAGCGGCCGTCATCTGACGGCCGCAATAGACCAATTACACCTCTGCCTGCTTGGCCGGCTCTAGTGCCGGATCAACTCTGATTCAGCGACAGGCTATTACTCGTCGTCAGCAGCCGAGCGCCGTGTCGTGGCGACATAGACCCGTGACGAATCACAGCTCAGCTTTCCACGGAACAACTCATTGGCTTTTTCCCAACCGCTCTCACTGAACTGGTCCCAGTTGGCGCCAAGACTCTCGAAGCTGTCGGCAGTAGAAACCCATTTGAAGTCATAATCTTCATTGCCACCGCCATAGGACGGGAAAAACACCCAGTGACCGGCTGAGGAGCCATTTTCTGCCTTGTATTCACCCCACTCTTTAATTGGCATGTACAGGTCATCGAAGGTCATGCCTTCCGCAATTTCGCAGTCAGAGAATGTAACGATGAAATTCGATTCGTCTTCACTCTGCGGCGGCTGTTTCATCATCAGAACAGCGAACGCTGCGTGAGTGTCACAGGTCATCGCGTCTGCAAATGCCTCCGCTTCCTTGCTGCCGGTCGCCAGCCACTTGTCCTGTACGCGGCCCAGTGCTTTGGCCTTGTCCGAAGCACCGAACCAAAGAACGTCAAACTCCTGCTCGGCGCTTGAATAGAATGGCACGAGAGTCCATGCGGAATAGTCGTCAATTTTCTGCTTGTCAGCCCAGGCGTTAAATTTCTCGGAAGCGGCGTCGAGATCAGCGGGGCCTTTACCGTCATTGTACGTGCAGGAATACATTTCCATTGGTGATGCAACATTGGCTTCTTCTGCGTCGCCTTCATGACTGTCAGCAATGGCGACACCATAAGACATCATCAAGGCGCTCGATACCAGAATACTCAGTAATCTCTTCATTCTTATCCCCTTTTTAGTTTTTGTACTGTTGATGGCACAGCTGTGCGCTGGACCATACTAGTAAAGTATACGTTTGCTTTCACCTAAAGTGCGTATCTGAATGGTCAGTAGCAATCGGACCTGAAGGCAGCTCACGGCAAAAGCGGCTGCTAAGTTGGCTTGCTAAATACTGCTGTCGCAGGCAAGCATCGGCCAACTCATGTCGGAATGCTGGAATTGAAATTGAAACGGTCGTATCGTTGTCCTTCGTGGCGCATCTCCGTGTTTGTTGCGGCAGACTTTGTTGTGAGGCCGACTAAAGCAGCAACCGCCGTGCCTTCGAATTAGTTCATGCACCCGACCTGAGTGCCTTCCAGTGGAGTCAAGCCGATGGCAATTCTGACCAAGGAGAAAGTCGCCACCTACGGCATCGAGGTACTCGTGGTCGTGTTTGGCATCCTGATTGCCTTCCAGGTGGAAGAGTGGCGCGAGGGTCGTCAGCAAAGCCGCGACCTCGACGCAGCATTGATTCGGCTGGCTGAAGAGACGGCTGCCAATCTAAGAAACTGTGAGAAAGTAATCCCCGTACTCGCGGACCATGGACAATCGGTACTGACTGTCGTTCGGGTGCTGAATGACGGCCATCTGAGGGACGCGGACAAAGAGTTGTTCGACGCCGGACTAATCAG
>Ga0316201_10003590_pt1 | contig 11454 bp, 12 predicted proteins | sample CS6wburrow_MG_FD_204516 | JGI IMG/M metagenome (GOLD analysis project Ga0316201, IMG submission 204516) | Coastal sediment microbial communities from Delaware Bay, Delaware, United States - CS-6 worm burrow | ecosystem: Environmental > Aquatic > Marine > Coastal > Sediment | place: USA... | reverse complement strand
ATCGCCTCCCACTCCGTGTTACCGGTCGCGATATTCACGGCGACGAGACGGCCGTTGTCAAAGCCGGCCACAACAGACGTGCCGACGAGAACCGGTGAGGCCGAGCCGCGCATGGTCAGGTTCGGTGTAGGTTGCTCGACAGTCCATCGCTCGGCACCGTCAAATGCGGACACAGCGTGCAAGCGGTTGTCGATCGACATCGTAATGACCACGCCATCCTTGATAATTGGTCGTGCCAGCGTTTCGCCGGTCACGTTTGCACGCCAGAGTTCCGCGCCCGAATCGGCATCCAGCGCTATCAGCATTCCGTCAGCTGCGCCGACTACAATCAGGCCATCGCCAACGCCTGGTCCGGATGACAGATCCATGTCGAGTTCGGTGCGCCATACAGCTTTGCCTGTATCCGGATCCAGAGCGACAACATTGCCGTTACGACTGGCGGCATAGAGCCGATTCCCGTCACTGGCAGGCTGCAAAGCGACCAGCAGGAATTCTGCACTGGCGCCGATCTTCGCACTCCACAGCCGTTTCACATCGACCTTGGTTTCGATATCAACGAGTTTGGTGGGTTCGAGCTCCTTTTCCTCATCGCTCGCACAGGCCGACAAGATGAAAACCACCGCGACGAGCGCGAAAGTGCGCAGCGCACTGATCACTCGGCTTCCCCGGCCTCTTCTTCAGGCGCGGATTCCATCTCCGGCTCTGCTACAGGCTCGACCGACGGTTCGACTGGCGGCTCGACGACGGTTTCCGCTGCAGGCTCGACAGCAGAAACGGCCTCCGGAAGGTCCAGCAGCTTCATTTGTACGAGAGCGCGATTGACCGATTGAGTGGTATCCGCCATGGCAAGGCGATAGGCATCACCAGCCTCCGCGACCTGGCCGAGCGCCGCATAGGCGTCGCCACGTATCTCGGCATACAAGCCGGTAAACGCCGCGTTATCCGGCTCCGCAAGCAGGTCAATAACCTCCTGCGCCTTGTCCTGGTACAACAGGATACGCGCCAGGCGAAGCCGTCCGATATGCTTCAACTCCCCGTTGCCGCGCATCGCGAGTAATTCGCGCAACGCGTCCGCAGCGTCCTGATCGCGGTTCTTGTCCATATACAGCCTTGCCATCGCAAGCTTCGACTGCGCCGCATAGGCCGTATTGGCGTAATTGTTGGCGAGTTCGTCCGCGACCGACTGAGCATCGTCGAGGCTGCCCTCGTAAACGTGCTCGGCCAATGACTCAAACAGCACGGAAGCCTCGATTTGCGCCTCCAGTTTGCTGCTCTTGTACTGATTGAAACCAATCAGCAAGCCGACCGCGATGACCACGCCCGCGATCACATAGCGGCCGTTCTCCGCCCACCACGCTTTCATTTCTTCAATCTGTTCTTTTTCTGACTGTAAATCGTCCACGAACTACGCCTTTCTCAATAGTGCTGCCAGCGTCGCCGGCAGTTCGTCAAATGCAACACTGCTTTGATCCTCAGTGCTGCGTAATGGTTTCAATCCCGCACGTTTTTCTGCAATTTCCTGCTCGCCCAGAATAAGCGCGAATGCAGCATTACTCTTGTCGGCTCGCTTGAGCTGCGACTTGAAACTGCCACCGCCCAGGTTCAACTCGACCTTGATTCCGGCCACTTCATCCCGCAACTGCTCGGCAATCGCAAATGCCTGCTCAAGCGTGTTGTCGCCCACCGCGACGACATATACATCCGCATCGTCCGCCGGTGCCTCTCCACCGCAGGCCTCATACAGGGCCACAAAGCGCTCGATGCCCATCGCCCAGCCAACTGCGGGCGTCGGCTTGCCGCCAAGTTTCTCGACCAAACCGTCGTAGCGGCCGCCCGAACAGACTGCGCCCTGCGAGCCCAGCGCATCCGTTACCCACTCAAAAACCGTACGGCTGTAGTAGTCGAGTCCACGAACCAACCGCGGATTCACTGTATAAGCAACACCCGCTGCGTCCAGCAACCCCTTAAGTGACTGAAAATGCTCAGAAGATTCTTCGTCGAGGAAGTCGAGCATGAGCGGCGCCGCAGCAACGATCGCCTGCATGTCGGGGTTCTTGCTGTCCAGAATCCGCAGCGGATTCTGCTCAAGGCGCCGAATACTATCGTCATCAAGCTTACTTTTCACGCTGGAAAAGTACTCGACGAGGGCGCCGCGATAGCTGACCCGGGATTCGGGAGTTCCCAGGGAGTTGATCTCGAGCGTCAGGCGCGATATTCCGAGTGCGCGCCACATACGTGCGCACATAATAATGAGCTCTGCGTCGACATCCGGACCGTCATATCCCAGTGCCTCCACATCGAATTGATAGAATTGCCGGTAGCGCCCTTTTTGTGGTTTCTCATAGCGAAACATGGGCCCCATGGTCCAGAGCTTCTGGCGTTGGTTGTGCAACAGGCCATTGGTTATGCCGGCCCGGACCACACTGGCCGTTGCCTCGGGCCGCAGCGTCAGGCTCTCACCATTGCGATCATCGAAGGTATACATCTCCTTCTCGACAATATCGGTGACTTCGCCGATCGAGCGACGAAACAACTCCGTTTGCTCGAGGAGCGGTAGTCTTATTTCCGCATAGCCATAGGACTGCACGATGTCACGGACTACCGTTTCCAGATAACGCCATGTGCCGGACACGTCCGGCAGGATGTCGTTCATTCCGCGAATAGCTCTGGGTTTCACGATTCGTCGTGTCAGGGGTTTGTGAGGGTCAGGCGAGCCATGCGGCTGCCTGGGTTATTCGATGACACAGGGTAATCATTGCCGTTAACACGGACATCAACATTGTCGACATTGCCAAACAGCACCGCAAATGGCGCCACGCCGGTCAACTCGACCGAACTGCCACTGCGCCCCATCTCAAAAAACAATCGCTGGCCCCTGGCGTCCGAAATCTCGGTCCAGCAATCACCTGTAAACGTCAGCGACAAGCTGACTTCACCATCCGCTACCGGCACAGCCGCAGCGGTTCGCGGCTGGGACTCGCTGGCAACAGGCGCTGGCGCTGGCTGGGTGGCAATCTCCGGCTCTGAATCCTGCCTCACGGTCTCGATTACGACGCCCTGCTGTTCAATAGGTGTCTCTTCAGGCGCCGTCGCAGGTGACGCGGCCTGGTCAGCAAAAACCGCAAACCACCAGTACGATGCAACCGCCACGATGATGACGACTATGACCGCGATCCACGGCCCCGGGGACAAATCCTGGCGCGCACGATGCCGGCCAACGATGACGGGTGGCATGGTTTCCTGCCGTGTCATTTTGTAGTAGTCGGCGAAAACATCGTCTTCGTTGACGCCAACCAGCTGCGCGTACTTGCGCAAATGCCCCTTCGCGAAAACCGGCGCCCCCAACATTTCAAAATCATTGCGTTCCAGCGCACGCACCTTGGGCTCATCGAGATGCAATTCCTTGGCAACCTCTTGCACACTGACGTGCTGCTCGCGACGCGCTTCGGCAAGTCGCTCGCCACAGCGCGGGCCTTCCGACTCCACTTCAGGCTCAGACTGTTCCTCGACTGGCTTGTCTTGCTCGTCGCTCATGCTTACCCCGACTCAAGAATTCTTCGCGCTTCCGCCGACTCGGGAAACTCGCGCAGTATCTGATTCGAAAAATCCGTCCTGGCACGGTCGTCACCGAGTTGCTCTTCAATACGCACGCCGAGATAAAGCACATCGGCAGTCGGTATATTTGCGCTCAGGTAGCGCTGCAGAAACGCCCTGGCTCCCAGGTAATCCTCGATCGAGAATTTCAGTACGCTCAGTTGCAGCAGCGCTTCAGCGAAATCCGGTTTGCGCGCGAGCGCCTGGCGAAAGTAGCTTTCCGCAACTTCGTGGTCGGGCTTTTGCATCATGCACACGCCGGCATTGGTCATCGTGGTCTCGGAGAAGTCGTTCTCGGTTACCTTGATGGCACGGTCAAAGTGCTCACGCGCTTCGTCGAATTTCCGATGATTGCACAGGAATACGGCATAGGCGTTCTGCACATTGAAATCACGCGGTGCAATCTGTACCGCTTTTTCATAGGAGTCCGTCGCAAGCCGCAGATTCTCAAGCTGTTCATAGGTCAGTGCCAGCGTATAGTGCGCCACGGCATTTTTTGGATTGAGTTCGATCGACAACAACAGCCGGTCACGTGCCAGCTCGTAGCTGCCATTGCGATAGTAGCGCGCACCGAGCTGATAGTTGAGGTCAGCCGCATTAGCCTTGTCAGCTTTTTCAGGGCTTGGAGTATTATTTGTCGTGGTAGTCGTTGTTACGCAGCCGGCCAATAAAAGACTGGTCGCCAGCACGGCCAACAGGTTATCGCTCTTTCTCATACTGTTGCCACCCTTCTTCGCTTCTCGCTCAATCTGTTTCGCACCCGGTCGCTCACTTTACCAGCCAATTGCCCGCATGCCGCATCGATATCCTCACCTCGCGTCTTGCGCGTTGTCGCAACGAGACCGTGCTGTCTGAGCCGGTTCTGAAACCGCGTGATCGTATCGGCTGGTGAACGGGCAAAATCATTGCCAGCAAACGGATTGAAGGGGATCAGGTTCACCTTCGCCGGCTTACCCTCGAGCAGCGCATTCAATTCATCAGCGTGCTGGACGCTGTCATTGACGCCATCCAACATCACGTATTCAAAAGTAATGAAGCGATTCGCGCGCTTTTCCGCATAACGCCAGCACGCGTCGAGAAGGTTCTCGATAGGGTGCATCTTGTTGATGGGCACGAGCTTGTCGCGCAGATCGTTGTTTGGCGCATGCAGGGAGACGGCCAGGGACACATTGCACTCGTCGCCCAGCCGGTCGATGGTTGGAACCAGCCCGCTCGTGCTAACCGTGACTCGGCGCCTCGAAATGCCGTACGCCAGATCTGAAATCAGTATCTCGATAGCCGGAACTACGTTGCGGTAATTTGCCAGCGGCTCGCCCATGCCCATAAACACGACATTGGTAATTGCGAAGTCTGCATCGTCATTGTCGCGACGCGGCAAGACGCGATTCGCGTGCCATACCTGGCCGACAATTTCGGCGGCGGTGAGGTTTCGGTTAAAGCCCTGCGCGCCGGTCGCACAAAATGCGCAGTCGAGAGCGCAGCCGACTTGCGATGAAATGCACAGGGTGCCGCGGTCTCCCTCGGGAATAAAAACAGCTTCGACCGCCTGACCGAAGCCACTCTCGAATAGCCATTTCACAGTGCCGTCTGCCGAATCGTGCTGTGACAGTACCTGAGGTAAATCTATACAGGTTCTCTCCTGAAGTTTTTGCCGCAGCGATTTCGAAAGATCGGTCATCTCGTCGAAGTCGGTCACGCCACGCTGATAGACCCAGCGCATTAACTGACGCGCATGGAAGGGCTTTTCACCAAGTTCCGTGAATAGCGCCTCAACCGCAATTTGCGGCATGCCCAACAGGTTTATGACGTCAGTGGACAAATGCGAGCCTTATCGGGTCCTGGGGCACACGCCGTCGTCGCCGAAGAAAAATGCGATCTCGGCTGCGGCCGTGTCCGGACCATCGGAGCCGTGCACGACGTTCTCCTCGATGCTTGCTGCAAAGTCCGCGCGAATGGTTCCCGGATCGGCGTCAGCAGGATTGGTTGCACCCATAATCTCGCGGTGCTTCAGGATCGCGTCCTCACCCTGCAGGGCTGTTACAACGACCGGTCCCGACATCATGTAACTAACGAGGTCGTTGTAGAACGGCCGTTCCTTATGGACGGCGTAGAAGCCCTGAGCCTGATCGAGGGTCAAATGCATCATCCTTGCTGCCACGATCTCCAGCCCGGCTTTCTCAAATCGACTGTAGATCTCGCCAATCAGGTTCTTTTGCACGCCATCCGGCTTAATGATGGAGAGCGTTTGCTCAACGGCCATACGGTTATCCTTTATCGTGTGTAGTGATTTATAACGCCCGGCGTCGGTGCCGGGCGCTTAGACGTAAGTTGCTAATTTTATACGAGTTCGGAGCTAGATGTTAAAGCTTTCGCCGCAGCCGCACTCGCCTGTAACGTTCGGGTTTTTGAAGCTGAATGCCTCGTTGAGCCCGTTCTTGACGAAATCGACTTCAGTACCATCGATCAGCTTCAAAGCCTCTGGATCAACAACGATTTTGACGCCGCGATCCTCGAAAACGACATCCTCGCTAGCCACAGTATCGGCATAGTTTATGACGTATGAATAGCCCGAACAGCCTGTCGATTTGACGCCCAGCCTGAGTCCCACGCCCTGGCCACGCTTCTCGAGATAGGCGCTCACGCGCTCAGCTGCCGATTCCGTTATCGAAATTGCCATAATTCAGTCTTCTTCAGTGTTTCGAAGCCCCGCGGACGATGCTCCCAAGCGATCGAACCGCGTCTTCAAGCACGAGTATACGTCCGCTCTTCTCCACGGGTACAGTAAGACTTTGCATAAGGCCGGATACCGAGAATTCAAGCAACTCGTCGGCGGCACAGCCCTCGAACTCCGCGCAGAACGCCTCGGCTGCGGCGATGACATGCGGGCAACCCCAGGCCCGGAACCGCAACCCGGTCACGTTGCCCTGCTCGACAGTCGCGAACAGGCTGATACGAACACCCTGGTCCTCCACCGCGGTGCAAAATGCGTTTTCGAGATCTCCGCCATGCTCGGGTGCCGCAAACAGGGCGCGCACCTTGGCGCTGTATGGATCCGGGCTCATGCTGCCCGCCCCGGCGCCAGGCGCCGAAGTCTGTCGATGCCATTGCGGTACAGGTCGATCGCCACATCGACATCCGCTGCGGTGGTCGGCCGTCCGAAACTGAAGCGAATTGCGCTCTGTGCCAGGGCATCGCTTCGGCCCAACGCACGCAACACATACGAAGGTTCCTGGCTTTTCGAATTGCAGGCTGAACCGGTCGCGACACAAAGTGGCTCAAGCGCGAGCAACAGGCTTTCTCCTTCTATGTCCTCGACACTGACATTAAGGATGCCGGGAAACGAGCTGGCAATGTCGCCATTGACCATGATACCGGGGATGTCCCGGATGCCGGTCCACATTCGATCTCGCAGCGCCGTCAGGTGGCCAAAATCATCGCTGACGCGCGATTGGGCGATGGCCGCGGCAGCGCCGAAACCAACGATCTGCTGCGCTGCCAGTGTCCCGGGCCGCAGCTTGCGTTGTTGTCCCCCACCAAACAGCTGTGGTTCGACGTGCACGCCCTTGCGATCGGCGATGTAGAGCGCCCCAATTCCCTTGGGCCCATACATCTTGTGTGCCGTTACCGACATCAGGTCGACCGGCAAAGCTGCGAGATCTATTGGTAACTTGCCGCAGGACTGCGCCGCATCAACATGGAAAAGAGTGCCGTTTCCCCTGCAAAGCTCGCCGATCGACTGTATGTCCTGGATAACTCCCGTTTCATTGTTGACGTGCATGATGGACACAAGCTGCGTGTCCTCGCGCATTGCGGCGCGCAGCGTTTCAATATCGAGAAGACCGTTGGCGTTCGGGTCCAGCCAGGTCACCTCGAAACCTCGTTTTTCGAGTTCGCTGATCGGATCGGTCACGGCTTTGTGCTCGGTGCGCATTGAGATCAGGTGCTGACCGCGCTCGCGCCGATAATGCGCAGCGCCGAGGATCGCGAGATTATCCGACTCGGTTGCTCCTGACGTCCAGACCAGCGTGTCCTCGGTTGTATTCAGCAGAGACGCGAGCTGCCCGGCCGCGTGTGCAATGTATTCCACGCTGCGCCGGCCTGCCGCATGCGTGGATGATGGATTGGCGTAGTTGCCATCTGCCGTCATCAACGCCGTCATTGCCTCCACCACCCAGGCATCCACCGGTGTCGACGCCGCATAGTCCAGGTAAATCATCTGGCTGCTGTCAGTCATTCCCACTGCCTTTGCGTTCAACCGCGGTGAGGATGCCACGCAGGATATTGAGTTCGTTCTGGTCCGGTCGGGCGCGAACGAACAGCCTCCGCAAACGACGCATCAGGTGCCGCGGATTGTCCGGGTCGAGAAACCTGAGGTCCGTAAGCACATCCTCGAGATGCGTATAGAAATACTCCATGTCCCCACTTGTTGCCAGCGGCGCGTCAGGTTCATAGCTCGACGGACGGCGATCGATGCCTGCGGCGCGCAGCTCGTATGTCAGCACCTGCACGGCCATACCGAGGTTCAATGAACTGAAATCGGGATTCGTCGGGATGGTCAGTAGGGCATCGCACAGGTCGAGATGTTCGTTCGTCAGCCCGTATTTTTCCGGTCCGAACACGGCCGCCACGGGTCCTGCCTGGTTCTCTTCGAGCAGCTTGCCGGCACATTCGCGCGGTTCCAGGGTCGGCCAGTTAATGGCCCGCGATCTTGCGCTGGCACCAACAATGTAAATACAGTCCTCTACTGCCTCTGCAAGCGACTCCGTGACCGTCGCATTTTCGAGCACATCGACCGCACCCGAGGCGCGCGCGGTCGCATCCTTGTGTGGAAAGTGCTGGGGCTCGACCAGCGCCAGGTCAGATACGCCCATGTTCTTCATCGCACGGGCGACCGCACCGATGTTGCCCGGGTGAGTAGTTCCAACAAGTACAATTCGTATCGACATTTCTGGCCAAGCTTCCCTAAAGTTCGCTATTCTAGCGCCGCGGCCCGCTGGGGCCGAGTTCTTTCACACTGATGGGATCGTTCAATGCATGCATTACTCAACGTGGCGGTGATGGCAGCACGACGTGCCGGCGCCACTCTCATCAAGAAAATGGCCAACCTCGAGAAGCTCAAGGTCGAGGCAAAAGGGCATAACGATTACTTTAGTGAAGCAGATCTGGCGGCAGAAAAGGCCGTAATCAACTGCATTCTCAAGCATTACCCTGACCATGCCATCCACGCCGAGGAAAGCGGCATTCAGGGCGAGTCGGACACCGTCTGGATCATCGATCCGCTGGACGGCACAACCAACTATTTGCACGGTTTCCCTGTTTTTGCGGTATCCATTGGCGTACAGGTCAAGGGGCGCATGGAACACGGCGTCGTGTACGACCCGATGCGCCAGGAACTGTTTACGGCATCCCGCGGTCAGGGTGCGCAAGTCGATGGCCACAAGATCCGCGTCAGCGGACAGAAGCAACTCGAACGCGCATTGGTTGGCACCGGGTTTCCTTACCGGCAGGCAGACCAGGAAATCGAGACCTATCTTCAAATGCTCGGCAAGGTTGTGCGCAATACGTCAGGCGTGCGCCGCCCCGGTGCGGCGGCATTGGACCTCGCCTACGTCGCAGCGGGACGTCTCGACGCATTTTGGGAGACTGGCCTGGCTCCGTGGGACCTGGCGGCGGGCAGCCTTTTGATTCGTGAGGCGGGCGGCATCATCAGCGGCCTCGACGGCAGCGAGAGCTTCCTGGAAAGTGGTCACGTGCTGTGCGGCACACCGAAGATTTACAAAGACCTGGCGAAACTCTGCGCGAACGATATTCAAGAACTAGTCTAAGAGTTCGGTCGCGCTGCAAGCAGCGCTCCTACAAGTGAGTTACGGCAGATCGTCGACCAGGTCCGGATCCTTGATGGGCTCAAGCAGGTCTTGTGCATTCACGCCAAGTAGCAGCGCAGTTGCACTAGCCGTATAGATCGACGAATAGGTGCCGACGACAATGCCCACGATCAGCGCGATCGAGAACGGTGCGATCGATTCGCCGCCCAGCATCAACAGGGCTACGAGCACCAGCAACGTCGTCAGGCCGGTAATGATCGTGCGTGCCAACATCTCGTTAATTGACGTGTTCATCGATTCTTCCGCGACGATACCGCGCAGCTTGAAGAAATTCTCCCGAATCCTGTCGAACGCGACGACGGTGTCATTAAGCGAGTAGCCAATGACGGCAAGCACCGCGGCAACGACGGTCAGGTCGAACGGGAAGCCAAAAATCGAAAAGAAACCGACCGTTATGATGACGTCGTGCGCCAGGGCAGCAACCGCGCCTGCGGCAAACTTCCACTGGAATCGAATCATCACGTACATGAATATCAGCAGCATCGCGATGATCAACGCCAAACCACCACGTTCGGTCAGTTCTTTGCCAACCTGTGGGCTAACGAATTCGACACGACGCAGTTCCACGCCCGTAGTGCCCTCGGCGATGGTGCGTCGCAGGTCATTACGCAGCTCGTCAGGATTTGTTCCATCCTGTGGCGGCAAGCGGACAAGTACGTCCGTATCGGCGCCAAAACGCTGCACCTGTGCATCGTCGTAACCGGCCTCCGCCAGGTGGCTGCGGATGCTTTCGAGATTCGCCGCTTCCGGATAGCCGACTTCCAGCAAAATACCGCCTGTGAAGTCGATACCAAACTCGAGTCCACGCGTCGCCAGCGATGCAAGCGATGCAACAATAAAGACCAGCGACACTGAGAGCGCGATCTTGCGACGCGCCGGCCCGAGAAAGTCGATGTGTGTTGTCCGTTTAATCAAACGCATGATCGAATCCCTAGACCGGTAGCGACGACAATTTGCGGCCGCCGAACACGAGGTTGACTATTGAGCGAGTGCCCACGATCGCCGTAAACATGGAGGTTAATATTCCGATCATGAGTGTAATAGCAAAGCCCTTGATCGGCCCGGTACCGAGCGCCAGCAGAACGACTGCGGCGATCAACGTTGTGATATTGGCATCGGCAATTGATGACAGTGCTTTCTCGTAACCCGAATTAATCGCCGCCTGCGGCGATGCGCCATCTCTGAGCTCCTCGCGTATTCGCTCGAAGATGAGAACGTTGGCGTCTACCGCCATACCGACGGTCAGTACAATGCCGGCAATGCCTGGCAATGTCAGGGACGCGCCTGCCAGCGAAAGAACCGCCACGATGAAAACAAGATTCGATAACAACGCAACATTGGCAATCATGCCGAACCATTTGTAGTACAGCGCCATGAACACGATAACCGCCAGGAAGCCGATCTGAATGGCACGAAAACCACGGTCGATGTTGTCCTGTCCCAGGCTCGGCCCGATGGTACGCTCGTCGACCTTATAGACAGGTGCTGCCAATGCGCCCGCGCGCAGCAGGATGGCGAGGTCACGTCCTTCGATCGGAGTAATACCCGTGATCTGAAACTGGTTTTTGAATACGCCGCGAATCGTGGCGGTGTTGACGATCTCTTCAGTCTTTACGCGGCGCGACTCCAGGACACCGTTTCTCATGACGTCCTTCTGGCGCCACTCGATAAAAAGTGTCGACATTGGCTTGCCAACATTCTCCAACGTGTTCGCCAGCATGCGTTCGCCACCTGCTGAATCGAGCGTGATGCTCACGGCGGGCTGGCCATCTTGCGTATAGGTGAATCCGGCGTCGACGATCTCGTCGCCAGAGGCGACCACTTCGCGCTTGAGTATCTGGGACTGCTCGTTGCCCCTGCCCGGATACGATCGGGAGCCGGGCATCTGACCGGTCTGGTCAACCATGCGGAATTCCAGGGTCGCCGTCGCAGTCAGTATCTTCTCGAGTTCGTTCGGGTCCTGCACGCCGGGCAG
>Ga0316201_10003589_pt1 | contig 11455 bp, 5 predicted proteins | sample CS6wburrow_MG_FD_204516 | JGI IMG/M metagenome (GOLD analysis project Ga0316201, IMG submission 204516) | Coastal sediment microbial communities from Delaware Bay, Delaware, United States - CS-6 worm burrow | ecosystem: Environmental > Aquatic > Marine > Coastal > Sediment | place: USA: Delaware... | reverse complement strand
TACCGGCCGACATTTTGGGACAAGTGTATGAACAGTTTTTGGGCCAAGTCATCCGCCTCACCCCCGCACATCGCGCAGTCATTGAACAAAAACCAGAGGTTAAAAAAGCCGGTGGCGTTTACTACACACCCACTTATATTGTTGACTACATCGTCAAACAAACCGTCGGCCAATTAGTCCACAATCAAAAACCTAATCAAGTCAATCACTTAACAATTTTAGACCCCGCTTGCGGCTCCGGCTCGTTTTTGCTCGGTGCCTATCAATTCTTGCTAGACTGGCACAGTGAACACTATCAAAAAAATCCCTCAACATGGGCTTCCGGTAAAAACCCGCGTCTTTATCAAATCAGCGGCGGCGCGTGGCAACTCACCCTCCCAGAACGCAAACGCATCTTATTAAACAACCTTTACGGCATCGATATCGATCCCCAAGCCGTCGAAGTCACCAAACTCTCGTTACTCCTCAAAGTCTTAGAAAATGAACAAAACCTATTTCCCCAATTATCCTTATGGAAAGAACGTGTCTTGCCCGACTTAGATAAGAATATAAAATGTGGCAACTCACTGATAAACACTGATTTTTATCAAGGCCAACAACTGGGTTTCTTAGATGAAGAAACACTCTATCGGATTAACGCCTTTGATTGGGAGACTGAATTTGCCGAGATTTTGAAAACGGGTGGTTTTGATGCCGTGATTGGGAATCCGCCTTATGGTGCCTTGCTTTCTTCATTAGAAATAGATTATTTACGTGAAAGACATACGACTGCTCAATATCAAATTGACACGTATCCTTTATTTATTGAAAAAGCCTATTATCTGAGCAAGAAAAATGGCTATTTTGGTATGATTGTGCCATCAGCTTGGGTTGCTTCTCAATATAATGAGGCGATTCGTCAGTTTATCGTTTCTAAAACAATCCTAAAAAATGTCGTTATTGCACCTAAAAATACTTTTGTTAGTGCGACTGTAGAAACATTGATTTTGATTTCAAAAAAGACTGAACCGAAGGAAACTCAATTTTTAGTCGAAAGGTGGGATAAAAAGGAAAAGTTCTCCTATTTTTTGGCTCAAAAAGAGATAGAAAAAAAGCCCGCATACCGATTTTCAGTGTATTGTGAACCAAAAACAACAAAGCTCCTTGACAAAATAGGCAAGCGATGTATGCCACTGTCAGAATATGCCAGCGTTGTATGGGGGGTTAAAATTTATCAAAAGGGCAAGGGAAAACCCAAACAGAAAGGAGAAGAGTCGCAAAGAAAAATTTTTCATAGCTCTACAAAAACCAAACAGACACATAAGCCTTTAATCGGGGGAAGAGAAATTAATAGATACGTCATTGATTGGAAAGGCATGTATGTTGATTATGGGGAGTGGCTCGCTGAACCTAGAACACCTGAGTGGTTCACGGGTTCGAGAATCTTAGTTAGAGAAGTCACAAATAAAGGGATAATTCAAGCCACCATGACGGAGAGTGATTTTGTGTTTTCAAATTCTGTTGATGGTATTAAACTTAAAAAAAAGGAATATGAAAAGGGATATGAACTCGCTTTTATTTTAGGCATCATCAATTCCAAATTCATTTCGTTTTACCATTTGAATATTTCAGCAAATGCTTTTAAAGGCACCTTTCCAAAGCTATTAGTCAAAGATTTACTCACATTTCCTATTCGCACAATTGATTTCGATAACCCAAGCGACAAAGCAAACCATGATAAAATAGTAAAACTTGTTGAACAAATGCTCGCCCTGAACAAACAAGTCGCCGCCGAAAAAGCCCCACAAACCAAAACGCTTTTGAAACGGCGGATTGACGCTTTGGATAAGCAAATTGATGAATGGGTTTATCAGTTGTATGGGTTAACGGCGGAAGAGATTGAGATTGTGAAACGGGGCTAATTTCGCACAAGAAACACTATTAGCCACGGAAATACACCGAAGAACACAGAAATATTCCGTGTATTTCCGTGTATTTCCGTGGCAGAATTGCATGCTCAACAAATTGGCTAACCCATTCTAAAACAAAAGAACATCATATCTGAGTTAATATGAAACAGAAAATCGAATCACAAAATGCTTTACAAAAAGGTGTTTTATTCACTTGGAATGATGAAAGGGGATTTGGTTTTATACTGCCAGAAAATGCTGCTGAAAATATATTTATTCATATAAGCGCGTTTGGCAAAATCAGTCGTCGCCCTAAAGTGGGTGATATTATTTATTACCACTTAAAAAAAACCACCTCAAGTCATAAAGGTAAATATAGTGCTTACAATGCGACTATTGAAGGCGTGAAAAAAGAACCTAAACGGTTGTCAAGAAAACCAGCAAAAAAGAGAATTTCATTCGGAAAACTTATAGTGGGATTTATGGTATTCCTTATCATTTTCGTTTACGGAATTTCTAAGATTATTTCATCGCCGCCACCCCAGATAGAAATTCCCCAGATTGAAACCCCGGAGCTTTCATCTCATTCTCAACAGTATCATTGTGCCGGTAAAGTGTATTGTTCAGAAATGGATTCTTGTGAAGAAGCCAGATATTATTTGCATAATTGTCCAGGTGTAAAAATAGATGGGGATGGAGATGGTATGCCATGTGAAGAACAATGTGGGCATTAAAAATAAGCGTTCCACGCAAAAAAAATTGCGTGGAAAAATCATGACAATCAGTCAAATCTGCGTTCTATCAACCTTGAAAATGATAAAAACACTGATATTTTTGAAATGAACGTCAATTAAGGTATTTTTTTTATATTTGAATAAATTGGCTACAACAGCTAGAAATATTATGAACAATCCAATCACAACCGATAAGCCATTCATTCCCCCTCAATTCGATTTCCGTCATTTTTTATGGGTCTATAAAAAAGAGCAATTCGTTGGCTCTCTCTATTTTGAAAAGGGACAACATCACTTTGCTTACGATAGCGATTATCTTTGTCAAGAAGACGCTAAGCCGGTGTCATTAGACTTGCCTTTGACTGAAAGGGCTTTTGTGAGCGAGAGAATGTTTAATGCATTTGAACAAGTGATACCTGAGGGGCAGGATAGAAAACTGTTGGAAAAAAAAGCGGGTTCTGCTAATGATTTTGATCTGTTGCCACTGTTAAACGATATTTATGGCGATTTACAGTTTTCTAAAACCGCGTTGCAATTTGATGAGAAAGTAGACTCTTTCACTTATGCGAATGTTAAAGCTGAAATTCTTGGTGAAAATGATTTTCCAAATGTGTTAGACAGGGCACTCAAAATAGAGGACAAAATACTGTTTCCGCCAAACAATAATCACTTGAAATCTTTTCGCCCATCTGGTTTATCGGGGTTTCAACATAAACTTTCTGTGGTGATGGCGGATAACGGTATTCGTCAACCGAACAAAAATGAGGCCAGTCACTATTTTATTAAACCTTATCATCCCTCAAGGGCTAATCCTGAAAGTGAATATTATTTACCCCATTTAGCGATTAATGAACATTTGTTTATGAGCTTTGCTAAAAATGAATTGGGTTTTGATGTGCCTTGGAATGGGATTATTAAAAATCCAACAGATGAGGAATATCATTACATTGTTAAACGTTATGATAGATACAAAGGGTATAAATTTTCTTATGAGGAATTGGCTACCCTTGTTGGGCTAAATAGTGAAACCAAATATCAAATCTCTTCAGAACAATTGTTTAAAAACATTAAAGAATATTTAACGCTGAAAAGTGAGCGGTTGATTTTGCTCAAATATTATTTTTATTCAATGGTGATTGCTCATGAAGATATGCATACCAAAAATTTATCGGTGTTGACAGACGGCGACACGATTTGTATGTCACCGCTTTATGACATTGCCACAACGGCTATTTATCAAGGCGCGAACTCTCGTGAAACGGCCCTGCTGATTAATGGCAAAAACAAAAATATACGCCCGCAGGATTTTTATGTGCTGGTGGATTTATTAGATGTCAATACACAGGATTTCGATGAAGCAGTGAGCCACATTTTATTGAAATACCGTCATAAATTGCCTGAATATTTTGACAAAATAGAAAAATTGCCAAACGGTGTATTTTATGAAAGAAGTCGAACTCATTCAGCGGGTAGAAAACCACGATTGATTCGATCTATTTCATTTGCTGAAAGATTAAGACGTAAACATCAAGAAAGGATGAGACAACTTGATAAGGCGGGTTGGTATAAATTGATTTAAATTTTCCGTATTGAACTCCAATATATCGTTGGAAAAAATAACGCAATAGACGCAATAGACGCAAAATTTTCGATTTCTCTTGAGAAAAAGCGTCTTTAGCGTCTTTAGCGTCTTTAACATCTTTAGCGTTTATTTCTCTTTCAATCGCTTTGCGAAACAAGTTGTATTAATTATAAACTATTTCAGCAAGATACTGATCACTTCATTGGCATTGTACACAATAACGCCATTATCTAAACGATACCCGAAGTAAATCTGCACTTTTCCGCTTAGCCCGCCAAATGTGCCTTCATATATATTAAGCAGATAGCTTTCTGGTAAGTTATCAACACGCTTAAACGGAATTAAATGGCTTAATTGCCCATCCCAAACTGGCGCGGAGGCTTCGCCAAGCATGAGCATGACTGTGACGGGAGGCGGTTCAATGGATTGGTAGCTGACGACAACAATAATATCGGCCGGTTGCCCAATATGACGGCTGTCTACTTTTATCATGCCTTGAATGGAGACCGTTTGATCTGCGTTTTCTAAAACGATTTCTTGATTGAAATGGCCGGGGGTTTGGGCTGTGCCACCATAAAAACGGGCGGTGGTGTTAATGGGTTGACCACTTTTATCGACGGCCGCGCCAAATCCTAAACTCGGTAATGTGGGGAGGGCCTCTGTGACTTGCAGGGTGACATGAGCGGTTAGCGTTTCAGATGTGGCCAGTGTGGCTATTAGGGTATAAGTGCCTTGCGTTTCAGGGACTTGTAAACGCAGACTGACTTCTCCGTTGATATTCGTCGTCGCAAGCGTGGTGGAAAGCCCTGTGCCGATAAACTCTCCTGTTGGCGTTTTGAGTTGAAAATTGATCACTTCTCCTGATAGGGCATTCTTGAACGCATCGGTCAATTTGAAACGAATCATGGCCGACATTTTGCCGCCTGAGAGGGTTTGATTCTCGCCTTCAATCACTGTCAATTGAGCGGCGCTACCTGCGACAACTATGACTGATGTGCCAATGAACAGTGCGGTATTGTTTTCTAATACGCCAGTCAGGGTGTGATTGCCAACGGTGTGCGTGCCTTTGAGACGGGTGATGGCTTGCCCATTATCATCGGTTTCGGCCGTATAAGCGGTTAATCCGTCTTCACTGATGGGATTCCCCTTCGGATCGACTAGATTAAAATTCACGGTGAGGCCGGTTTTGGGATTGCCTTGTTCATCAATGACTGAAAAGGTGATATCGCTGGAATCCGCGCCTGCGGGTACCATTTGACTGCCGCCATTGATAACCGTGATAGCCGCTGCGGCGGGTATGACTTGTACAAAAGCGCGTGCGATCAGTGTACCTTCGCTGGCTAATGCGGCCGTTATGGTGTAAGTGCCTTTCAGATCCGTGCTGGCTAAGCGCGTTGTCACCTGTCCATAGCCATTACTGGTGGCTGTACTGGGATCAAGTCCAGTGTTAGTGGTTTCACCCGTTGGCGTTTTGACATAGAAATTAACCACTTCCCCGGGTACCCGATTATTAAAAGCATCGGTTAAGGCAAAATGGATGTTAGCAGAAGGCTTTCCTTTGGAAATCTTTTGATGCTGGCCTTCAATCGTTGTCAAGTGAACAACGCTACCAGGTATGACAGTGATACGCGCCTGAGCGGTTTGCGCGGCATCGCTTCCAAAAATCGCTGTGATCGTGTAATCACCCAGACTGCCCCTACCCACAAGACGAGTAGACACCTCTCCTTTATCATCACTGATAGCGATATCAGGGGTTAAAGCGTTTTCAATGGCATTGGCCTCAGAATCGGCTAGGGTAAAATTCACCGTGGCACCTGTGCTAGGATTCCCCTCTTCATCCGTGAGGGCAAACACAATATCCGCAGAGGCCAAGCCAGCATTCACTTGTTGATCATTGCCAGCCGTGATACTGATAGCCGCGAATGCGGATTGCCCTATAAATAACGCGGTCAAGATCAGTAAAAAAGAGAGTAGGCGTAAGGCCTTCATGCAAAGGCTCGGCTTAAAATAGATTTCAAAATTCAACATGGTTAATCGCCTCTTATTAAGTTAATTGGGAGAGTATTAATTGAAAGAGTAGCAATAATCAGTCGATTTGTCACAGTGAGCCAGAACAGGGCGAACACGTAGGTTCGCCCCTACATTGGCCCCGTAGGGGCGAACCGGCGTGTTCGCCCTTTTGAAATTAATTATCTTAAAATCTATATCGGTTTTTTTAGTCATTGTCATTAAGTACAACGGATCAGGGGATATCACTCCTTGGTTGTGAGGTGTTTTGATGGGTAGAGAGGCGATGCCTCGCGTCGAGCAGTTCGTGTAGCCCGTGAATGGAAAGAATCCCCCTCATCAATCCGTTCAATCCCCTGATCCGTTGTACTATGAGATAGGGTGCTATTTTTGAAAAATTGATAGGTGTTAAGGATTTTTGATGAAGACGAATTGAGGTTTTATGAAGGCAGAAGCCTATAAACCTTTCCGTTCAATTGTTCGATTTTTGATAAGGGATAACTGATATGATAACTGAATCAAAAAAGATTAGGCGATTCGTTGAAATGATTTCATTCGTTTTAAGGTTATCTGTTTTATGAGCGAATAGAGCGCGGAAATTCATTATTTTCTCCGAAGCTTAGAACAAAGCCTGACAGGTTTTTAAAACCTGTCAGGTTGAGCCTGCTCACTATTATTTAATCAGGCACTCCATTCCAAGCACTTTTATCCGTGCAATCTCCCGTCAATAGCACATTCAAACGGACACCCTTGCTGCGTAGCCGTTCAACTAAACCAGCAATATCGGCATCACTATAAGGTGAGGCATCTGTGGCTAACAAAATCACCCCATCGTCTTTGACATGCTTAATGGCAATATCCAAGGCCTCAGCTGAGGCTTCAGGGCACTGTCCACCACCAGACACTTTCAGTTTTTGAATGGCTTCTTTGACAACCTCTGGATTGCGGCTTGCCGCTTTGACGACGACATCATCCTTGAATGTGACTAAAGCGATAAAGGGGGCTTTGCTGGAATCAATCTCGTCAATAAAGGCCGCCACTGCTTTAATCACGCCATTGATCTCTTCCTGCATACTATTGCTGTCGTCAATGACGAAAATCAGATCGATTTTGACACTGGGATCCACAAATACCTTTGTGCGTTCCCTATCGGTATGGGTGGGATACTCAGAAGCTGTCACAGAAGCTTCCTGCGTCAATAACAACAAGCCGGGATCCTTTAACAGCATATCCAAATTGACTGTCACATGACTAACCTTATCAGGCTTGTCAACACTTAAATCCGTGAGTGAACATTTGATCGTTGGCAACTGGCTGCTATCGCAAGTGCCGTGATCCGTTTCCACTGATTGCAATTCAACCCCTTTGGGCAGTTGACTGACTAATTCTATGCCTGTCGCGTCACTGGGTGCATAGTGACTTAACTCAACTGCCAGTGTCTGGTGCAACAGCCCTTCCATCGTGACGGGATCGGGGGAGTCTGTAATCGATACAGAGAGATAAGGCTTGACAGTTGACCAAGTTTTGGCTAATTCAGGCGGGTATTGATCCGCTACCACCGTGGCCGTATTAAGCAGGGTTTCGGTTTGTGTATTGCTCACGACCAGTTCGATTTCGGTGGTGGCACCGGAGGTTAAATCAGGTAAATCGCAACTGACAGTACTGGTATCACAATGACCGCCATCTCGTGCTGTAATAGAAACAAGATGAGTCTCCAATGGTAAAACATTTTGAAACCTCACACCTGTTGCTGTTTCATTGCCTTCATTGGTAATGATAATACGATAAGTGATGTTCTCACCTTGCTTAACAGCTTGCCAAGTATGGGGAATCTGCTTGATTTTCAGTAAAGAGGTTCCTTTGCTTTTCCCAAGATCAACGGCACACTCTTGAGGTCCAACAAAAAAGTCTTTGGAATCAAATTGATAGCCTTGCTTACTGGCCGTCAATGTGTAGTTGTCTTCAGGTAGTGCGTTGATTTTCCAGTAGCCTGTACTATCAGTGACAACGGTTCGATCACCCACTTGTATTGTGACCCCTTCAATGGGATTGTTTTGTTTATCAACCAGTTTACCGAATGCCTTGCATCGCACTATTGTCTGCGACACAAAGTTATTGGTTTCGTTGCATTCTGGCACTTGCTCGTTGGCATCCACAAAGCCATAGAGTTCTATTTGCCCTTCTGGGAGGTTCTTGACCTCTTCTAACACGACATCCTGATAAGTCCCAGGCTTGAGACTATTCACTGTGATAGAGTCAATTAACGTGCCACCTTCTTTTGGATGACCGTTGTAAAATCCTAAGAGCGTTTCCGCTGAAGGGGCAATACCCCCATTCCCAATTCTCACTGTTAAGTGGCTTGATTCGCCAGGAGTATATTGCAATTGAGAGCTGGTTAGATCGGGGGCTGCTCTTTTTGACAAATCCAAACTCGTTTGTCTATTCAGACGGTAAGTATTGTGAACTTGCCAACTGTTCTCTTCAACGGTGGGTACTGTTCCATCGTCATTAATGTTAGTCACATGATAACTGTGTTGATTCCAAATTTTGCGGGTATTGAGCCAAGTGTTATGTTTATCTTGAAAAACACGAATCCCAGTACTACCACGAAAAGCGTAATTATTAGTGCAAAGCACAATATCTGAGTGATTGTCATTGTCTACATCCACAATAATAGGCAGTTCGTAGGTGGTCCCACTCGTATTAGGTGTTTGAAACACAACACTACCATCAATACCACGATAAACGCGCAGATACTGCTGATCAGCATAGACGACTTCTACTTGTCCATCGCCATCAAAATCAAAAACAGACGAACCTGTCCTATGCGAACTCGAATCCACTGTAACTGCTGTCCATAATACCTTGCCGTCCGCTTTAAAAACAACATACCGTTGGCCACCTGCTATGCCAATCTCAGATATGCCATCTCCATCCATATCCGCTATTGTGGGCGCACCACCTCCTCCCCCTCCTGGAATAGAAACAGGCCCCCAAATGATTTTCCCGCTATGATTCAACAAAAAAACGCGGCCTGATGAGACGATGACTATTTCTGGAAACTGATCATCATTGAAATTCCCTATAGCCACAAACCCATCACCAACGTTCTTATTTTGCCAAAGCAACTCGCCAGTATTTGAATAGGCCGTTGCACCTGCAATGACTTCGGGTTTACCATCAAGATTGATATCGGCGACAACTGAAAGAGGGCCAACCCCATTATTTCCTCTAAACCCATTTCCCTGCCATAATAGTGAACCATCCGCATTCAGTGCCGTATTACCTATAATGATTTCTGTGTTGCCGTCACCATCAAGATCAGCGATTGCCGCACCGCCCCAACCTACAGATAGATTAACTGAAGTCTTCCACTTAAATTCACCTGTGTGTTCAAAAGCGATCAGACCCCCCCCCGTTTTCGGAGCGATAATTTCAACAAAGCCGTCATTATCAATATCTGCTGCGGCAAGACTACCCGCTGGCAAAGTTCTGTAACTCGGGTCGGATACCGTCCACAACTCGTGACCCTCTTTACCACTGACAGCCCGTAAGACACCATCAGCTCTGTAATTGCCCCCTCTAAATGTGTGAAAAATAACACTTGGCGTATCTAATTGATTGATTTTGCCATCGTCATTAGTGTCTTCAAGTGGTGCAACAATGGGTAAGCTCATTACTTGGTTATACTGTGAAAGCACTGAGCTACCTGACCATTCCCACTTAAGTAGCGGCTCAAAACGCCCAATATCTGATTCAAATTCACACATACTTGCACTGGAATCGAGGTTATTATCCTCTCGTGCTTCATTAATGCGTTGATCACTATCTACCATCGCGTTGATAGGGCTATCACGGAAGGCGACTTTGCCTGTGATTGGCACGTTCAGCGTTTTTTCGACATCTGCTGGTAAGCTAGACGACATGGACACTGAACCCACTACGTTATCAGCCTCATCATCAAAAAGGCCATTGAGGTTACTATCTTCAAAAAGCGTAACAAGAGCCGGTTCAGCCTGACTGGTACCGACGTTATTTATTTTTACTTGAACATTGCCTCGGACTTGCAAGCTTTGTAAGTCGGTAGACAGTTCAGTGGTAGTGACAGAGGTGACGCTCAGATCGGGTTGTTCAGCAAAAGTCACCACGGGTAAAACACTGCTGGAGAATAATGCCAACATAATAGCCCGCGCCAGCCGGTTTTTTCGTAAGGGTGAGTTTGACAGATGAGTGATTGAGCTTGTGTCAAGTTCTGTCGTATTTGGAAAATGCATCATCTTCTCCTTTGTGTGGAATAGAGTCAATTTATTTGTTTGAGTATTTTGATAATTCAGGGATACTTCAAACGGCTGTGCATTCTCACCCTAATCTTTATACATAGCCAGTATAACAAGTTAACATTTTGCGTTACACTGGCTCAAAACGGGCTAAATAAGAGGCGTTATTGACAAGTCATGCCTAAACGACTCGATATGATGAACATCTGAAATGCTGAACGTTAGACACAAGCTGATGGGTTTATCCGTAAAGGGGTTGTGGGTTTAAACGGTAATCTTATAGAAATGAAGCTTTGAACAAATCTAAAAACCAGTATAAATCATGATAGATCAGCGTCATCAGCGTTCTATTGATTTTTTAAGATTGCTTTTCAGATCGAACTCTGGCGTAATTATCTGAGTATCTTATATAATAAAAATTATCCTGCCATTCAACACAAGCCATTAATCCTCTATTCTATTAAACAAAACTATGCGCCCTGCCCAATTAAGCATTATTTTAGAACGTGAATTTTTAAGCACTTATGAAGGCCATCATACGCCAGTCATGTTATGGGGGCCGCCTGGTGTGGGGAAATCTCAAATTGTTGCACAAGTGGCCGCTAAACATCAGGCACCTGTGATCGATATTCGCCTTTCGCAAATGGAACCCAGTGATTTACGCGGTATTCCGTTTCGAGTCGGTAATCATGTTGAATGGGCTGTGCCGGCCTTATTGCCTGATGTGAAGCGTCATGCTTCGAGAGGCATTTTATTTTTAGATGAAATCACGTCAGCCGTGCCCAGTGTCTCTGCGGCCGCTTATCAGTTGATTTTGGATCGCCGTTTAGGCGAGTACCAAGTGCCTGAAGGGTGGGCTATTATCGCGGCCGGTAATCGTCAAGGTGATCGGGGCGTGACGTATACGATGCCGGCCCCTTTAGCCAATCGCTTTTCTCATTTTGAGGTTGATGTTTATTTAGATGA
>Ga0316201_10003587_pt1 | contig 11459 bp, 10 predicted proteins | sample CS6wburrow_MG_FD_204516 | JGI IMG/M metagenome (GOLD analysis project Ga0316201, IMG submission 204516) | Coastal sediment microbial communities from Delaware Bay, Delaware, United States - CS-6 worm burrow | ecosystem: Environmental > Aquatic > Marine > Coastal > Sediment | place: USA... | reverse complement strand
CCATGTCCTTGTCGATCGCCTTCAGCATGTCGTAGAGCGTCAACGCCGCGACCGTCACGGCGGTGAGGGCCTCCATCTCGACGCCCGTGCGATCTGCGCACCGGACGGACGCTTCGATGACGAGCCGTTCCTCGTCACCAGCCGGCTCGAACGAGATATCGCAGCCGGTGATCGCAAGCGGGTGACAAAGCGGAATGAGCTCAGAGGTGCGCTTTGCGGCCTGGATCCCAGCGATGCGCGCCGTTGCCATCGCGTCCCCTTTGGGTACTTGGCCGGCCAAGAGCACGCGACGAGTCTCGAGCTTCATCCGGAGCGTAGCGCGCGCTCTCGCTTCGCGAGCGGTCTTGTCCTTCTGCCCGACATCGACCATGCGGGCTTGGCCCTTGCGGTCCAAATGTGTGAGCTCGTCGTCTTGATCCATCAATCGGGCTGCGGCGCGTCGAAGCTCGCGCGCGGAGGGATCGTAGCCGTCCCCGCCATGCGAGCAATCAGCTCGACCCTCGAATGCACGCCGAGCTTCGAAAAGATGCGCTTTAGATAGGTGTTGACGGTCGAAACGGTGAGCCCAGTTTCGCTCGCAATGTCGCGAGTGCTCGACCCGGTGACCAGGAGCGACACGACGTCACGCTCGCGCGGGGTGAGAGGCGCCCGTTGTAGCGTCTGCTCGACCGCTTCACCGGGCCGACGGCTGCCTTCGTCGACGAGGCGCTCGGCGCAGCCGAGCCCCTTGGAATAGATTCGTGACGCCCACTTGAGGACCTCGAGGTCCTTGCCCGCGGGTGCATCGCCGACGATCTCGAGATGAAGCGTGCCGACCTGGGTACGGCCCCGGCGGAGCGGCAGGGAAATCGTAGGCTCGCTCGCGGTCAGAGCGGACTCGCTGCTCAGCGATTCAAGCTCCGGCCGCTCGAGGCGATACGAGTGGGCGCCCACGAGACTGGCGAGCAAAGTCGCGCCGCGCTGCGGATATGTGCGGACCGGGTCGAGCTCCGTGAGACGCTCGGCGATGTCCATCAGCTTTTCGCTGGTTGTCACTGCCCTGCCCTGGTCTTCGATCAGGCTCGAAAATTGAATTATTGTCAACCCCGCAGCCCCTTGAGAGGCAAAGCCGCCTTTATGGGGTGGCGTCAAACACGAAGGATGCCCTGGGGATCTCGGCTAGGTCGAATGCTGAAAGCAGGTCCGCGGGGCGTGCAGGGACAGGCGACGAGGTCAATCCAAGCGAATATCCGAGGCGCCCAATGAGCTCCTCAGGCGCTAGGCCTGCGGCCCGAAACGCCTCGATCGGTTTCGCGCCGAAGCGTTTGGAGAGCCGTTGGCCCTCAGGATCGACCACGAGGCCCACATGAGCGAAGCGCGGCACCGGTTTGCCGAGCGCGCGGTAAAGGCCGATCTGTCGCGGCGTCGATGAGAGGAGATCTGCGCCACGAATGACTTCGGTAATACCCGCCTCGGCATCGTCGACCACCACCGCAAGCTGATAGGCCCAAGCGCCGTCGGCGCGCCGCAGAACGAACTCGCCACCGGCTCCCCCAGCGGGTTGAGGGCCGAAGACGACGTCCTCGAAGCCGGGAGACGGTTCATCGAATCGGAAGCGAAGCGCCGCCGCCCGCTCCGGCCTGGTGACTCCATCACGGCAAGTGCCGGGGTAACGTGGGCCCTCGCCATCATGGGGAGCGCTGGCGATCTCCGCGATCTCTTTTCGAGAGCAAGTACAAGGATAAACGAGCCCCGCTCTTCGCAGCTCGGTTAGCGCCGCCTCGTACGCATCGTCCCGCGTCGATTGATAGATGGGGCCCTCGTCCCAATCGAGTCCGAGCCATTCGTGATCTCTGCATATAGCGTCAGCTGCGCCCGAAACGACCCTCGGATGATCGATGTCCTCGATCCGCATGACGATTGCGCCGCCCTGCTGACGCGCCCGCAGCCAGGTCACCAATGCGGTGCGCGCGTGCCCCAAGTGCATCCTGCCGGTTGGCGAGGGCGCGAAGCGCGTCCGATAGGTCGAAGCCACCCCCCTCCTTTATACGACTTGCGCCAGGGCGGCCATGCAGTGCATCTTCCGGCCGTGCGGGGACGAACCGATGTTTGCGGGTGCTTTCCGACGGGGCGCCACTACCCGGGTATTGCCGATCTGATCGCCGATGCCATTCAAAACGTCGAGGGGTTGTGCCACGAGTTCGAACCCGGCTCCTCTTGGGAGAACATCCCCGTCGTCGTCATCGACTTCGAGACGACTGGGCGCGACGCTCAAACAGACCGCGTCATCGAGATCGGGTTGGTCACGTTCAACAAGGGCAGAGTCGCCCACCGAGAAAGCCTGCTCGTCAATCCGGGTATCCCCGTGCCCGAGGAGTCGCGCGCGGTCCACGGCATCACCGACGAAGAGCTCGCGGGAGCGCCTGATTTCGCGACGGTCATGCCGCGGGTGCTCGAGCTGCTTCAGGGAAAGCTCCCGGTCGCCTACAATGCCCCGTTCGATCGAGGGTTCTTGCTCGCCGAGATTCAGCGCGCCGCTCCTGAGGGCATGACGCCGGGCGACATGCCACCTGCGGCGCGCGATGAAGTGGTCTGGGTGGACCCGCTGGTGTGGGCGCGAGAGATCCTCAAGGAGCTCCAGAGCCGGCGACTCGGCGACGTCGCGAAACACCTCAGCATTCCACTCGAGCAAGCTCACCGCGCGGCCGGCGACGCGGAAGCCACCGGTCGCGTGTTGTTGGCGCTCGCGGCGCAGATGCCCCGGGTCTACGGCGAGCTCATTCGCCTGCAAAAGCGCTATGCGGCTTTCCAGGATGCCGAGTTCGCCGCGTGGAAACGCTTTCGGTGAGCCCGAAAGTCACCAAGGCCCGGCTGATTTGGGCGCCGTTCGCGCTGATGGCCGTAGGAAGCTGGGTACCGGTCATCATGATGGCCTCGCAGGGAATCGAGTGGTCGGGCGCGGCGGGCCGGGCAGCGGCCATCTGGTACACGGTACCTGCGCTGATCGCGGTGCTGATGGTGCAAGGACCCTGGCTGAAGCAACCCATCCTCGAGCCGCTCGGCATTCGCCTCAAAGTGAACCGCTGGTGGGGCATCGCCTGGCTCCTTCCAGTCGTCGTTCTGTTGCTGGGCATGCTCATTACCTGGTTCGCAGGGTTCGAGCCGGTGCTGACCGTCGAGCAACTGATCGAGAATAAGCGAAGCGTCGTGGCGCCGGAGCAAGTGGCGGAGTTCGACCTCTACCTGAAAGAGAACTCGCCGCCCCACCCCTTGATGTTGATCGTGTTGGGCATGCCCGCTGGCCTCACGTTCAATCTCATCCCAGGAATGTGCGAAGAGGTCGCATTCCGTGGCTACTACTTCCGCGAAATGGCTGGTGGGTTTTGGGCACGATCGACGAAGATTGGGCTCCTTTGGTGGCTCTGGCTTGCGCCTTCGATCGCGCTTGGGAACTTCTACGGTACGCCTGGGTTTTGGAGCGTCGCGCTTGCTCTCCCTTGGTGCATCATCGCCTCGTGGGTGTTGATCTACATTCGGGTGCGCAGTGAGTCCGTCATCGCCTCGGCGGTGGCCCGCGGCACGATGATCGCACTGACCGCGGCCGCGCACGACCTCACCTTCGGTACGCCGACCTCGCTCGCGCCTTTCTACGGGCTTGCAGGAATTGGGGCGCTGACGATCGTTTGGTTAGCGTTCTGGTGGCACGACCGAAACCGCGCACAAGTGCGGCTCACGACGGCGTGAGAGGAGCGAGTTGGGACACGCGGCAAAGCTAGGCTTGCAACGACGATATGGCGGATTTGCCCTGATCACAGGCGCAGCCCGCGGCATCGGACGAGCGTTCTCCACCTATCTCGCGGCGGACGGATTCGACCTCCTATTGGTCGATCGAGAAGCAGACGAAACGAACGCTCTCGCTGAGGCGCTCCGGACCGAACACGGCATCGACGCCCAAGCGATCGTCTGCGATCTGACCGCACCTGGACTCGTCGAGAATGCCGAACGATGGGCCGTGAACTACGACGTCGGGCTCCTCGTGAACAACGCCGGCATCTCGCCGCTCGATCCGTTCCTCGAGATTCCCCTCGATACTCACCTCCAAACGCTGGAGGTCAACTGCCGGGCCACGCTCGTCCTGACGCACATCTTCGGAAAGGCCATGGCCGAACGAGGGCGCGGCGGCATTGTGATCGTATCCTCGGTTTCTGCGCTTTCTGGTTCGCCGTACTTCTGCCACTACGCTGCGACGAAGGGGTATGGTCTGAACCTCGCCAGCGGGCTCTGGTCGGAGCTCCGAGGCAGCGGCGTCGACGTGCTCGCGGTTTGCCCCGGGATGACGGACACCAAACCCGTTCGAGATCGTGAGCTCGCCAAAGATCTGCCGTTCTACGTACCGCTTACCGGCCCTGAGCCAGTGGCGCTCGGTGCGCTTCGCAGCCTGGGGAGACAGCCGGTGGTCGTACCCACGCTGGCCGACCGCATGTCGGCGGGGCTCCTTTCGAAGTTCTTCCCACGCGGCTTGACCCTGTCGATCATGAAGCGATCGATCGAAAAGATGCGCGGCTAGGCGGGCGGGGTTCTGACCTTGAGCTCGCCCGCGAGCCAACCTCTCACGCCGCTCTTGTACCACTTCGAAAACCGCCGGTCGGACGGACCGCCACATATCGCCGTGTGGAGCGCGCCAGTGCTCATGTCGGCAACGAGCCTGAGCGAAGGCGTGAACGACGTGAGACGATCCCCTGCTCGATAGATCTGCCCTTGATGCGGGGTCGCGCGCCCGCCGCGAATCGGGATGGGGCCCGGGTCGAAGCCAAGAAAGCTCGGCAGCTTGCCGCCAAAGAACATGTTCGTGAGGGAGACCTTGTTGTGCTCACCCCAAGGCTCGGGCACGTTCTGGGAGATGCGCGCAAGAGCGGCTCGCCAAACGTCGTCGCGCGTACGATCGCCGAGCCATGGGGACGATTCTGCGCACAGCACACGGTCGAAGTTCTGATAGAAATCGATGAAGATCCCTGTCGCGTCGCGCAGGTGCTCGATCACTGGTGCGCCGCAGCCAGGGCCGAACATTTCGATGAGAAGCGCGCCGTAGAAGATCTCGAACGCGGTCGCACCCCTGGAGTCGAGCTCGTAACGATAGTCCCACGGCCGGAGCGCTTCTGCGATGGGTCCGTCGCCAAGAAGCGGATCGAGGATCTCCATGAACTCGGCCGCTTGAATCGAGTACGTGTCGAGCTGGAGCGCTCGGAACGAAGCGACGTCGTGATCGTCACGCGCGCTCAACAACTGCTCGATCCGGCGTGCGCGATAGTCGCCCATCGGTGCATTGATCGGGTCGACCTGGCCGAGGTGGTTGAGGTCTTGGTTGGCGGTGAAGACGATACCGCTGTCGGGGTTGCGCACGGCTGGAAGAAGGCTCGGATCGACGAAGCCCGACCAATCGAATCGCTCGTCCCAACCAGGCCGCGGGGCGAAACCCGACCAACCTTCGGGTCGCCTCGGCATCAAGCCAGACATCTGATAGCCGATGTCGCCGACGGTATCGGCGAAGATCCAGTTGAAGGACGACTCCACAGGTGCGTACGCAGCCATCCCTTCTGCCACGGTCCGGGCCGTCCACATCGTAATGAGGGAGTTGATCGATTGGGCGCCTCCAAACGAACCTGACCAGCGTGTTGCAAGCCGATATCCTTCCACCGTGGGATCGCCGTCGAGCACGCCGTGCTGGTTCTCGAAGAACGTCTCGACGACCGGCTCACGCTTCTTGCGATGGATCGTCTCGACACGCCGTTCGAATTCGACCCAGCTCTCACCGCGCCGGTACTTGCCGTCGCGGCAGTCCTCGACCCAGGAGTCGATGGCGTCCATGAATGTGTATGTCGCGCCCCAGGAGAGATGCTTATTTCGGCCGACTAGAGGCGCGGGCAAGCCCGGCATCGTCATGAGGATCGCGTAGCCGCCCGGCCAACGAAAGCTCTGCTCCGCCCAGACGTTGGGAAGGCGATTGGTTTCGAGGTGCGGATCGTTAGCGAGCATCGCCGCGCCCGAGGCCGTGAGAGAGCCGGAGACGCACCAGTTGTTCGACGCCATCATGCGGGCTGCGGCGCCGGCCCATTTGACCGATTCGGGTACGATCCGCTCGCTGAGCTGAACTTTCTCGACGCTGGCACGATCGAGTCCGGAGGTACACCCGGGGAACAGCGCTTCGAGCTGGGCGTCACCGACGCCAGCTTGGATCATCTCGACGAAGAAGCGCTCGACCTCGCCCTGCGACTGCGCCAGCGTGAGAAAGCCGGTCATACGCGCCAGGAGCAGCGAGTCGGGAACCGTCCATGGCTCCGGGCGAAAACCGACGAGCCTGAGCTCCCAAGGGGTCGACTTAGCAAAGCGCGAGTTGACGCCCTCACAGTAGGCCTCGCAGGCTGTGCGGGCCTCGACGCTGAGCTTTGCGGCTTCCTCCTCGACGCCGCTGTTCCAATTCATGCGGCGAAAGAAACGATCGACCTCCACCATTTCGTCGCTGCCGTCCAGAAGCTCGGCGGCACGCCCCTGCCCGAGGATCCGCATGATGAGCATTTGTAGCCCGCGGTCCATGGCGTGGCAGTAGCCCATGCCCCAATAGAGGCCTTCGATGTCATCGGCGACGATCTGCGGAATGCCGTGCTGATCGCGGGTCGAGCGTGCTCGTGGTCTTGTCTTCACTAGAAGTCGTCCTTGGCTTGGCGGATGGCAGTGAACGACGCGACCGGGTTGCGGCCGGCTGCTAGATCCGGGTCGTCGAAACGCAGGAAGGGGTTCGTTGCGAGCTCGCGGTCGAGTCGACCGGGAACCGTGAAGCGCCCGGCCTCGCGCGCCGCCATCGCCTCGTCGAGCGCGCGCGCGATGTCCGCATTGTTCGGCTCGATGGTCTGCGCAAAACGTAGGTTGTTCACCGTGTACTCGTGCCCGCACCACACCTTGGTATCGGCGGGAAGTGACCGAAGCTTCGTGAGCGACTGCGACATCATCTCCATCGTGCCTTCGAAGACTCGGCCGCACCCCGCGATGAACAACGTGTCGCCGCTGAAGAGATTGCCCTCGGTGATGAACGCGATGGCGCCGAGTGTGTGACCGGGTATCTCGAGGACGTCGACCGCCGAGCCGCCGAACTCAAACGAATCGCCCTCGGATAGGGCATCGGTCTGCCGCGGAATCCGCTCGTTGTCCGCATCGAAGCGCGAGCCTCGTACGTGAACGATGGAGCACTCCTCGATCAAAGGCTCGATGCCGCCGACGTGGTCCCAGTGGTGATGGGTCAGCCAAATCTCCGTGAGCTTGAGGCTGTGCTCGTCGATCGCGCGGAGCACGGGGTCGGCCTGCGACGGATCGACGACCGCGGCGAGTCGACCTTGCACGACGAGATAGGCGTAATTGTCGCTCAAGCACGGTACTGGGATTACCTGCATCGGCCGAATCCTATCACGAGTCTTCGAACGGCCGGTTGGCCGTCCAATCGAACGTACCCTCATCGCGCTCCCGGACGGCTTGCTTCCAGCCGACCTGCTCGGCGCGGTGTTTGAAGTGAATGCCCTCGGGTGAGTGCCGGGTGATGCCGTCGAACACGGTCGCGAACATTTGGGTTTGTTGGAGGCCCATCGCTTCGACCGCCTGATTGATTACGAGCTTCTGCATCATGAGCTGGTTGATCGGGACAGTGGATATCCGCTTAGCGAGCGATTCCACCTCGACATCGAGCTCGGCCGCAGGGACTGCCTTGTGCACGAGGCCGATCCGCTCGGCTTCGCGCCCGTCGATCTTGTCGCCGGTGAACAGCATGCGCTTGGCGCGCTCAGGGCCGAGCCGATAGACCCACATTGCGGTCGTCGGGCATCCCCACACGCGAACCGGCATGTATCCGATGCGCGCGTCTTCGGCCATCACGATCAAGTCCGAACAAAGGGCGATGTCCGAGCCCCCGGCAACCGCGTAGCCATGTACCTTACAGATGACCGGTTTGTACGAGCGCCAGAGCGACATGAAGAGCTGCGTGTTCCGCATCATGAAGGCGTAGTCCTTCATTGGGTCCCACGGCATCTCCTGCGTTCCCGACGCAGACCCGGTCGCCTCGGCATAATAGGTGAGGTCATAGCCGGCGCAAAACGCCTGGCCCGCGCCGGACAACACGATCACGTGCACATCCACGTCGGCATTGGCCCGTTCGACGCAGTCTGCGAGCTCCTGAGGGAGCTCGTCGTCGATCGCATTCATGACCTCGGGCCGGTTCAGCGTGATCCGACCAATCCGGCCATCTCGCTCAAAGAGGACTTTTGGCATGCCGGGAGTCTAGCGTTTCTGAGTCGGAGAAGTATACCAACGCCATGGACCCCAAGATGATGATCGAACGAGGGATTCCGTTCGTTGGGCGGAGCGAGGTGAAGGTTCTCGAAATGAAGCCCGGCTACGTGAAAATGATGATGCCGCTCCAGCCCAACCTGAATCACGTCGGAACGATGTATGCAGGGGCGTTGTTCACGCTGGCGGAGCTTCCGGGCGGCGCGATGTTTCTCACGACGTTCGATGCAGGCCGCTTCTATCCGTTGATCAAAGGAATGGACATCAAATTCCTGAAGCCGGCGACGACCGACATCAGCGTCGAGGTGCGGCTCGACCCCGACGAGGCGGCCCGGATCCAAGAGAAGGCCAACCAGATGGGCAAGGCCGACTACTCGTGGGAGTGCGAGCTCAAAGACGCCAACGGCCAAGTCGTTTGCATTTCGTCAAACCGATATCAGCTCCGCAGCATCAAACCGCCCAGTTCTTAGCGTCGACCAGACGCCGTTGACCTGAACCTCCGAGACAGCAGAGACGATGCACGCATGGCAAACCACTTGACCGAAGAGACTAGCCCTTACCTGCTGCAGCACGTCGATAACCCGGTCGATTGGTATCCCTGGGGCGATGAAGCGATGGCGCTTGCGAAGGCGCAAGACAGACCGATCTTGCTGAGCATCGGTTACGCCGCATGTCATTGGTGTCACGTGATGGCGCACGAATCGTTCGAGGACGACGCCACCGCGACGCAGATGAATGCCGACTTCGTCAACGTGAAGGTCGACCGCGAGGAGCGGCCCGACATCGACAGCATCTACATGCAGGCAGTCACGTCGATGATCGGGCGGGGCGGCTGGCCGATGACCGTCTTTCTCACACCCGACGGGAAGCCGTTCTACGCGGGGACATACTTTCCGAAGGAGCCCCGCCACGGAATGCCGAGCTTTCGGCAAATCCTCACCGCCGTTAAGCAAGCGTGGGATGATGATCGCGAAAACGTCGTCAACAGCGCGGACGAAGTGGCCCAGCAGCTTCGCGCGCTGGCGAGCGTCGGGCTCGAACGCGGAAGCGTCACCGAAGAAGTTCTGCGGGGCGCCATGCGGGCGCTGGCCGGCAACTTCGACGCCACTTGGGGCGGCTTCGGCGGTGCGCCCAAATTTCCGCAACCGATGACGCTGGAATTCCTTCTGAGGCGGCACCTGCGCGATCCGAGCTCTGACGCCCTGGCGATGGCCGAAACGACCCTCCGAAAGATGGCCGAGGGAGGCATGTACGACCAAATCGGCGGCGGTTTCGCCCGATACTCGGTCGACGACCGGTGGCTGGTTCCGCACTTCGAAAAAATGCTGTACGACAACGCGCAGCTCGCGCGGGTCTATCTCCATGCCTGGCAGATCACAGGCAACGACTTCTACCGGCGCGTCACCGAAGAGACCCTCGACTACGTGTTGCGCGAGATGCAACACGAAGAAGGCGGTTTCTACAGCAGTCAAGACGCCGACAGTGAAGGCGTCGAAGGGAAGTTCTACGTCTGGTCTGCCGCGGAAATACGCAACGCGCTTGGCGATGAGGCCGACGCGTTCATGCGCGTCTATGGCGTGTCCGAGGAAGGCAACTGGGAAGGACAGAATATTCTCCACCTGCACCTCGACCCGAGCGGCCTTGCCGACCAGATGGGCATCGATCCCGACGACCTGTCGGCACGCCTCCAAGCAGCGCGTCAGAAGCTCTACGAGATCCGAAGCAAGCGCATCTGGCCAGGGCTCGACGACAAGGTGCTGACCTCGTGGAACGGGCTGATGCTCGGAGCGTTTGCGGAGGCAGGTGTCACGCTCCGGCGGCGCGACTACCTCGAGGCCGCGCAGAGAAATGCCGAGTTCCTGCATCGGACGATGCGCGCCGAGTCGGGCCGTCTGTTTCGCACTTGGAAAGCGGGCTCAGAAGCCAAGTACAACGCCTACCTCGAGGACTACGCGTACTTGGCCGAAGGTCTTCTGGCTCTGTACGAAGCCACGTTCGACGCTCGCTGGTCCGATTGGGTACGCGAGCTCGCGGGACTGATGGTCATTCACTTCGACGACGACACCCATGGAGGCTTCTTCGACACCTCGGACGACCACGAAGCGCTGATCCATCGCCCCAAGGATCTGCAGGACAATGCTGTACCGAGTGGCAATTCGGTAGCTGCGACCGTGCTGCTGAAGCTCAGCCTCCTCACTGGCAACGGGGACTACTGGCAGCTCGCCGAGCAAAGCGTGGGCATGATCGCCAAGTTCATGCGCCAATATCCGACCGGCTTCGGCCAGTGGCTCAATGCCGCGATCTTCATCCTGAGCGAGCCGAGAGAGGTGGCATTGATCGGTAACGAAGAGGAGCTCGCGCCCTTCCTGAACGCGCTCCGGAGCGAGTATCGACCGTTTCAAGTGCTCGCTGCGGGACCGGGAGGCGATGCGACATTGCCGCTGCTCGAAGACCGGCCGCAGGTTAACGGGAAAGGCACGGCGTACGTCTGCCGGAATTTCGTCTGCCAGACGCCTTTGACCGATCCCGACGAGCTGGCCGACCAACTTCGCTGACGCTGGCGCTGACCCGCGCCGGGCTACTGCGGCACTTCGTCGATCACGACCGGGTTGCGTGGTTGGGCATCGAGGCTTCCTGTCGGAGCGGCGGGCTCGGTCGGTCGCGTGGGCGGCTCGACTTGCGATGGCTCCTCGGGAAAGTCTGGGACCGTCCAATCGATCCCATCGTCGGGTTCCAGCGCTGACTCGGACGCAGACGCTGGCTCGGGCACTGGTGCCGGCGCTAACACGGGGGCTCGGTTCTTCGGCTTTTTTTGCTTCTTCTTGATTGGCTTCGGCTTCGCCTCGGGAGGCTCTGACTCTTCTACGACTTCCTCAACCGGCTCGACGTCGTCGACCGGCTCGACTTCCTCGACCGGCTCGACTTCCTCGACCGGCTTCATCTCCACCACCGGGACATTCGTGCCTACGTCTGCGATGGGTTCCGGCTCTACCTCTATGCTCGGCGGCGGCTCCACGGCGATTGCCGTCGGCGCTTGTTGCCGGAACCAGGCGCCTGCCACGAACCCGATGAGGACCACCGCAGCAAGAGCCAGCGTCGCCCAGAGCCAGCCTCGCTTGCGCTTCTCGGGTTTCGACCCAGGGGCGGAAACA
>Ga0316201_10003586_pt1 | contig 11460 bp, 9 predicted proteins | sample CS6wburrow_MG_FD_204516 | JGI IMG/M metagenome (GOLD analysis project Ga0316201, IMG submission 204516) | Coastal sediment microbial communities from Delaware Bay, Delaware, United States - CS-6 worm burrow | ecosystem: Environmental > Aquatic > Marine > Coastal > Sediment | place: USA: Delaware... | reverse complement strand
CAAGGTCACAGCTGACTCAAAGGGTAAGGTACAGCTCCAAAAGGTTACCTTCGCGGTTTCCGGAAGTGCTTCATCATCAGCACGCGTAGACAACTACAAGCTCTACGGTCCGAATGGTGCAGTCAACGCGGCAGCAGTTAGCCAAGCAGCAGGTGTTCTCACGATCACCTTCGACGCGGCAGCTGACGACCGTTACATTGCGGCTGGTACGTCTAAGACTTACCGCCTGCAGGCTGAGAACTTCAACCCATCTGGATCAGGAACCGACAGTCTAACCGTCAAGCTCAAGGGTGATACGGCTTATCCTTCACTCGCAGGCAAGATGGGCACAGTCGCTCAGGTCACTTCATCTAACTTCATCTGGTCACCAAACGGTGTTGCTGATGGGGAAGCTGATGTAACTGACGCAGACTGGGCAAATGGCTACGGCCTCCCAACTGGTGTTGGAAGTCAGACCCTTACCGACGATCTACCAGCTCACACCTTCACCTTCACCAACTAATCTTGGCTTGAAGCTGAACGGTTTGAACTGAGTTCAAACGGTAACCAAAACCCCCTCTTAGGAGGGGGTTTTGTGTTACCTGCTACTCTGATTTTCGTTAACTGTTAGTCGACACCTCTCCGACACCCCTCAAGTTTCCATACTAAACACCCCTACGCATCTCACCCCTTAAACCAAGGGCAGCCCTTGGTAAGCAATGGTGGGTGTGATATAAGAAATATAAGTGAGGGGAAGTTGAATGTTTTCAGCAATAGTTAGAAAAGCAATTCCCCATGGAACGCAATATACAATTTGCTCCTGGCGAGTATTACCATATCTATAGCCGTGGTACGAATCGCGCGGACATATACATCGATAACGCCGACCGCGATCGATTTATCAATCTTTTGTACGTATGCAATAGCGACCCCTCCGTACATCTCAGTAATTTGCGTTACCAAGGGCAGCCCTTGGTAAAATCTGGTATAGACACAATCGTCTCACAGGTTGATCGTCCGAAGACCCTGGTTGATATTGGCGCATATTGTCTGATGTCCAACCACTACCATTTGCTGGTGCACGAGAAAGAAAGCGGGGGAATCAGCAAATATATGCTCAAGCTCAATACGGGGTACTCAATGTACTTCAACAAGCGTCACGAACGCTCGGGCAGCCTGTTTGAAAGTCGCTTTAAAGCCAAACATGTGTCAGATGATAGCTATTTGAAGTATTTGTTTGCGTACATACACTTAAATCCTTTATCTCAAATTGATTCAGAGTGGAAATCTGGAGAAGTAGATCATCTTGAGGTGTACAAGTCGTATATTCAAAATTTCAAATATTCCAGCTACCAAGACTATAGCGGTATCGAAAGGGCGGAGCGTGCGATCCTTGAGCGTGCTCCATTTCCTTATTATTTTGCATCAAACCGTGATTTTACTGATTACGTGCACGACTGGATAAATATGCGCAGTGTTGACCACACCCCTTAAACCAAGGGCAGCCCTTGGTTTAAGGGGTGGGCGGATTGAGGTTAATGGGACTCTGGGGTATTGTAGGGGTGTTATGGAAAAGATACTGAGAGAGCACAGCAAGCACTTTATCCTCGCAACAGTTGGGGTGTTGATTGCGGTTGCGATTTTCTTTATACCAGGCGACGAAGATGAGCATAAGGTTATTATCGATGAAACGGTCACAGCCACTAGCTCGGTTGAAATCATGCCTGGTGTCGATGCGGATATTACACAATCAGAAAATATTCCGAAGCGAAAGTGGAGTTTAGAACGAACGCTCAGCTACCCTGACATTTACACACTGGAGGCTATTCAAATACATGCGGACCAGGTCGATGCAGTAAAAAAAATAATCGAAGAAAATCCTGGTAATGTCGATGCGTACATTAATCTCGGTGTTCTCTGGAAAATGGCGGATGACTATGATGGGGCAATACTCGCATGGGAGTATGCCAAGGAGATGAGCCCGACATACTACTCACCATATCAAAACCTGGGCAATCTATATCTCTATGATCTCAAGGATAATGCACTCAGTGAAACGAATCTGCGAGAAGCAGTACGGCTTAATCCGCAGCTCATAGATGCATGGAAAAGCCTACATGATCTCTATCGCTACGAAATGGCACGACCCATCCAGGCCGAGGAGGCCCTCACCGATGCGCTTCAGGCAAATCCGAATCACCTGGACTTGGTATTGAGCCTCGCGCGTTACTATAAAGAAATTGGGGAAATCGAGAAATCGCGTAGCGCGTATATTGATGCACTGGCCATCGCTGAGCGAGAAGCGGCACAAGAGGATGTCCCGACTCTCATACGTGAAGAATTAGAGAGCTTGGAGTAAAGAGGGGCCGTGCTATACTTGATGTACAGAATAGTATGAAACAGCTACTCAACAAGAGTTTTTATCGCTTTTTATCGGGCTTCATAGGCATGATTGCGGTCGGGCTATTTGGAATAGCATTAGCTGGGTATCTATTTTTTGATGAATGGGAGGCGAATCAAGAAGTTTCTGGGCAAGAGGCGACACGAGAGCAGGCTTCAGCGGCGCTAAATCCGGTACAGTAGTTGACGGGAGGAGAAGGTCCAGCTATACTCCTCTTTACAAGACCGAAGACAGCAGGCATTCAATAAGACCTGCCGAGGCTCTATCGAGTGGTCATTATGACCATTTCCTCGATCGGCTTGTAGCACAGGTCGATTTTTATTTACCTAGCAACCAAGCTAGACAATGGCTATCACAAAGGAGCAGAAGAAGGAAATCCAGGCCAAGGTACAGGATGCAGTCAAGTCATCACCTGCAACGGTGTTTGTGAATTTTCACGGACTGACGGTTACCGATACCACAGAACTGCGCCGAGGTTTGCGCGAAGAGGGTGTACGTTACATGGTCGCTAAGAAAACGATCGTCAAGCGTGTGCTAGAAGAAAGCGGCACAAAAGGGGACATACCAACCCTTGAGGGCGAGCTTGCGATCGCGTATGGTGACGATCTCATCGCACCAGCTGCAGGAGTTCACAAGTTCTCCAAGGGACGTGAGGGTATCAGTATCCTCGGCGGCATCTTCGACGGCGAATATAAGAACCGTGACGAAATGATGGAGATTGCTACCATACCTCCACTAGATGTATTGCGTGGCATGTTTGCGAATGTGATCAACTCGCCAATTCAATCATTGGTAATGGTATTGGATCAAATCGCAGCAAAGAAGAGCTAATTACACATAAACACAACTACAACTATGGCTGACGAAAAAGAGAAGGACACCGCTGTTGTTGAGGAAGCGGTCGAAGAAACAAAAGCAGAACCTGCCAAGGAAGAGGCACCCGCAAAAGAAGAGAAGGTAGAAGAGAAGAAGGAGGAGAAGGTCGACGAAGCTGAGGAGGTTGAGGTACCCGCTGAATTCAAAGACATCATTGAGAAGATCGAAAAGATGACAGTATTGGAGCTGAATGCGCTCGTGAAGGTTTTTGAGAAGAAGTTTGGAGTCTCTGCTGCGGCAGTAGCTGTTGCAGCACCAGGTGCTGGCGAGGCTGCTGAAGAGCAGACCGAGTTCACCGTAGAGCTCACTTCAGATGGTGGCGCAAAGATCCCCGTCATGAAGGTAGTCAAGGAAGTATTGGGCCTTGGACTCAAAGAAGCAAAGGATCTCGTTGAGAACCTTCCTGCAACCATAAAGGAAAACATCAAGAAGGAGGAAGCAGAAGAGATCAAAGGAAAGATCGAGGAGGCCGGTGGATCAGCAGAGCTTAAATAAGCTTTCAAGTCTTATCCAGTCAGAAAAAACCCGCAGCGATGCGGGTTTTTTCGTATGTTGTGTCGTAATCGATTTAGAGACACGAACTGCAATACAGAGAAAAGTGCGGAGCGGTGATCCATTGCACATCATCAAGGTATTGGTGATACGCCGGTGGAAGATCTTTTTGAATATTGAGACGCTGCGTCATTGTCTTGACTTCATACACCGGTTTGAAACCGACCGAAAGCGCCGAGTCAATAAAATCTTTTATATCAGCCGCAGTGGGACGACCTGGCGGGAGTCCGATGAAGTTCGCGTCAACACAACTACCACGATTGTGGCAGGGGTTTGCGTGGCGGTACGTCGGCGGCCACGCTTCGGTGACACGCCAATTTCCTGCAGGTATGCCTTTGCCTGCGAGAGAACCCACCATGGCAACCAACTTTGCGTCAAAATCGCTATCAATGAGACAACGTGTCCCGCCTGGCGGGTTGGGAATAGCGCTACATCCCTGGGGATATGCTTTTACCTGCACCGAAGCGGAAATTGGCACACAATTGGTAGGACAATTACCCTCAGGGACAGATGCTGGAGGCGGGGCCGGTGTGTAGAGCGGGCTTGTGGGTGGTACATAGGCTGGGAGGGGAGCCGGCTGGGCGACACAGGTAATCTCATTCCATGGGCCGAAGCCTGCGTTCAGTACAGTCTTCATGATAGTGTCTACAATAAGCCATGCTGCAAGCATAATCAGAAAGCCCCACAGTACTTTCCACGCAATCTGTTTCGCCTGTGTCCGTTGTGCAATACCTCCTTTATAGAGCACAAGCATGAAGCCGGCATATGCAAAGACAAGACCCGCAAAGAGCGTGCCAAGATATACCATGAAGGTCATGGTAATTTGCACGAGCTCCATGAGGTGGCAGAGCTGACAGTCAACGCCACTACAGGAGAGATTAGAAACAATGGAGCTTGTTATGCCGGGCTGCGCAAATGCTGCCAGCGGCAGTGCAAAGAGAAAGGCAAAAATGGCGATATAGCGAAGCATAATACGTCTAGTATAGCATGAGCGGGTTACTTCAATGCGAGAGTTAATCACAGACGACCCTTCCTGGAAAAGGGTCTCGGAAAGTGCTAGAATGACCGAACTATGGACACATTCGGCATACTGTTTGGTAGTCAAGCGCGAGTAAAGCTGATTCGTCTCTTCCTTCTAAATCCTGAAGAAATACTTGAGACAACCGACGTGGTGAAGCGTTCTCGTGTCACGAACGCACTCGCGCGTAAAGAAATTGCAATCCTTTCTCGCGCCGGTCTCATCAAAAAGAAGAGTTTTTGGAAAGAGTCAGCAAGCACAAAAAAGGGTGGCAAGCCTGTCAAAAAGCGTGCCTCTGGCTGGCAGCTCGACGCAAATTTCGCGCTTATGAAACAGCTACGAAATTTTCTTCTTGATACAGATCCCCTCCGTCGTGAAGAGGTTGCCAATCGATTCCGTGGTTCAGGAAAAATCAAACTTCTGATCGTCTCAGGTCTCTTTATTGGTGCCCGCAACAGTCGTGTTGACTTGCTGCTGGTGGGGGACAATCTGAGCAAAGCGCGTATTGAACACGCTCTCCGTACCATAGAGTCTGAGGTGGGGAAAGAATTGTCATATGCCTATTTTGATACACAAGAGTTTACCTATCGGGTCGGAATCTGCGACAAATTCGTACGGGACGTCCTGGACTATCCACATGAAAAAGTCATCAATAGACTAGCTGCAAGTCTCGACAGGTAGTTCTCCACTTTTTGTCCACATGTTTTCCATAGGTAGTACCGTTTGTGCGCGCTATTATTAGACCAACAACGTTCGTGTGCAAGAGTTTTGCATGACGAGCGGTTCGTCGCTGGAGAAGTATTATTAATAGTAAGTAGATACATATTATATGAATTCAAATGCAGTAACTGATGCATTGCAAATTGATGCATGGAGCGTCGCATTGCAGAGTGCACTTGCTACGCTCTCAGCGCAGGTTGTTGGGATTATTCCCAAATTGGTCATCGCACTCATCATTATTATCGCCGGCTGGGCAGTGGCGGCCTTGATTGGCCAGGCTGTCGCGCGAGTCATCAAGCTCGCAAAAATCGACAATGTACTCACCACAGCTGGTGTTGATGGAATTTTGAAGAAGGCAGGGCTCAACCTGAACGCAGGTAAGTTCGTTGGCACATTGGTAAAGTGGTTTGTTATTGCAGTCTTCCTGATCGCAGCCTTTGATGTCTTGGGCCTGAGTCAAGTGAATGACTTCCTCGACAAGGTTATCGGCTTCTTACCACAGCTCATCGTTGCGGTGTTGATTCTCCTTGTGGGTATTGTGCTTGCTGAAAGTTTGCAGAAGGTCATCATCCACTCGGTGAAGGCAGCGGGCGCAGGAACCGCACATCTTTTGGGAGGCATTGCGCGCTGGGGTGTGCTTGTATTTGCATTTCTCATTGCACTCGACACCGTCAACATTACACAGGATCTCTCAGGGATTCTCTTCACCGGCTTTGTAGGCATGTTTGCACTTGCTGGAGGTCTTGCATTTGGTCTTGGAGGCCGTGATGCAGCCAAGGAGTACATCGAAAAAATGCGTGGCGATTTCAGAAATCCACAGCAAAAGTAGTACTACAGCAGCCAAACAAGGGCTCGAAATACAAGGTGTCAGGCAAATGCTTGACACCTTGTTTCGTTTGTCTATAATAACCACCACGTCGACAGGATCTGCACTACTCATCGAAAGAGGTAAGACACAAGAGCTTATCTTTTTTAAGTAGGCTTACAGATATGGATTATCGACGTCGCGTGATCGTTGAAAAATAAATATAGGGTAAAGGCTCTTTATAAAGAGTATTGCATTATTGTTTTTGGTTCTCGTTTCTCCTAATAGGAGACGGTTACCAAGGGCGTATGGTGGATGCCTTGGCTGAAGTAAGCGATGAAGGACGTAGCACGGCTGCGATAAGCCTCGGGAAGGTGCCTAGCAACCTTTGATCCGAGGATTTCCGAATGGGGCAACCCATCTCGATAAAATCGAGATATTCCAAACTTGATTTGGAATGCATACCCGGGGAAGTGAAACATCTCAGTACCCGGAGGAATAGAAACCAATAGGAATTCTCTTAGTAGCGGCGAGCGAAAAGGGAACAGCCCAAACCGATCGTACTTGTATGATCGGGGTTGTAGGGTAACAGCGTCAGATTTATCTGGGAGAAGTTACAAAATGTTGTTGTTAGTTGAATCTGCTGGGAAGCAGAGCCGCAGAGGGTAACAGCCCCGTAACGCGAAAACACAACATCTTCTCTGTTGTTATTCCTGAGTACCTCAAGACATGAATAGCTTGGGGGAATCTGCCGGAACTAACCGGTAAGGCTAAATATTACTTCAGACCGATAGTGAACTAGTACCGTGAGGGAAAGGTGAAAAGTAGCCCGGTGAGGGCGTTGAAATAGACCTGAAACCATATGCCTACAAGGAGTCGGAGCGGATTGCACACTGTGTGCTATCGCGTTGCTTTTGAGCATACGTGTGCATAGCAAGTAGTGTGCAGTCCGTGACGGCGTGCCTATTGAAGAATGAGCCAACGAGTTCAATCGTGCGGCAAGGTTAAGTCTTGTTCGGATGAAGCCGTAGGGAAACCGAGTGTTAATAGCGCGTAATGAGTCGTATGATTGAGACCCGAAGCCAGGTGAGCTTGCCATGGGCAGGGTGAATTTCGACGAAAGTCGAAAGGAGGCCCGAACCGGTTGGTCGTTCAATTCCATCGGATGACCTGTGGTAAGTAGTGAAAAGCTAATCGAACCTGGTAATAGCTGGTTCTCTCCGAAATAGCTTTTGGGTTAGCGTCGCGTGTTCCTACTGGGGGTAGAGCACTGGAAGGGATGAATAGGGGGAAACCTCGTCATTCCTATCAAACTCCGAATACCAGTTAGTTAAAAGCGCGGCAGTTAGACTACGGGGGCGAAGCTCCGTCAGTCGAAAGGGAAACAGCCCGGATCTCAAGCTAAGGTCCCTAAATCTACACTAAGTGCACTTAAGGAGGTAAAATTTCTCAGACAATGAGGAGGTTGGCTTAGAAGCAGCCATCCTTTAAAGAAAGCGTAACAGCTCACTCATTCAGAGATCTTGCGCCGCAGATAATCGGGGCTAAGTGTGGTACCGAAGCTGAGGGCTTCAGCATTAGCTGGAGCGGTAGGAGAGTGTTCCACTCTGCGATGAAGCGGAAGGGGTGACCCGCCGTGGAGCGTGTGGAAGTAAGAATGTTGGCACAAGTAACCGCAATGCAGGTGAGATCCCTGCACGCCGAAAAACCAAGGTTTCCTTCGCGATGATGATCAGCGAAGGGTTAGTCGGTCCTAAGTGAATGGCGAACGCTGGACACGATGGACATACGGTTAATATTCCGTAACTACCGTACATTGCGATGGAGTGACGGAGGGTTGTACCTACAGCGTATTATTGGATTTACGTTGATTGCGTGAGGTGGCTGTTTTGGCAAATCCGGACAGCATTAAACATCGAGCGTTGTGAAGATTCTGTGGATTCGTCCACGGGAGATTGTAGGGAGCACGCTCCCAAGAAAAGCTTCTAAGCTTAAATGTATGGTATCCGTACCGTAAACCAACACAGGTGGTTAGGTCGAGTAGACCAAGGCGAACGAGTGAGGGCTCCCCAAGGAACTCGGCAAAAAAGCAGCCGTAACTTCGGGATAAGGCTTCCCCTGGCATGGACCGGCACTGTTGGGATGATGTTTTTAACATCAGTCTCGACGTGAACGGAGCGCACATCGCGAACTATGACTTTGTCATCTTTCGCACCGTGCATCCGTCGTGCAAGTTATTTTACTTGCAGTGCCAGTCCATGTCGGGGGCGCAGCGAAAGTTTCTCTGGCGACTGTTTATTTAAAACACAGCTCCCTGCGAACACGTAAGTGGATGTATAGGGGGTGACGCCTGACCAATGCCAGAAGGTTAAATACTGGTGGTGTATTGCTTTAGTGATATGCTGGCTGGTATAAGCCCTGGTGAATGTCGGCCGTAACTATAACGGTCCTAAGGTAGCGAAATTCCTTGTCTGGTAAGTTCAGACGTGCACGAATGGCGCAACGACTGGAGAACTGTCTCGGGGAGTTGCTCGGTGAAAATGCAATACCGGTAAAGACGCCGGTTACCTGCAGCTAGACGAAAAGACCCCAGAAGCTTTACTATAACTTGGTATTGGGCAAGCGTTTGTACTGCGTAGAATAGGTGGGAGACTTTGAAGCTGTCCTTTTGGGGATGGTGGAGTCGACAGTGAAATACCATCCTTTACGAATACTTGTTCTAACCTGTGTGGAAAAACCATACGGAGACAGTATCTGGTGGGTAGTTTAAGTGGGGCGCTTTCCTCCTAAAGAGTAACGGAGGAGTCTATTAAGGTTGGCTAGGCGCGAGTGGAAACCGTGCCGATAGTGTAATGGCACAAGCCAGCTTGACTGTAAGGGGTACATCCCAAGCAGGTGCGAAAGCAGAGCATAGTGAACCGACAGTTCGCATTAGATGCGGCTGGAGATTATCGGATAAAAGCTACTCTGGGGATAACAGGCTAGTTCCGCCTAAGAGTTCATATCGACGGCGGAGTTCGGCACCTCGATGTCGGCTCAACTCATCCTGGGGCTGGAGAAGGTCCCAAGGGTTTGGCTGTTCGCCAATTAAAGAGTTACGCGAGCTGGGTTAAAACCGTAAAGTATCTTTGCTTTATGGATGTCGGGAGGTTTTCTGTAAGGATATTTTACAGTTTTAACCCGCATCGAGTCTTTTTGTCTATGAAATATTGAAACGGATCAACACGTATCACGGCGGTGTACAGAAAGTAATTTCTGTATAACAAGCTGGTGAATATCGGTGAAATCTTCGCTACCTATCTGGTTGCATGACAACACCGAGGGAAATTCATTCCTTTGTATACACAGAGTTATGAACCCCGTAGAGACTACCAATCAGCCATCCTCACCCGAAAGGGCGGATGAAAGTATAGTCCAATGCAACTGGAAACAGTTGGAAAACATGCGTGAGACAGGTTGGTCTCCTATCTGCTGCAGGCGTCGAATCTTGAGAAGATCTGCTCCTAGTACGAGAGGACCGGAGTGGACTGACCTCTGGTGTACCAGCTGTTCCGCCAGGAGCACTGCTGGGTAGCTATGTCGGGAAAGGATAACCTCTGAAAGCATCTAAGAGGGAAGCCAACTTCAAGATTAGGATTCATTTGAGATCCCTAGGAGATGACTAGGTTGATAGGCTCTAGGTGTACGCACAGCAATGTGTTGAGCCGAGGAGTACTAATCCATCGATAATCGTCTCCTGTTAGGAAAAACGGGAAGCAAAGTGCAACTCATAAGATCTTTTACCCTATTATTTTTTGATCACAAGTATGGTTCAGTACTGTGTTCTGGTGGTTTATCGGAGGGGTCACACCTGTTCTCATTCCGAACACAGAAGTTAAGCCCTCTTGAGGCGATGATACTCCGTTTGGGGGAAAGTAGCTCACCGCCAGAACACAGTACTGAACAGAAAAAACCTCGGCTTCACGCCGAGGTTTTTTCAACATGTCGAATACCTTGTACTTGGCAGGAAAAGGTCCGGGTATGTTACAATGGGAGCAACAGCAACGCCTGCAAGCGCGATTTTTACATATGGTTCCTTGGGTAACACGACAGAAGATCAAGTACACGCTCGGTTTTCTGAGCTTGTTGTTTTTGTTACTTGCGCCACCCCTCATGTCAGCACTCTCGCGGGCCCTCGATCAGCCGGAGACTTGCTATGATGGCATTCGCAATCAAGATGAACGAGACGTCGACTGTGGTGGTGTATGTACCCTAGCATGTGCGATTGATGTGCAACCCTTAAGTGTCGAGTGGAGCAAGACTTTTGAAATCAATCAGGGTCTCTACGATGTAGCTGCACTCGTTGAGAATCCAAATCAGCGAGCAGGTGCAAGCGATGTTGCGTATACCTTTGATCTCTACGATAAGAAAGGTGGACTCATTGAGTCTCGCTCTGGTGTTCAGTACATTAATGCAGCTGAGCAAATTGTGATCTTTGAAGGAAGTATTTTCACGAGTGGTCGAACTCCCGACAAGGTGACCTTCTCAATCAACAACAATCCAACATGGGTCCAAGCCACCAAGGTCGCCTTACCTCTCAAGATTAAGCGTGATGAAGTGACTGATTCAAATACAGAGCCACGCCTCGATGCGATCGTAGAAAATGAAGGGTTTACTGAAGATTTGATTGATCTCGACGTGGTGGCACTCGTATACGACAAGGATGGTGAAATTATCGCCGCGTCACAAACCTACATCAATGACTTGCCACGCCGAACTGAAGTCCCGGTTGCCTTTTCTTGGCCCACTCCCTTCCGTCCGTCGAAAGTCACAGAATGTGCCGACCTCTCAACCATTAAGGTCACTCAGCGAGTTATTCCAAATGACATCGTGTTGGTGTTCGATCGCTCAGGAAGTATGAATGACGACACTCTTGAGGGAAGTGGGATACCTGAGCCTATTACTACCGCAAAGGGTGCGGCAACACAGTTCCTCTCCACTTTGCGGCCTCAAGATCAAGTCGGCCTCGTTTCATTTGCCACCGAGGCATCAACGCCCATGGACCGCGGTCTGACACTTGACCACCTCTCTGTTGCGGAGGCCATACGAGACGTGCGCATCGGAACACCA
>Ga0316201_10003585_pt1 | contig 11462 bp, 12 predicted proteins | sample CS6wburrow_MG_FD_204516 | JGI IMG/M metagenome (GOLD analysis project Ga0316201, IMG submission 204516) | Coastal sediment microbial communities from Delaware Bay, Delaware, United States - CS-6 worm burrow | ecosystem: Environmental > Aquatic > Marine > Coastal > Sediment | place: USA... | reverse complement strand
GACGTATCCAATGTGCGCGCCGGACTCATCGCCGGGTCAGGCGGCGCTTCCAGCGCGAATATCGTCAAGGCTGCAGACGCACTGCGCGCGCGTGGTGTACGTAAAATCGGCCCGTATGCTGTGACCAAGACCATGGGCAGCACGGTGGCCGCATGCCTCGCGACGCCCTTCAAGATCAAGGGTATCAACTACTCCATTACGTCCGCCTGCGCGACCAGCGCGCATTGCATCGGCGCCGCTGCAGAGCAAATCGCTCTTGGCAAACAGGACATCGTGTTCGCGGGTGGTGGCGAGGAAGAGGACTGGACGCTCACGGGCCTGTTTGACGCGATGGGCGCGCTGTCGACTCAGTACAATGATGACCCGACCAAGGCATCGCGTCCCTATGACGCAGGCCGTGATGGTTTCGTCAGTTCGTCGGGCGCCGGCATGGTCGTTGTCGAGGAGCTTGAACACGCCAGGGCGCGCGGCGCCAAAATCTATGCCGAACTCGTCGGCTATGCGGCGAACTCGGATGGTTATGACATGGTGGCGCCGTCAGGAGAAGGTGCTGTCCGTTGCATGGACCTGGCCCGCTCGACGGTTGAAGGCTCTATCGACTACATCAATACGCACGGCACGAGTACCCCGGTCGGTGACGTGCAGGAAATTGAAGCCATGCGCACGTTGTTCGGTGACGACATGCCGAAGTATGGCTCGACGAAATCCATGTGCGGTCATTCCCTGGGCGCGACGGGCGTGCAGGAGGCCATCCATTGTCTGCTGATGCTGGAGCACAACTTCATTGCACCGTCGATCAATGTCGAAGATCCTGATGAGGCTGCAGCCGGTACGCCGCTGGTGACGCAGTGTATCGAGGACGCCAACATCAGGACGGCCATGAGCAACAGTTTTGGCTTCGGCGGCACGAACGGAACGCTGATCTTTCAGAAGCGCTAGTTCTCGGCCATAATCGGCCGCTATGACAATAGAAACGCTAAGCGAAACAAACTGTTTCGGGGGCCGTATCGGCTTCTATCGGCACGCCTCTGCCGCCAACAACTGCGATATGCGGTTCTCGGTATTCGTACCGCCGCAAGCTGCGCATGGCAAAGTGCCCGTCGTGACCTTCCTGTCGGGACTGACCTGTACCGAAGAAAATTTCATGGTGAAGAGCGGCGCGCAGCGCGTCGCGGCACAGCTTGGCCTGATGCTCGTATCGCCCGACACCAGTCCGCGTGGCGAGGGCGTACCCGACGATCCTGATGACGACTATGATTTCGGGTTGGCTGCCGGTTTCTATCTCAATGCAACGCAGAAACCGTGGTCCGAGAACTATCATATGTACGACTACATCACGCAGGAGCTTCAGCAGGTCGTGTTCGACAACTTCCCGGGCGATGCCGATCGTCATGGCTTGACCGGCCACTCGATGGGCGGGCACGGGGCGCTGACGATCGGCCTGCGCAATCCCGAGATGTTCAGGTCGCTGTCTGCATTCGCGCCTATTTGCACGACGTTGCACAGCCCCTGGGGTCAGAAGGCGCTGGGGTATTACATGGGTGACGATCAATCAACCTGGCAGGACTACGATGCCTGCGAAGTCGCGCGGCGTTCAGGCGATGTCACCGCTTACGATCGGATACTTGTCGACCAGGGGGCGGATGATCCGTTCCTCGTGGAGCAGCTCAAACCCGAATTGCTGGAGGTCGCATGCAAGGAAAGTGGCCTGCCGCTCGATCTTCGTATTCACGAGGGTTACGACCATGGCTACTATTTCATCTCGACTTTTATCGAGGAGCATCTGAGGTTTCACGCCGAACGACTCGGCGCCTGACCGGCTGACACCTGATCATGGAGCAATGGCTCATTCTTGGCGTTGCGATGCTCGCGACCGGGCTGGTCGCCGGCGTACTCGCAGGCCTGTTCGGTATTGGCGGGGGCATCGTCATTGTGCCGGTGCTTGAAACGGCGCTCGGCTTTGCCGGTGTTGATCCGGCTATTCGCATGCATGTGGCCGTCGGCACTTCGCTCGCCACCATTATTCCGACATCGATCTCGTCAGCGCGCGCACATCATCAGCGGCAGTCCGTTGACGTCGAGATCGTGAAGCGCTGGGCCATATTCGTTCTGGTCGGTGCACTGCTGGGCGCCTGGATCGCGTCGATGGTTCACAGCCGTGTGCTTGCGATGGTGTTCGCGAGCCTGGCCTTCATGGTTGCGATCAAGATGCTGTTCTTCCCGGAGAGCCGCAACCTGACGGAAAAGGTTCCGCGGGGCCCGCTGGTTGCTGTCATCCCGACGGCTATCGGCTGCTTTTCCAGCATGATGGGCATTGGCGGAGGCACATTTTCCGTGATGACCCTGACCTTGTTTAACGAGCCGATCCATCGCGCTGTTGGCACGGCGGCTTTGTTTGGGCTGGTCATCAGCGTGCCGGGCATGCTCGGTTTCGCCATCGCGGGTTGGGGCGACCCGCGCATTCCCGCGGCAAGCCTCGGCTATGTCAGCCTCGTCGGCTTTGCCTGTATCGCGCCGGCCACCGTGCTCGCCGCACCACTGGGTGCGAAGCTCGCTCATGGGTTTTCGGCCAAGCGCCTTAACATGCTGTTCGGTGCGTTTCTTATCGTTGCGTCACTCCGACTCTCTTTCCGGGCATTCCTGTGAATCGAATAACTGTCTTCCTGCTGCTTACCGTCCTCCTGGCCGCCTGCGGGCCACGCGAACTGGAACCCGATGCTCGCTACGAGTGCGAACGGTGTGACGAATGGAACGAGCCACAGGAGCCATTCCGCGTACACGGGAATACGTGGTACGTCGGAACGGATGGCTTGTCGTCGATTCTGATCGAGACCGATGACGGGTTGATTCTTATCGACGGTGGCCTGCCTCAGTCGGCAGAGCGTATTGACGCGAGCATTCGTGCCATCGGTTTTGATCCGCTGAACATCAAGGCGATTCTCGTTTCGCATCCGCACTTCGACCACGCTGGCGGCGTCGCCGCATTGCAGCGGATGACGCGCGCAAACGTCTTTTCGAGTGACGCAGGCGCCGTGACGCTAAGCAGTGGCCGTCTGGGAGCCGACGATCCACAGTATGTTGCCGATACGGACGAGGGGAGCTTTCCGCCGGTCGAGCACGTGACCGCGATTGGTGACGGTGAGTTTGTGTCCGTGGGTTCTGTGAATGTGAAGGCTAACTACACGCCGGGTCATACACAGGGCAGCGTTACATGGACCTGGGAGTCCTGCGCGTTGAACACCTGCCTGAATGTTGTCTACGCAGACAGCCTGACGGCAGTGTCCTCTCAGGGTTTCTCGTTTGCGGCGAGTGGTGCTGCACAGCGGATGGTGGAAAGCGCCGGCACGATTGCCGATATGCCCTGCGACATCCTCCTGTCGCCGCACCCGTTCTTCTTTGGCATGTACGACAAACTGGAACGGCGCGACGACGGTAACCCCTTCGTCAACAGCCTTGCATGTACGTTTTACGCGGAGTCGGCGCTGGATTGGCTGGAGCAGCGGCTGAAGTCTGAGCGGTAGCTTTCGGCCAAAAGCAGCCGCTGGCGGATGGCTAACTTAGTAGGTCACTCGGAACGTCGCCAGGATCGCATTGAAGCTGCCGTCTTCGCGCATCTTCGCAATCTCGTCTTCGAACGCCGCGACGATCAGGTCTGCGTCGTCGCGCTCCTTCGAGACCCCGATCCGTAGCCTGCGCGTGATGAGCGGGTCTGGAAGTACGTCGAATAACTTCGCGAGCGCGCGTTCATTGATCTCAGCCAGCGCGACGCGTCGATCCGCGAGCACCAAATCGAGTTCACCGTCACGCAACTGCGCGATATTGTCCTTGACGCTGCCGGACGACACGATCTCGATGTCCGCCGTGTCGACGCTCTCTGAACTGTAGGCGAAGTCGTCGACGATACCGATCCTGAGCCCCAGCAGGTCCTTGCGTTCGCGGATGCGGATCGCACTGTCGGATCGTCGGACCAATACGATATCGTTTTCGATGTAAGGCTCACTGAAAACGATCGACTTCGCGCGCTCGTCGGTGAACCAAAGCGTCGCGAATACATCGTGCTTGCCCGTGATCGTGTCCTCCAGTGTTTGTGGCCAGGGTCCGATGTCAATGCTGACATCGTACCCGGCGCGCTCCAGCGCCCGTGAGACCAGGGCTACCGCGAAGCCGCCCCTCTGCATGTTAGCGTCGACGTACGGACGCCAGTCGCTGGCGGTCAGCCGCAGCTCGTCGGCATTTGCGGGAGAGATGGACACACAAAGCGAAAAGGCCAGCGCGGCGAGTGCATGATTTATTTTCATTGGGGTCGACCGTAATATTTGTAAGCTGGGCAAAAGTATACTCAACTATGTCGTGAAAGATCGCTTACTACAAAGGTTTTCCTGATCGTTCCCCGCCAGATGATCTCTTCGTGTTGAGCTGTAGTAAGTAGCTGATATTAAGAAGACTAAGCCCTTGGTGACTTGAATCGGATGCTCCATCGAGCGGTGCTTCAGAATCTCCGTAACGTGCATTCTTGTGACCAAACCGGTCGCAGTCCTGGGAATCGAAAGCCATACGAATCCAATCGTCATCGGAAAAGTCAGCGTATTGGATAAAGTCAGAGTTCATTTCGGTCTCATATGCCCGAGAATAGGCATTGTCTCATTGGCGGAACGGATCTAATCACAGACTGTGATTAACAATCTGTACGTGGAAACACTACTCACGGATAGAGTCCTGGCGGACCACCGCGATGATTGATGCCACTGCTCATGCAGCGAAAGCGTATCCGAGCGAGATCAAAGTCCCAGGCTTTTGCGTTTTTGATATTTTCAATGTTTTGTCGTTCGGCCAATAATCCAGGATGTCGCTGTTCCGCCCACATGCGTCCCCCTATACCAGCGGCGAGGATCAACAGGGAATAGAGCCACGCCTGCCACCAGCCGAGGTCCCCACCGCAAATCAATAAAATCAACGGGATAAGGAGATACACCACAATTAATCTGATCCCCTGGCGAGGGGATGCTGTTGGCGCTGCCTCTTCACTCACTATCTTCGCTGACATGTCATTCCTCAAATTAATACGGATTTGAGTGTGCGCCTAACATCTTGATGAGTTGTAAACGAGGATGGGGATAGTAGCCGTCATAGCGGGTTGATTAGAAAGGTCTCTATGGCCGCTTTGGTTCAGTTGCAGACCTTGGTTAGATTGTTACTCGACCGTTTGATATATCTGAATGAGGTTGCCACAAGTGTCGTCGAAGACGGCGTATTTGACCCCATCACTTTCCGCTGGCTCTTGTGAAAACGTAACACCCAGGCCAAGAAGGCGACGGTACTCAGCGTCAAGGTCGTCAACTTCAAATGCGGTAAAGGGTATACCGTCTTTGATCAGCGATTGTTTCAGAGCCTTCATCGCAGGGTATTCGGCATTCGGCTCCAGTACCAACTCGGGTCCGTCGACATCCTCGGGCGAAACGACAGTCAGCCAACTCACGTCGCCAATTGGTATGTCCTGTTTCTTGACGAAACCGAGTTTCTCCGTATAGAAGGCTAACGCGGCTTTCTGATCCGCAACGGATACGCTGACCAACGAGATTCTCATTCTCAAATCCTCAAAAAGTAGCCCGGGCACGGGTTTCTGACACCCGCCTTTGGCTCATTTCCAGACGTTCAAGATACACCAAGATGAGCGAACTGAGCGGCCGGTGTTGAGTCCTTAGGGCCCCTCAGCGCTAATCGTCTTGCATCATACTGCCGTGTTGGCTGTGGTCCATCTGCTCGTCCGAGCTCGTGAACTTCATCACTGGCATCGCGATCGTTGCCAGGCCCAGCAAGACGATCAGCAGGCCAGCGCCAAACCGCTTGCCGTTCATGAACTGAGCGAGTTTTGATGCGCTGATGCCGGTGGCAATCATCGCCGGCATGGTTCCAAGACCAAAGGCGACCATCACGAGTCCACCGCTCGTTGGCTCTGCCGTTGTCGCGGCCAGTAGCAGCACGCTGTAGACCAGTCCGCAGGGCAGCCACCCCCAGATCAGTCCAAGGCCGATTGCCTGGGCGACTGATTCGACGGGCACGAGCCCTTTGGCCGCCGGCGCGATGCGATTCCAGACTTTCGCCCCGGCGCTTTCCAGTGGCGCGAGAATGCGCCAGCCAAATGCGAGTTGTAGCCCCACGAGGATGATCAATACACCGCTCGCGAATCGAACGGGCGCCGCGATGTTGGGAATGCCCGATACAAGGGTCTTGCCAAGCACGGCGACAGCCGCACCGAGAATCGCATAGCTCAGAACGCGACCGGCGTTGTATGCGATGGCCTTCGGAAGCTGGGTCTTGAGCGACGCCACATTGACGTTCATGGCGAACAGCCCCGAGATCCCGCCGCACATTCCGAAACAGTGTGCGCTTCCGAGCAGCCCGGTAACGAAAGCGGTCGTCAATACCGGGAACAGCTCGGTCATGGCTGATCGTTCTCATCCGGTTTTGAATCATCGTCCATAATGACGCGGACAGCCGGCGTATCGAGATCATCAAACTGCCCGCTGCCAACCGCCCAGAAGAAAGCCCAGACGGCGAAACCGAGCAGCAGCAGTGCCAGGGGAATCAGAACGTAGAGTATGGACATGACTTACTCGAACCGGTTGAGGCGCAGTGCATTCATCACGACGACGAGCGAGCTCGCGCTCATGCCGATGGCTGCCAGCCAGGGTGGTACAAATCCTGCGGCGGCCAGTGGCAATGCCAGCGTATTGTAAACGATCGCCCACGCGAGATTCTGACGTACGATGCGCATGGTCTTGCGCGACATCTCTATTGCCGTCGTCAGGGGCGCCAGTGAATCACCCAGCATGATGACGTCGGCACTCGTCTGGGCGAGCAGGGCACCGTGTGCGGGCGCGACCGACGTATCGGCACCGGCCAGCACAGGCGCGTCATTGATGCCGTCACCGATCATGACAACACGTTCTCCGGCCTGTTGTGCGGCTTCGATAATGGTGAGCTTGTTCTCGGGCGTGCATTCGTAATGTGTGTCGCGAATATCCAGCGCTTCCGCGACGCTCTCGACCGCAGCCTTGTTATCACCACTCACCAGGGACGTTTTCAGGCCAAGCTGGCGCAGAGCGTTCAGTGTCTGCTTCGCATCCGGACGCAGTTCGTCCTCGATATCGAACCAGGCAATGGCATTGCCTTCGACGCCGAGGAACACGTGGGTCGTGGTGCTGTCGTCAGCCGCGACGCCACCCCCGACAAACTCCGCATTGCCGATGCGCCACTCGCGCCCGTCGACCTTTCCACTGACACCCTGGCCTATGACGATATTCGGCGATGACACCACTGGCAACGCCTCCTGCATCGCAAACGCTCGTGCCAGCGGATGCGTTGACGCATGTTCGAGCGCCGCGGCGATCAGCCTGCAGTCTTTTTCGGTATACGCATTGTCGATCACGAACACAGCCGCAATGCGTGGTTCACCCATTGTCAGAGTGCCAGTCTTGTCGAACATGGCGAGCGTCGCCCGCGACAGCGACTCGATAGCGTTGCCGTTTGTTACAAGCAGCCGCAACTGGGACAGGCGGCTGCCTGCGGCGGCGAACGCGGCAGGCGTGGCGAGCGCAAGCGCACAGGGACAGGTGACGACCAGCACGGACAACGTAATCACGAATGCGCGGTCCGGGTCGGCGAAATACCAGAACGTCGCGACGGCTGCGGCAACGATCAGCAGTGCGATCACAATGTAGCTGGCGATTCTGTCTGCGAGTGTGACGAATGCCGGTCTCGTGTAGCGTGCGCGTTCGCTCAGGCGGCTGATAGTGCCCAGCGTTGTATCGCTGCCGGTCTGGGTCACCGTCATTTCGATCAGGCCATCCAAATTAACGCAGCCGGCAGACAGCTCATCACCCTTCGCCTTGAGCTGTGGTCTTGCTTCGCCGGTAAGCAGCGATTCATCGACACTGGTTGTTCCTGAGTCGAGGACCCCATCCGCCGGGATCGGGTCGCCGGCACGAATCAGCACCCGGTCACCTGCATAGAGCTGGTTCACTGGTACGACCACGTGGGCATCACCATCAATACGTGTTGCCGTGTTTGGCAGCAGGGATGACAGCGCGGTGCTGCGATCGATCGAGCGATGCCGGGCACGCATCTCAAGGAAGCGCCCGAGTGTCAGGAAGAAGACAAACATGGTTACCGAGTCGAACCAGACTGCCTCGCCCCGCGTGAATGTCGCGTAGATGGACGCGACGTAAGCAGAACCAACGGCAATCGAGACCGGCAGATCCATGCCTGGCTTCCGAGCAACAACGCCTCTCCAGGCGCTCGCGAAGAATGGCCTGGCCGCATAGAAAACCACGGGCGTTGTGACGAAGAAGCTGACGAGTCGCAGGAAATGCTGCATCTCCGCATCGATGCCCTGGAAGTCCATCGCATAGAGTCCGACCGCGAACATCATGACCTGCATCATGCCGAGCGAGGCGACGAGCAGCCGCTTGAGCGCTGTGCGCTGTTCGGTTACCTCAGGACGTGTGGTGCTTTCAGGAGACAGGGGCTGCGGCTGGTAACCGAGGTTTGCGAGCGTCGCCAGGTGGTCTGAGAGCTTCGCGTCTTGGCCTGGGAAACGCAGGCGCAGACGGTGCGTGATCGGATTCACTTCTGCAGAAGAGATACCCGGCTGCTTAGCTAACGTGGTTTCAATCAGCCAGCTACACGCCGAGCAGTACATGCCGCCGACATAGATTGTTGCTTCGCGCATGTCTCCGTCGCGCTCGGTGAAGGCTTCGAGCATGTCGGTGCTGTCGAACACACTCCATTCGGCGGCTTCTTCAGGCGGGCGGCCGATACCAGGATCAGGTGCATCGCGAAGATCGTAGTACCGGGACATTCCGGTGTCGCGAATCAGCTCAGCGACGGCTTTGCATCCGGGACAACAGACGGGCCGTTGCGCACTCTCGATCTCTACCGTCAGTTTGCAGGCGGCGGGGATGGGCAGCGCGCAGTGGAAACAGGTGTCAGCGCCCGTCGTCATCGCCGGCGCCGCCAGCTCGGAGCATCAGGCTGGTTTCACCCTGCCACTCGGCCGAGATCCGCCAGTCATCACCGGCTTTCAGGACGGCATAGAAACGGCCGGACGGAATAGAGAGGAAGTGGCCAACCCAGACCGGGTTGCCGTCGCTGTCGTCCATTGCTCTGCTGAGAGTGACTTGCTGATCGCGATTGGCGAACGCAGGATGCGATAGTTCGAATTCCAGGGTTGCAGGGAGCGCCTCCAGATCGCGGGAACGAACGACAGCAGAGACGATACGTGTCTCCGGGTCGATTTCCACGAGTGCGGCGACGCCGAGTTCCGTGGCCAGTCGCTCGGCCAGCAGGTGGCGGTCGGTGGCGTTCCTGACGCCATCATCGGAGGCCACGACCAGCGAGTCGGTCGTCTGCATCGCAATCCATAAGGTTGTAAGGCCCGCCACCACGGCTGAGGCGGGCAGGGCGATGATGAACCACGGCCAGAACTGCCGGTACCAGGGCTTGGTGTCTTCGCGTTCCATGATAGGTATCTAGGGCGTCGGGCCGAGGAAGCGGCTGTCTTCTACCACCGTTACATCCTCGCTATCGATTGCCTTCACAGTAAACTGGATCGTCATGATGCCATAGGCGTTGGCGCGGTGGGCGCGTGCGCGGACCGGGAGCGAGAGAACGCCACCACCGTCGACAGTTATCGTGTCGCTGACGCCATCGAGCGAAATGCCTTCGACGCCCGTCACTGATAACGCAAACGTACGTGCCACGTCATTTTGATTGATGACCTTAAGCGTATAGGAATTTTCAATAATGTCGCCAGGCAGCTCGCGATAGAGCGCGTTGCGATCACGAATGACGTCGAGAATGATCGGTGTGCGTGTCGCCATGGATGTCGTGAGGCCGGCAATCAGGATGAGCAGTATCGTGGCGTAGATGAACATACGCGGCCGCAGTACGCGCGTACCTTCATTTTGTAACGCGTGTTCAGTCGTATACCGAACCAGCCCACGCGGATAGTCCATCTTGTCCATGATCGAATCGCAGGCGTCGATACATGCGGCGCAGGCGATGCACTCGTATTGCAGGCCTTCGCGAATGTCGATGCCGGTCGGACACACCTGTACGCACAACTGGCAATCGATGCAGTCGCCGAGTCCGGCCTCCTTGTGATCGACCGAACGTTTACGTCCACCCCGCGGTTCGCCACGCTCTTCATCGTAGGAAATGATCAACGTGTCCTTGTCAAACATCGCGCTCTGGAAACGTGCATACGGGCACATGTACTTGCAGACCTGCTCGCGCATGTAGCCGGCATTGCCATAGGTTGCGAAGCCGTAGAACAGTCCCCAGAAGAGGGTCCAGCCGCCCACGCTCAGGGTGAGTAACTCAGCGCCGAGTTCGCGGACCGGGGTGAAGTACCCGACGAACGTAAAGCCCGTCCACATCGAGAAGGTAATCCACAGGAACTGCTTCGAGCCTTTGCGGCGCAGCTTGTTCCAGGACCAGGGCGCCTTGTCGAGTTTCATGCGTTGCGAACGCGTTCCCTCGGTCCACTGCTCCATCCAGATGAAGACCTCGGTCCAGACAGTCTGCGGGCAGGCGAAGCCACACCACAGGCGTCCAGCGAGCGCTGTGAAGAAAAACAGCGACAGCGCAAGGATTATCAGCAGCATGGCCAGGTAGGGGAAATCCTGCGGCCAGAGTGTCAAGCCGATCAGGTGAAACTTACGTGCCGGCAGATCGAACAGAACGGCCTGGCGCTCGTCCCAGTTGAACCAGGGGACGGCGTAAAAAAGGCCAAGGAGAACAACCGTGGCAAGCTTGCTCAGTTTATCAAATCGCCCGCCGATCTCGCGTGGGTAGATCTTCTTCTCGCTCTCGTACATCGAGGCGCTTTGCGGATTGTTCATTGGTCTCGGTGCTTGGCGTCCCGCTTCGGTGCAGTCCGAACGAGATAGGCGGTGACGCTGGAGCAAAGTGCACACAGGATCCAGAAGAAGAAGAATCCTGCGGCATAGCCGGCGTCCCGACCTATATCGAGCTCTGCATCGAAAATACCGGACAGGTCAACCGGGTCGAACAGTGCGAAAAACACCATGGTGCCAATGGCGGCCGACAGGAATGAAATCCAGACGACCGTGAAAACCGCTTGCTTGTCGCGGCTCCATTGTTTGGCACCTCGGTACTCTTCGCTGATCACTCGCTACGGTCCGCTATTGGGGCAGGCTGTAGACGTACGCCGCAAGAATCTTCGTACGATTCTCGCCCAACAGGTCCCCGTGAGCTGGCATCTGGCCGTTACGACCGTTCACGATCGTTTCGCGAATCGCCTCTGTCGAGCCGCCGTATAACCAGATTTGGTCCGTCAGGTTGGGTGCACCAAAGATCTTGTTGCCCTTACCATCGGAGCCATGACAGGCGCTACAGAGAGCCATAAACATCGGCTGCGCACTCATGGCCCCGGCGTC
>Ga0316201_10003584_pt1 | contig 11463 bp, 13 predicted proteins | sample CS6wburrow_MG_FD_204516 | JGI IMG/M metagenome (GOLD analysis project Ga0316201, IMG submission 204516) | Coastal sediment microbial communities from Delaware Bay, Delaware, United States - CS-6 worm burrow | ecosystem: Environmental > Aquatic > Marine > Coastal > Sediment | place: USA... | reverse complement strand
CTGACGCAGCTCTGAACACCCGAATTGCAATTTCTCCTCTATTAGCAACTAATAGTTTCTTTATGGGTTTGATTTCCATTAAATTAGATTGATTAATTCTTGATTATATATATGTAAATCTAAAACTCTTCCTTCAATAAAGAGAAATATCAACTAAAAAAGAAGAAATCAAATTAAGAGAATCATTTAAATGGTCCTCTTTCTTCCCATTCTACAGTTGGAGCAAGAAACTTCAAGAATCTACCAGTAAATTTATTAAGAAAATTGTTGAGAATTCTTAGATAAAGAAACATCGGATAAGCATTTGCTCCAATTGAACTTTTAATTTCCATGGCGGTCCGGGAAAGATCTAAATGTTCTTTATTTTTTTCGATAGCTTCGAAAAGTAGATCATATAACATATTGTGATAGAGATGAAATTCTCGATTATGATCACTGTCATAACCTAAAAAATGGGCATCTAAAGTATTATAGTTATAAATAATGGTATAAAAACCTACCATCTTATTATTTAAAAAATAGCCTATAATCTTTATTCTATCTTTTAAATGTTTTTTTAGTCCATAAAAATATTTCTTATTCAGGATAAAAAGATTAAAACTTGCTTGATCAGCTATAGTCTTGTATAATTCATGCATTTTATCTTCGTAAAATTCTAATTCATCTAAATCCAATAATTTTCTCTCAACACCATTCAGTTTTTTCCTGGTTCTTCTTGTTCTTACTCGATATTTAGACTTTAAATCAGACATATAGTCCTCTATAGAATTCCAATTCGATCGAATATCTACACGCATATTTGGTTGGACTGAAAATTCAACATAACCGTATTGATGACAATTATCATTGGTAATTCTTTCTTCGTCATAATAATCTTTAAGCAAAATAGCTACAGGTTTGAGCTTTTCTTTTTTCAATTGTTCAACAACAAAATCAACAATTAAATGATAGTCTTTAAAAGATAGTTTACTTCCAATTTCTTTAGGAAGATACTGGCCATAGCGTCCTGTCTGGAGCATATTTCCATTGACTAAAGTGTAAAAATTCAATATTCCTGCAAGTTTTTTCTTTATCCAGGTCCCCACAGAAAACTCCTTTCCAAAACTTCCATCGAGACTTTCTCGAAGATTTATTTTTTTTAATTGAAAGTAAAGAAGGGCTGAAGCAATATTTTTTTCCCATATGACTACAAATCGGAAATACATTTCACCTGGAGGAAATTCTTCAAGGGAACGATGAAATGCGGACTCAAAAAAAACATCTTCAGCGTGCAAATCATGGATTATCTGGATAATTTCTTCAATAGAAGTGTGGTAGCTGTATGACAAACTTGACTCCCCAGTTAAAGAAATAGGCACCTTCTTAACTTTAGTTTTGTATTCTTTGCTATTAATCAATTCTTCTTTTCTTAATTAATTCATTCAAGCACCTTTCTGGCATCTTCCCATTTTACTATTCTATTATTGCCAAAACCATCTTTTCCCGTATACCACTGTTCTACCATTCTTTTTATATTCCCAAATTGAACAGATAAATCTGTAAGATCTTCTACTTCAATGGAAGAATACACTTGATTTGGTGTAGTGGCGACAATAATTTTCTTATTTCCACTCGGTGAACTTAAGGTTAATACTCCGATAGGATGATAATTAATTTGCGTACCCTCTTCCACTCGCTGTGAAATAACCATCACTTCCATACTATCAGAATTATTATCGACTAAATACCCAATATTTCCAATTAATGCCATATAATTTTCAATCATTAGATCTCCCATTGAGTTTGTAATCGTGATAGATGGATATTCATCTAACAAAAGAACTTTTTTAGTAGAAGGGTTTCCACAAGAAATGATGTTCCATGTCGTAAGGAAAACGAATAGAGTAAATAATGCCGTTTTATAATTGACTAGTTTACAGGCTTCCATTATATTGCCAACTTTTTAGAGAACAAATTAAAAGAAATTATAATGAGCGACAGTTACTTTAAACCAGAATATCTGAAAAAGTTTGGCGAGATTACGGAATTTCAGGAAGAAATGGGTAATAAATTTTTCAGTTATTACGCTTCTGTATTTCAGGAAGGGGCTTTGACAAAGCGAGAAAAGTGCCTTATTGCATTGGCTGTTGCACACACTATTCAATGCCCTTATTGCATTGATGCTTATTCTCATGATTCACTCAAGAATGGAGCAGATGAAGAACAAATGATGGAGGCCGTTCATGTTGCTGCGGCAATTAGAGGAGGTGCATCACTGGTAAACAGTGTTCAGATGATGGAACACATTAAAAAGCAAATTCTGTAATGGCAATAAAACAAAGAACAAAATCACTTAAAGTAAGGGGGGCCCAATTGTCTGAGACATTTTTTCAATTGGAAGTTCTAAATAATAACAAAAAAGCAATTTCGTCTATACCAAAATTTGCAACAAAAATTGGGCGAGAATTGAAGCCTGATAAATTAGAAGTTTTTCAGATTAATATTGGTAAACTATGTAACCAGTCCTGTGCTCATTGTCATGTGGATGCTGGACCTGATAGAGTTTTGGAAAATATGTCCAGGGAAACACTAGAAAAGTGCCTGGCTATCATTATGGATAACCAGATTTCTACAGTAGATATTACCGGCGGGGCTCCGGAGATGAATCCTCATTTTCGATGGTTTGTCGAATCATTGAGTAAAAAAGGAATTAAAACTATTAATCGCTGTAATCTCACAATTATTCAAGCAAATCCCAAATATTACGATTTACCTGATTTTTTTCGGAAAAACCAGGTCCATATAGTTTCTTCCCTACCCCATTTCTCAAAATTAAGAACCGACCGGCAAAGAGGAGATGGCGTTTACAGTGATTCAATTAAAGCAATAAAAAAACTCAATTCCGTCGGATATGGAATAAAAGGTTCAGACTTGATCCTGGATCTGGTTTATAATCCAAGCGGAGCTTTTCTTCCCGGAGATCAACAAACGCTGGAAAATGAATATAAGATACAATTAAGAAGAAAGCATGGCATTGAATTCAATAATCTGTACGCAATTACCAATATTCCTATTGGAAGATATTTGGAATACTTAATTGAATCAGATAATTATGAAGCGTATATGGAAGAACTGCATCAATCTTTTAATCCTCAGACAATCGATGGGTTAATGTGCAGGTCAACATTATCTGTAAGTTGGGATGGGTATATTTACGATTGTGATTTTAATCAGATGTTAGATTTGAAGATCAATAACGAAAACAATCATATTGATCATTTTAATTATGAAAAAATCATGCAACGCACCATAAAGGTTAATCAACATTGTTATGGATGTACTGCTGGGTCAGGTAGTAGTTGTGGAGGAGAAGTTGTGTAAACCCGAAAACAGAGACCCAAATCATGAATTTAGACGTATGAGAATCATCCTTTTTAATTAGTATTTACTTTTCAAATAATGCATATTTGTATCTCGTTACAAAATCAAGATTTTAAACACTAAAAAATTAAACGAAATGTCTAAGAAAAGAGTAGCTATTAACGGATTCGGAAGAATTGGAAGGCTTACATTTAGGAAACTATTAGGAAATAATAATATTGAGGTAGTTGCTATTAACGATTTAACGGATAATGGTACCCTGGCTCATTTATTTAAATATGACAGTGCTCATGGCCAGTTTAATGGAACAGTTGACTATACTGATGACAGTCTGATTGTAAATGGAAAATCTATATTGGCCACAGCCATTAGAAATCCAGCCGAATTACCTTGGAAAGAAAACAATGTTGACATCGTATTAGAATGTACCGGTATATTCAGAAATAGAGAAAAAGCATCAATGCACCTTCAAGCAGGAGCCAGTAAAGTTTTGCTTTCTGCTCCAGCAAAAGGTGGTGATATATCCACTGTAGTTTTAGGTGTTAATGATGAGGATCTTACAGGAGATGAAGATATCATTTCAAATGCATCTTGTACGACCAACTGTTTAGCTCCGGTAGTTAAAGTCATTAATGATAACTGGGGTTTTGTTAAAGGTTCATTGACCACTACGCATGCCTATACTTCCGATCAAAATATTCAGGATGCTCCTCACTCCGATTTGAGAAGAGCAAGAGCAGCAGCTTTTAATATTGTTCCTACCAGTACAGGTGCGGCTAATGCAGTAGGTTTGGTCATTCCTGAAGTAACTGGAAAAATGTTTGCTATTGCAATCAGAGTACCTATTATTACAGGATCAATGATTGAATTGAATGTAATTACTGAAAAGTCCGTTACAATAGAAGAAATAAATGCTAAATTTAAAGAATATGCTGATGGTCCAATGAAAGGAGTATTGGAATTTTCTACCAGTCCTTTGGTTTCTGCCGACATAGTTGGAAATCCTCATAGCTCTATTTTTGATTCGTTGCTTACAGACGCAATGGATCTTTCAGAAGGAACCATGGTTAAAATTGTTTCATGGTACGACAATGAAGCCGGATATTCAGCAAGATTAGCAGATCTAACCGCAAGAGTATAATTGTATAACACCTACTTTAAGGTGCATTATTCCTTTCATGATTGGTTTGTGATACGGTTAATGCACCTTATTTTTTTTATAAAATTTCAATCATGAAAAATATCGATTTCAAGGATAAAAAAGTATTGGTAAGAGTTGATTTTAATGTTCCTTTGGATGAAAATGGCAAAATTACAGATGATACTAGAATGGTTAAAGCACTGCCCGTTATCAATAAAATATTAGAAGGAGGAGGATCAGTTATATTAATGTCCCATCTTGGTCGGCCTTTAAAAAAATTGAACGAGGATGGATCTATCAATCGGCAGAAGTTCACGCTAAAACATCTTGAAAATCACCTTGAAGACCTAACCGGTGTACAAGTTAAATTTGTTGATGATTGTATCGGTGATCAAGCAGCTTTGGCAGCATCCAGATTAGATTCTGGGCAAATACTTTTGCTAGAAAATACAAGATTTCATGAGGGGGAAACCAAAGGTGATCGAATTATGGCTGAAAAATTAGCAGGACTAGGTGATATTTATGTAAATAATGCTTTTGGTACGGCACATCGTGCCCATGCATCCACTGCCGTAGTTGCAGATTTTTTCACGGATGAAAACAAAGCTCTAGGAGACCTTATTCGAGAGGAGATTGATGCTGCGGAAAAGGTCATGTATAGTCCTGCCCGACCTATGACAGCAATTATTGGAGGGGCAAAGGTATCTGATAAAATTCAACTCATTTCCAGATTAATAGAAAAAGCAAATAATATAATCATTGGAGGTGGAATGGCCTATACCTTTGTGAAAGCAAAAGGCGGAAAAGTTGGCAATTCTCTGGTAGAAAATGATTACCTGGATTTAGCCTTAGAACTATTAGATAAAGCAAAGCGTAATAATGTAGATATTTTCTTGCCTGAAGATTCGAGAATTGCAGACTCTTTTAGTGAAAATGCCAATATGGATATCATTTTGAGTAATGAAATACCTGATGGATGGATGGGCCTTGACATTGGTCCCAAAGCAGAAAAAGCATTTAATGAGGTTGTTTTAAGATCGAAAACCATTTTATGGAATGGACCTTTAGGAGTGTTCGAATTTTCTAATTTTGCAAAAGGCACTTTTTCAATGGCAAAAGCAGTTGCAGAAGCTACTAAGCAAGGTGCCTATTCTTTGATTGGTGGTGGTGATAGTGTTGCTGCAGTTAATAAAGCAAATTTGGGTGACCAGGTCAGTTTTATCTCCACTGGAGGAGGGGCTATGTTAGAATATTTAGAAGGTAAAGAACTACCCGGAATTAAAGCCATTACCGGTTAAATTTAAACTGTAACTGGAATCCTCCGAAGCAATAAATCGTAGGATTCCAGTATATTTACCAGCTTTTCTTGATTATGATTCTCTAAACTACAAAGCGGAGATCTAAAGATTGGCTTACATAAACCCATTATAGCCAAACTCGTCTTCACAGGTATAGGGTTTGTTTCAATAAAATTCGCATTGATCAGTGGAAGATATCTGTAGTATAGCTTCTTGGCTTGATTCAACTTACCCATTTTTATCAAATTTAACATTAAAGAAAATTGCTTTGGAATTTGGTTGGCTACAACAGAAATACATCCTTGGCCTCCTATTAGAACAGGGGCAGAGCCAGGTTATCATCACCGGCAAAGACTAAAAAACTTTCTGGGGAAGTATAGATGAGATCAATATACCTATCCATGTCCCCGGATGCTTCTTTCACACCTACAATATTGGAATACTTTCTTCCGATTTCAGAAAGAACTTCTACCGAAATATTGGAACCAGTCCTACCGGGAACATTGTACATAATTAATGGAAGATTTGTGCTACTAGCTAATTCTCCATAATACTGCATTACTCCATTATTACTAGGCTTATTGTAAGCTGGAGAAACAGCTAATAAATAGTCAACACCTATGTACCTTTTCACAAGGTATTGCTGAAAGGACAATAATTATAAATGAAGTATTGAAGAATAAGTTAATCGAAATATTCAAGGATGAATTTCTAGTGACTGTGAAAGAAGATCTTTCATCAATAACCATTAGACTTCCCCAAAATAATACCTCATCCACTGGTGTTTACTACTACATTCTAAAGCAGTTGGCCTGGAAAAACATATCAATTACGGAAGTAGTCTCTACATCTAGTGAATTTACCATTGTTGTAAAAGATGACGATCTAATCGTTTGTTTTCAAATTTTGAGGGAGCTTAAGAATAAATCTTGATTAAAAAACAACTGATTTAAAATATTCATAAACCAATTTCATTCCTTCTTGCCGATCAACTTTTGGCTCCCAATTAAGCACTTTTTTTGCTAAAGTTATGTCTGGTCTACGTTGTTTAGGGTCATCTTTTGGCAAATTTTTAAAGGTAAGAGTAGCCAGTGGATTTCCGACTAAGTCTAACACTTCTTCCGCAAATTCCTTAATCGTTATCTCAATAGGATTTCCGATATTAACCGGCAATGAATAATCACTGTGCAATAACTTGAAAATACCTTCTACTTGGTCATCAACATAACAAAAAGATCTAGTCTGGGATCCATCTCCAAATATCGTTAACCCTTGTCCTCTAATGGCTTGTGAAAAGAATGCAGGAATAACCCGACCATCATCTACTCTCATCCTAGGTCCATAGGTATTAAATATCCTTACAATTCTAATCTCTAATCCATGATAGGTATGATAAGCCATAGTAATGGCTTCCTGAAATCTTTTTGCTTCATCATACACTCCTCGGGGACCTATTGGGTTAACATTTCCCCAATAATCTTCTTTCTGAGGATGCACCAGCGGATCCCCATACACCTCTGAAGTGGAGGCAATAAGTATACGTGCATTTTTTACTCTAGCCAGTCCTAACAAGTTATGGGTGCCTAAGGATCCAACTTTGAGGGTCTGGATAGGCATTTTAAGATAGTCTATTGGGCTTGCAGGTGAGGCAAAATGTAAAATATAGTCAAGCTGTCCGGGGACATGAACGAATTTTGACACATCATGGTGGTGAAATTCAAAATTTTCAAGTGGGAAAAGGTGCGCTATATTCGATAATTTTCCAGTAATGAGGTTGTCCATTCCGACTACTCTATACCCTTCTTTGATGAATCGATCACATAAATGGGAACCTAAAAATCCTGCAGCACCTGTTATCAAAATCCTTGGCATAAAAACCTGTTTTATCGTTACAATTTATAATTTCTGTGAAATAAACATTCTTTCTTCAAAATATTATCATAGAAGTTTATTTATTATGCATATTTGGTTTCATGGACAAGCTAATTCTTTCCTTTTACAGATGCGTTATTGAGCTTTTTTCACTTAGCCTTCCAATCCTAAGTAGATTCAACTCAAAAATCTCTGTTTGGTATAATGCCAGAAAGGATTTGTTTCCGAAAATTAATCAATGGAGAAAGCAAGATGTACGCCCAACCATCTTAATTCATTGTGCATCTCTTGGAGAGTACGAACAAGGACATGCCTTGATCAAGGCGATGAAACAGAAATATCCGCGATATGCCGTGGTAGTAAGTTTTTTTTCAACTTCTGGATATAAAAACATTCAGTCTAGCCTTCCTGATTTTATAACCTATCTTCCTTTGGATAAGCTAAAGTCTGTTAGAAAGTTTTTGGACCTGCTGCAAGTCAAAATGGCCATTATTATTAAAAATGAGTTTTGGCCAAATTTAATTACAGAGTTAGATGATCGCAATATTCCTACCTTTTACATTTCCACACATCTTTCTTCTTATTCTTTATACCCTGGTTTTTTTTATAACAATTTGTTTAAGCTTGTTGATCATTATTTTGTTCAAAACAAAGACTCTGCTACCTTTTTAGAAAAGAGAGGAGTTAGTAGAATTACCATTTCTGGAGATTTACGATTACTTAAATCAATGGATAATGTTCATACTCCATTTAAATATCAAAAACTGGAGGACGCGCCTCTTCCCATTATAGTATATGGAAGTATTTGGAAAGAAGATTGGAACATATTAAAAAAATTTCCAATACTTAATTCTCAGTATTTACATGTGTTGGCCCCCCACTCTTTAGATCCACCTACCATTGAGTTTTTCAGACGAGAGACTCATGACTACAAACATATAATACTAATTGAAAAAATGGGTATTTTAAAATACCTCTATCGTTATGCAAGTCTAGCATACATCGGAGGGGCTTTCGGAGATGGTTTACATAATCTTCTGGAACCTGCGGCTTATAATATTCCAGTTATTTTTGGACCTCGACATAAAAAATTTCCTGAAGCACAAGAGTTTTTAGACCTGGGTTCAGCTATAACAATAAACGATTATAAAAGCTTTCAAGAAGGTGTTACCCATATCTTCAGAAAACAACAGGAAATAAAAGAATGTTTGGATCGTTATTTTGCCGATAAAAAGCCTGACCTTGCAATTATTCTGAAGAAAATAGAAAAAACTTTACATGAATAGACTTGACTTTTCTTCCCTAAAAGTTTTAGTAATTGGTGATGTAATGATCGATCATTATATATATGGTCATGTAAATAGAATTTCGCCAGAAGCTCCGGTACCTATCCTTCACAAAAGCAACTTTGAATATCGACTTGGAGGTGCTGCTAATGTCGCTCTAAACCTTCATGCTCTGGGAGCTACCCCTATTCTTATGGGTGTCGTAGGAGAAGATTATTTAGTAGAAATTATGCAAGACCTACTGTGCGAAAATGGCATATTGAAAAGTTACTTGTTGACAGATAAAAACCGAAAAACTACTCTGAAATCAAGAGTTATTTCGAACGGCCAACAATTATTGCGAATTGATAACGAAGATACTTTCGACCTTAAACGAGAATTAGCTGAAGATATCGTATTAACGGTAAAAGATTATATCTCCACCCTGGATATAGACGGAATAGTCCTCCAGGATTATAATAAGGGAATACTTACTCCATATTTAATTCGATCAATTATTGAACTTGCCAATGTAAAGGAAGTTCCGGTTATTGTTGATCCTAAGTTTGATAATTTTCACTGTTATGCTGATGCAACAATCGTCAAACCCAATAAAATAGAATTGGAAAAAGCGCTTGGTATAGTCGTTGATCCAGAAGATCCATTTTTATTTTCATACATGCAAAAACTAAGAGTGAAAATGAATATTGAGTGTCTTTTGGTTACACTATCTCAAAATGGGATTGCTTATGTGACAAAGAACGAACAGAAAAAAATTGCGGCACTACCAAGAAATATTATAGATGTATGTGGTGCAGGAGATTCTGTTTTAAGTATTATTACCTGTGCCCATCTGGCTAGAATGAATTACTCAGAAATCGGTCTTCTTGCCAATATTGTTGGAGGATTATCTTGCGAGATTCCAGGAGTCTCAAAGATCCATCCCGATTCTATAAGAAATGAATTAAGTGATTTGACCAGAGGAAGGAAAGCACGTCAAAATTCTAATTTGTCTCCTGAATTTTAATTTTTTCAATTAGGGCATCTACATCTTGACCCTCTTCAAATTCTAAGGAAACGCCATTAATACAATATCTTAAGCCAGTCGGTTGCGGTCCGTCATTGAAAACATGTCCTAAGTGACCTTCACAGCGCATGCACATAACTTCAGTTCGGGCATAACCAATATTGTAATCGGTATCTCTATGTAAGAAACCTTCTTCTATTGGCTGATAAAAGCTTGGCCATCCGGAACCTGATTTAAATTTGGTTTTACTATCGAACAACGGAAAACGACAAGCAGCGCAAACGTAAACTCCTTCTTTCTTAATTTTTAACAGCTGAGATGTAAAAGCTCGTTCCGTGCCTTTTTTTCTTAAAACATAGTATTTTTTATCTGACAGCTCTTTTTCCCATTCATTATTTGACTTAATAATTTTGGGTATTACGACTCCTGATTTCGTTTTAAAAGTTGTTTCATTTTTCCAGGGAATTTCTTCGGCATCAGTATTACTGGCACCCTTATTATCCTGTGCAGTAGAACAAGAAACGATTAAAAATATACTAAAGAAAAGCAAAAATGTACGCATAATTTAGTTTTGGTTTTATTCCTCTCCTCTTAATCTTTTGTCTTGTTTCTGAGCAATGGTTACTATTTTCTTCATGGCCCGAACTATGGAAAGAAATAAGAGGTAACAAAAAGTAAAAATAAAAAGAATCCATTTATAGCTTCCAGCCTCGTCAATTGATAATCCGGATATTAAATAAGCCAAAGAACCTCCTACTATCCCGATAACAATATATGCTAAGATAGAATGCATCCAGTATTTATTTCTACTGGTAGCAGATATACTCAAAACACTATTAACCAGGGCATAAAAAAGCATAAATGTTGCAAATATAGTCCAGGGGGCCCCTTTTTTCACCAATGGCATATCAAAAGTGAAAAGCAGTAGGGAGATCAACATAAATATCAAAATCAATCCTAAGACAATTGCACCCTGTAAAAAGGGTGAGATATTTTTTCCGTATAAGGATTCTTCCCAGTAATTCATGTATATTAAATATTTAAATCGAATAAAAGTTGAATAAATTTACTTAAAGTACATCTGCATATAAATCATACTCTTCAGCATCTTTGATTTTAACCCTTACAAAATCTCCTATTCGAACAAAATATTTTTTCGCATCAATTAAAACCTCATTATCCACTTCTGGAGAGTCGAATTCAGTTCGGCCAATGAAAAATCCACCTTCTTTTCTATCAATCAGTACTTTTAATTCTTTACCAATAAAACTTTGGTTTTTCGTAAGTGATATATCTCTTTGCAACTCCATCAGTCTATTCGCTCTTTCTGCTTTTATTTCAGCAGGCACATCATCTTCCAAAGAATGGGCAGATGTATCCTCTTCATGGGAGTACTGGAACACCCCTACTCTATCTAATTCTACTGCTTCTACAAATTCCAATAACTCTTCAAAATCCTTATCTGTTTCTCCAGGAAAGCCAACCAGAAATGTGGTTCTG
>Ga0316201_10003583_pt1 | contig 11467 bp, 7 predicted proteins | sample CS6wburrow_MG_FD_204516 | JGI IMG/M metagenome (GOLD analysis project Ga0316201, IMG submission 204516) | Coastal sediment microbial communities from Delaware Bay, Delaware, United States - CS-6 worm burrow | ecosystem: Environmental > Aquatic > Marine > Coastal > Sediment | place: USA: Delaware... | reverse complement strand
CCGTGGTGGCCAGACGGTAGGCGCCGGCGGCGCCGGTGCCGGCCTTGCCGCCCAGCTTCACGAAGACCGCGGCACGCAGATGGGGGTAGGCCCAGTTGTAGTACTCGAGTTGGGTTTCGCGGACGCCTTGGTCCCGGCTGCGGAGATGGATGGCGGTCATCCCGTCGCTGATGGCCGCAAAATCCTCGTCGATCAGGCCGTCGCCGTCATTGTCCTGTCCATCCAGGCGGTCTTCATCGGTCGCCCCGTCGCCGTCATCGTCGGCCCGCGCTGAAAATCCCCGGTGACCGTTCAGGGCGCCTTCGCTGACGACCGCGTGGAAGGAGGCCGTCCGGCGCCGCCGTGCATCGAGCCGCGAGACGGGCTCGGCGCGCAGAACCGGCAGGCCCTCGCCGGACCACACGAATTCGAGGGCGCCGTCGGCCAGAACGTTACCCGCGAGTCCGGGCAGCAATTCGTAGGTGTGGACATGGGTGGCCGGAGCGGCGGTCGCCGACAGCGGCCAGGCCGCAACCAGGGCAAGAAGAAGGGTCAGGACCAAAGCCGGAAAGACCGCCCGGGTTGCGGGCGGAATTTCTGGAATGCGGTTGATCGTTTCTGGGCGTCGAAACATGGGATGATACTAGGGGGATTTTTGGCGGGGAATCAACCGGGAAAGCCAGGCTTTCCCCCAACCTCTCCAAATGGCCGGAAAGCCGGTGGTTCGACCGCCGTACCGGAGGAAGCCGGTTCCGGCGGTCCCCGCCCCGGAGGGCGGGGACTCCGGGTTCTTAATCCTGATTCTCAGAATCGGGCGCGGTGGTGGCACCGTCGTCATCGATGTCGCCGTTGTCGCCGATGTCGCCGATGTCGCCGTTGCCGCCGTTGTCGAGCCCCGCGGCTGCCTCGAGGGAGATCTTCGCGATGGAACCGACGAGGTCGTCGCTGTTCAGGTTGATGATCCGCACGCCCTGCGTGTTGCGGCCCTGCTGGCTGACGGTATCGAGCGCGATGCGGATCATGATGCCATTGCGGGTGATCACCATCAGCTCCTCGCCCGGTGTCACGTCGCGAATGCCCAGCAGCGGTCCGTTGCGGTCGCTGCACTTGATCGTGATCAGGCCCTTGCCGCCGCGTCGCTGCACGCGGTACTCCTCCAGCGGCGTGCGCTTGCCGTAACCGTTGGCGGTGATGGCCAGCAGGGAGGCTTCGTTCTCGTCCTTGGCCACGACAACCATGCCGATGACCTCCTGGCCCTTGCCCAGGGCCAGACCGCGGACACCGCGCGCGGTGCGGCCCATCGACCGGGCGTCGCTTTCGTGGAAACGAATCGCCAGACCGCTGGTGCTGGCCATCAGGATGTCGCACTCGCCGTCGGTCTCCCGCACGGCCACCAGGTGCTCACCCTCGAGCAGCTTGATGGCCCGGATGCCCGCCTGGCGCGGGCGCGAGAAGTCCGTCAGCGGCGTGCGCTTGATCACGCCCAGATTCGTCGCGAAAGCCAGGTAGCTGTCTTCACTGAACTCCCTGACCGGGACCACGGCATGCACCTTGTCGCCGGGCTGGATCTGGATCAGATTCACGATGGGCTGCCCCTTGGAGGCCCGTCCGGACTTGGGAATACGGTGCACCTTCAGCCAGAAGAGCTGCCCCTTCTGGGTGATGACCAGCAGATACTGGTGGGTCGAGGCCACGAAGAGGTTGTCGACGAAGTCCTCGTCCTTGGTGCCCATGGCGGTGATACCCTTGCCGCCGCGGCCCTGCTGGCGATAGGTGTCCAGGGGAATGCGCTTGGCGTAACCCTGGTTGCTGATCGTCACGACCATGGGTTCGTCGGCGATCAGGTCCTCGATGTCGATCTCGCCCTCGTCCTCGACGATGGTCGTGCGCCGCGCGTCGGCGTAGGTCTTGCGCACCTCTTCGATCTCGTCGCGGATGATCTGGAGCACCAGGTCGCGGCTCTCCAGGATCGCCTTGAGCTCGGTGATGCGTTCGATGAGGGCCCGGTACTCGTCCTCGATCTTCTGGCGCTCGAGGCCGGTCAGGCGCGCCAGCCGCAGGTCCAGAATGGCCTGCGCCTGGACCTCGGACAGCGCGAACCGGTTCATCAGGCCTTCGCGCGCCACGTCCACCGAGGCGCTGGTCTTGATCAGTTCGACGATCTCGTCGATGTTGTCCAGCGCGATGCGGTAGCCCTCGAGGATGTGCGCCCGCTCCTCGGCCTTGCGCAGCTCGTACTGCGTGCGCCGGATGATCACTTCTTCGCGGAACTTCAGGAACTCCTGCATCGTCTCCTTCAGGCTCATCACCTTGGGCTGGTTGTTCACCAGGGCCAGGTTGATGACGCCGAAGGTGGTCTGCATGAAGGTGTGGGTGAACAGCTTGTTCAGCACCACCTGCGGGAAGGCGTCCTTCTTCAGCACGATGACGATGCGCATGCCCTCGCGGTCGCTCTCGTCGCGCAGGTCGCTGATGCCCTCGATCACGCCGCCGCGCACCAGGTTGGCGATCTTCTCGATCAGCGTGGACTTGTTCACCTGGTAGGGGATCTCGGTGACGATGATCTTGGCGCGGCCGTTGTCCTCGATCTCCGTTTCGGTGCGCGCACGCACGACCACGCGCCCGCGGCCGGTGGTCACGTAGTCGTAGATGCCCCGGCGGCCGTGGATGATGCCGCCGGTGGGAAAGTCGGGTCCGGAGACGTGCTCGAGCAGGTCCGCCGGTTCGAGGTCCGGATTGTCGAGGATGGCCGTCAGCCCGTCGCAGACCTCGCCCATGTTGTGCGGCGGGATCTTGGTCGCCATGCCGACGGCGATCCCGTCGGCGCCGTTGACCAGCAGGTTGGGCACCTTCGACGGCATGACCGAAGGCATCATGCGGGACCCGTCGTAGTTCGGCACGAAGTCGACGGTTTCCTTGTCCAGGTCGTTCATGACGTCGGTGGCGAACTTCGTCAGGCGGGCTTCGGTATACCGTTCGGCCGCCGCGCTGTCGCCGTCGACCGAGCCGAAGTTGCCCTGGCCGTCGATCTGGGGGTAGCGCAGGCTGAAGTCCTGAGCCATGCGCACCATCGTGTCGTACACCGCCGACGTGCCGTGCGGATGGTAGTTACCCGTGGTGTCACCGGTGATCTTGGCGGACTTGCGGTACGGCCGGCCCGGCTGCAGGTTCAGGTCGTTCATGGCCGTCAGCACGCGCCGGTGCACGGGCTTCAGGCCGTCCCGGACGTCGGGCAGGGCGCGGCTGATGATGACGCTCATCGAGTACTCGATGTAGGACGTCCGCATCTTCTCCACGATGCCGGCGTCGATGATGGTCTCGCCGCTCGACCCCAGATCGGGAACCGGTTTCTCGTCGTTCTCGGGGTTGTTGTTTTTCTCGTCGGCCATTCCTTGCCTCTGTTCTTAGGGATGGATCAGATGTCCAGGTCCTCGAGCTTGATCTGGGCGGCGTTCTCTTCGATGAACCGGCGGCGCGGCTCGACCTCGTCGCCCATCAGGGTGGTGAAGATGTGGTCCGCCTCGGCCGCGTCGTCGATGGTGACGCGGGTCATCGTGCGCGAATCGGGATTCATGGTCGTCTCCCACAGCTGGTCGGGATTCATTTCACCCAGACCCTTGTAGCGCTGCACGTAGACGCCCTTGCTGCCGCCCATCTCCTCGACCAGCCGGTCCTTCATGGGGTCGCTGTAGGCGTAGATCTCCGTCTTGCCCTTCTTCACGCGGTACAGCGGCGGTTCGGCGATGTACATGTGACCCTGTTCGATCACCTCGCGGAAGTGCCGGAAGAAAAGCGTCAGGATCAGGGTGCGGATATGGCTGCCGTCGACGTCGGCGTCGGTCATGATGATGACCTTGTGGTAGCGCAGCTTTTCGATGTCGAAGATGCCCGACCCCACGCCGGTGCCCAGGGCGGTGATGATGGTCCTGATCTCGTCGTTGCCGAGCATCTTGTCCAGCCGCGCCTTCTCCACGTTCAGGATCTTGCCCTTCAGGGGCAGGATGGCCTGGAAGCGGCGCTCCCGGCCCTGCTTGGCCGAGCCGCCGGCCGAATCGCCCTCGACCAGGTAGATCTCGCATTCCTTGGGGTCGCGGCTCGAGCAGTCGGCCAGCTTGCCGGGCAGGGCGGCCGAGTCGAGCGCGGACTTGCGCCGGGTCAGGTCGCGGGCCTTGCGGGCAGCCTCGCGGCCCTGGGCCGCGGCGATGCACTTGTTGATGATCCCCTTGGCTTCCTTGGGGTGCTCCTGCAGGTACTCGGCGAGGTAGGTGTTGACCAGGTTCTCGACCTGGCCCTTGACCTCGGTGTTGCCCAGCTTGGTCTTGGTCTGGCCCTCGAACTGGGGCTCGGGAACCTTGACCGAGATGATGGCCGTCAGGCCTTCGCGCACGTCGTCACCGGTCAGGCCCTTCATGTCCTTCTTCATCAGGCCGGAACTGTTGGCGTAGGAGTTCAGCGTCCGGGTCAGTCCGGCGCGGAAACCCGAGAGATGGCTGCCGCCCTCGGTGGTGTTGATGTTGTTGGCGAAGGTGAACAGGGCCTCGCTGTAGCCTTCGTTGTAGTCCATGGCCACCTCGACCTGGACGCCGTCCTTCTCGCCTTCGAAGTAGACCGGTTCCGGGCAGATCACCGACCGGCTCTCGTTCAGCCACCGCACGTATTCGACGATGCCGCCCTCGAAGTGGAACTCCTCCTCGCGGTTGCGCCCTTCGCGCTCGTCGCGGATCCCGATCTTCAGGCCGCGGTTCAGGAAGGCCAGTTCGCGCATCCGTCCCCGCAGGGTCTCGAAGGAGAAGACGAGCTCGGGAAAGATCTGGAAGTCGGGCTTGAAGGTGATCGTGGTGCCCGAATCTTCGGCCGCCACCGTGCCGATCTCCTGCAGGTCGCCCTGGCGGGCGCCCCGCTCGAACTCCATGACGTACGCCTTGCCGTCGCGGTGCACCTCGGCCCGCAGCGTCTCGGAAAGGGCGTTCACGCAGCTGACACCCACGCCGTGCAGGCCGCCGGACACCTTGTAGCTGCCCTTGTCGAACTTGCCGCCGGCGTGCAGGCTGGTCAGCACGACCTCGATGGCCGGCTTGCCCTCTTCCTTGTGGATGTCGACGGGAATGCCGCGGCCGTTGTCGGTCACGCGGATGATGTCGCCTTCAGCGATGACCACGCGGATGTCGTCACAGTAGCCGGCCATGGCCTCGTCGATGGAGTTGTCCACCACCTCGTAGACCAGGTGGTGCAGGCCCTTGGTGCTCGTGTCGCCGATGTACATGGCCGGGCGCTTGCGCACGGCCTCGAGCCCCTTGAGGACCTGGATCCCCTGGGCCGTGTATTCCTTGGCGCCTTCGGCTCCGTTCTGGGCCTTCCGCGCGAGTTTGTTCTCAGCAGCGTTTTCTTGGGTCATGGGCCGTTCTTGCGCTTCCTGCCGCGGACGGGGCGGTCGTGCCACTGGATTTCCGTGACGGTGCCTTCCCCGAACAGGGCGTTGAATTTTTCGATGATCAAGGGAACCAGCATGGTCACTTCCTGGCGCCAGGCCCCGTGGTCGGCTTCGAGCACCAGGACCCCGTCGGCCAGATCGACGGCCCGGCTGTGGGTGGCGATGTCATCGCCCACGATTTCCCGCCAGCGCATCAGGGCGGCGCGTTCTTCCATGCGCTCATCGAGACCATAGCGCCGCAGGGCGTCGCCAATGATCCGGGATACCGGTTGAGGTCCAGAGTTCTTCGACGTCATGGATGGGTTCATTCCGGGTCTGGGCCAGATTCAGGATCGATGGTACCGGGTCATTCTGCGGCTTCGCGGAATGCGCCTCCCTGGACATTCCAGGTCTTCAGTTCTGCGGGCTGCCAGCCGGCGATATCCTCCGCCCGCGCCGTGGCCACGAACACCTGGTGCCGACTGGAAGACATCTCCTGCAGTCGGCCCGCCCGATCCGTGTCCAGTTCGCTGAAGATGTCATCGAAGAACAGGACCGGTCTGATTTTCCGTTTTTGATACAACACGTCACTGCGCGCGAGGATCATGGCGATGGCCGCCGTCCGGGTTTCTCCCTGGGATCCGTACACCCTCAGATCGACCCCGCCGGCGGTGACTTCGAAGTCATCCAACTGGGGGCCTGCCAGGGGTCTGCCGCGCCTGATTTCAGAGTCCATAATATAGTCGATTTCGGTGAAAATTTCCCCCTCCAAATCCGTTTTCAGCAAAGGTTTTTCAGGATCTTCACGCAATTTTTTCGCCACACATTCCAGGCGTGGCCGATAAATAAAGTCTAATTTTAACTCATTGTCCGTCAATGATTTATGGTTCAGGCCGGCGAAAGGGTTCAGCAGGGTCGCATATTCCGCGCGCCCGGCGTAGACAGCCGCGGCGTGATCCGCCAGCTCCCGGTTCCACGCCGACAGTTCCCGGCGGGCTTGGCCGTGTTCCACCCGGTGCAGCTTGAGATCGCGCAGCAGGCCGGTTTTCTGGCGGAGGGTCCGCTGGAAGGCCGTCAGATGCGTCAGGAACAGCCCGTCGAGTTCGGCCAGGCCCTGGTCGACGAACTGCCTGCGGAGCTGCGGTGCGCCGCGCACGAGGCTGATGCTGTCGGGATTGAAGAAGACCGTCACCAGGCGGCCGACCAGATCGGCCCGCCGCTGCACCAGGGCGCCGTCGATGCGGAAGCGGCGGCCCTGTTCACGGTCGAGGCCGAACTCGCAGTTCAACACCGAGCCGGAATCCTCCTCCACCTCCAGGGCGACATGGAGGGCGTCGCCGGCAAAAGCGATCATCTCCTCGGATCTGCTGCCACGATGCGAGCGGCCGAGGGCGAGATAGTTGAGGGCTTCGAGCAGGTTGGTCTTGCCTTCACCGTTACGCCCCAGGACAAGATTGACCCGGGGCGAAAAGGTGAAACTGCTTTCCTTGAGATTCCTGAAGCCGGAAATGTTTGCCGAGAGGATCCGCAAACTAGTCGCCGGCCAGACGCAACGGCATCAACAGGCACAGGACGCCCGTCTCTTCCCCCTCCTCGTTCACCGGTTTGATGAGGGCCGCGCTCTGGGAATCCTTGAGGGACAGAATGATCGAATTGGAATGGATGTTCTTCAGGATGTCCTGGAGGTAGGCGAAGTTGAAGCCGATCTCCAGCGCTTCACCGCTGTAGGAGACGGAGATCTCGTCCTCGGACTGGCTGCCTTCGGTGCCGCGGGCCGACAGTTCCATCCGCCCGTCTTCGATCCCCAGCTTGATCTGGCTGGTGATCCGGTCGGCGGTGATCGAGACACGGCGGATGGTCTGGGCGAAATCCGCCTTGTCCAGGGTCACGTCCTTGTCGTTGTCCTTGGGAATGACCGCGTTGTAGTCAGGGAACGGCCCCTCGAGCAGGCGCGTGTGCAGGACCGTCGGTCCCGCCTTGAACGACAACTGGTTCTCGCCCATATAGATGGTCACGTTGCCCGACGCCTCGTCATCCAGACCCGTCACGATGCGGGGCAGCTGCCGGAGACCGGCGGTGTCGACGATCATCTCCCGGTCGCCCGGAACGGTCCACTGCATCTCGCGCCGACTGCGGGCCAGGCGGTGCGCATCGGTGGCGACCAGGGTCAGGGAATCCTTGCGGACCTCCCAGAGAATACCCATCAGGGCGGGACGCGTTTCGTCGCGGGATACGGAGTAGGACGTTTCGTTGATCATGTCGATCAACTCGGCCGCTGCGACGTCGACGCCGTTCTTTTCCTTCAGTTCCTTGAGTGCGGGATACTCGTCGACCTTCATCGTGTTCTCGGTCATCCGCGCCTTGCCGCTGTTCAGGATGATCTGCTCGCCCTTCTGCGCGATGGTGACCTTGCCCGAGCGCAGGGTCCTGACGAAAGGCACGAACTTGGTGGCGGGGATCGCGACGCGGCCGTCCTGCTTGATCGCCACCTTGTCGGTGCCGGTCGTGATGGAGATATCCAGGTTCGTCGCCGAAAGCTTCAGTCGGCCGTCTCCGACTTCCATCAGCACGCAGGTCAGGATGGGCAGCGTGGTCTTGGCCGGCACCACGTTGGCGATGATGTCCAGGGCCTGCTGGAGATCCTCTTGCTGGATTTCGAACTTCACTTTCCCATCCTCCGTTCAGGTGCTTTCGGTTCCGTTGCGACGGATCGCCATGATAGGAGATCCGCCCGCCCGGATCAAGTCTGCGCTTCCGCCCTCTACATTCATGTTTTCTATAGAAAACTAGTCGTAGATATAGGGCCTGGGGACAGTGGGGATAACCGGTACCAATGCCTGTTTTCCCGAGCCGATCCCTCTTTGGATCCATTCACCGGAGTGGATAATCCTGTGGGTAAGAACCCCGTAAATCCCTGTTGTCCACCCCACCCCGATTCCGTCCCCGCCCGGGCCGATTTATACCCGTGAACCCCTGGGTTTATCCCCGGGCTTATCCCCGAAAAAACAACCCTGAATTAGAGTCAACGCCGCCGCTGCAGGGGTGTTTCAACCCTGCCGAAAGGTTCGGCGGTCGGAACGGAGAGGTCGGCTATTTCCGCCCGCGAACCCGGTCCTGGATATCCAGGACGGCTCCCTTGAACCGCGGGTCGGCGTGCATGTCCTTCTGGATCTTCTGGCAGGCATGGGAAACCGTGGAATGATCCCGGTTGCCGAAGGCCCGGCCAATCTGGTTGAGCGAGGCGCCGGTCATCTCTCTGGCTAGATACATCGCGATCTGACGGGCCCGGGCCAGGTCCTGGGTGCGTCGTTTGGACTTGAGTTGATCGACGGTCACGTCGTGGACCTCGCCCACGAGGGTCATGACATCGGCAATCTTCACAGGCCCGGTGGAACTACCCTGGAAAAAGGAGGAGAGAACCTCGGAGGCCATTTCCAGGGTAATTTCACGCCCAGTCAGACTCGCGAAAGCCAGGAGACGAATCAGCGCCCCCTCAAGTCGGCGGATATTGTCGGTGATGTTTTCGGCGATGAAGGTGATGACATCGTCGTTGATATAGATGTCATTGGATTCGACCTTGCGCTTCAGGATCGCCATCCTGGTTTCCAGGTTCGGGGGCTGGATGTCGGTGATCAGGCCCCACTCGAACCGTGAACGCAGGCGCTCCTCCAGCGTGGTGATCTCCTTGGGAGAACGGTCGCTGGTCAGGACGATCTGCTTCTTGAGATCGTAAAGAGCGTTGAACGTGTGGAAGAACTCCTCCTGGGTGGACTCCTTGCCCGCCAGGAAAGCCACGTCGTCCACCAGCAGCACGTCGACGCTGCGGTACTTCATCTTGAAGTCGGGCGTGCGGTTGTCCCGGATGGAGGCGATCAGGTCGTTCATGAAACTCTCGGCGGTAATGTAGACGACCTTCTTCTCGGGATTATTCGCGGCGATGGAGTTGCCCACTGCGTGCATGAGGTGGGTCTTGCCCAGCCCGACGCCGCCATGGATGAACAGGGGATTGAAGTGGTCGCCGGGATTGTTGGCCACGGCCGTGGCCGCGGCAAAGGCCAGATCGGTGCCCGAGCCCACCACGAAATTATCGAAAGTGTAGTCCTGGTTGATGTTGAAGACCTGGGTCGGTCTGGCCTGAATCGGTTCGACTGCGGCGGCGGCCAGGGGGGGCGGGGCGACTGCCGCATGGTCCTCGGTTCCCGGCGCCGGTGCGGTCCCATCGATCGGGGTCTTCCGGACTCCCAGTGCAAAATTAACGTCTTTGCCGAAGTAGGCCGATCCGGCTTCATTCAGGGCGGTGAGGTGGTGCTCGCTGAACCAGTCCATGAAGAAATGGTTGGGGCACTCGACCTTCATCGATCCGTTCTCGGAATCTTCGGGATTCAGGGGGATAAACCAGGTGTTAAATGTTTGCTGAGCAACCTTTTGGCGAACCACATCGAGGATTTCGGGCCAGTAAGCATTCAGGTTCGCCATGGAGTATTCCGCAGCCCTTTCCCGTTCCGTCCCGGTTTCCCACCAAGTTATCAACAAGGATCCCGGGACAACAAAACCACTGTAAAAGAAAAACTTAAACAGGTTTAACAGGGGTGGAATAAAAAGTTATCCACAAGCTCGGTAAATGTGGATAACTTTTTGCGCCTAACAGCCAGTTATGATCACCTGTTGGCGAAATTAGCATGGTGGTTTTTGGTCATCAAGACTTTTCTTGCCAAAAATTTTACATATTCCTTAACTCGATATTTTGTGAGACTCTAGATTTTGCTTGGGTTTCGCGGGGGGCCCTCCGGCAAGGCGGCCCGGAAATTCCAGGCCGGTCCAGGGGCTTCCGGAACACTTGCCAGGTTGTTGATAAGTGCCCGTTTTTCTTGACACTGGTGATCTTGTTCATTAATCTTCCCCGCTGATACAGGGATAACCAAAGGAGATCTCCGTGAAGCGGACATTCCAACCCAGTAATTTGAAGCGGGCCCGTCGGCACGGTTTCCGGAAACGGATGTCGACGAAGGCCGGCCGCCTGGTGCTCAAGCGCCGCCGGGCCAAGGGTCGCAAGCGCATTTCCGCCTGACGACCCACCGTTTGAAGACCGTGTGAACCGTTGAAATGTTGTGAGTTGTATGACTTCATGGCGGTCTTTGAGTCGAAAAAGTGATTTCCACAAGGTCTACGAGAATGGCGTCAAGAAAGTCGGACGCCTCCTCGTAGTTTACCTGTTGCCCGCCGATGACATGGCCAGAGCCGTCGTTGCCAGCAAGAAAATCGGCAATGCGGTGTGCAGGAACAGAGCCAAAAGATTGATGCGGGAGGCCTTCCGCCTGGGGGATTTGGGCCGACCCGACCATGTCATGGGCATTCTCAAGAGGCAGGTTTCGGCGAGCGGCCCGAGCGCGGCCGCGGGAAACCGTGCAGAGGGGCTGTGGGTTGTCCTGGTGGCCCGCCGGAGAATTCTGGAGGCCAGCTCCCGCGAGGTGCGGGACGAACTGGACACCCTGCTGCGTCAGCTGGAAACCTGACGCACGACGAACAACCGATTCCGCCCCGGCCCTCTGTCTCGCGGAACCCGGCCTCGACAACCGGTGCTCGAGCGCCCGACCCTTTCTCTTTACCAGGGCGGAGCACCAGCAGGTACCATAATGTGGCGTTTGCCATATGTTCTGATCATGGCGTACCGGCGGCTGATTTCGCCGTTGCTGCCTTCCACATGTCGTTTCCATCCATGCTGTTCGGCCTACGGGCTCGAGGCCCTCGAGGCTCATGGTCTCTTCCGCGGCGGCTGGTTGACGTTGAAACGCGTGGCCCGCTGCCATCCCTGGCACCCCGGCGGCGTCGATCCCGTTCCCCCGGCTGCCAGCCGTTCGCACGGGGATAAGACATCCCCGGTCCTGACCTCCCCGACCAACGGAGATTCCGCCCATGGATAGGCGAACCGTCCTGGCTTTTGTCCTCATCTTCCTGATCCTCGCCGGCTATCCCTACCTGATGAACAAGATCAATCCCCGACCCGAACCCGTGGCCACCGTCGCCGCCGATTCGACGCTGGTCACCGATTCCGGACTCACGGTCGCGGAGCCGGAGGCG
>Ga0316201_10003582_pt1 | contig 11470 bp, 9 predicted proteins | sample CS6wburrow_MG_FD_204516 | JGI IMG/M metagenome (GOLD analysis project Ga0316201, IMG submission 204516) | Coastal sediment microbial communities from Delaware Bay, Delaware, United States - CS-6 worm burrow | ecosystem: Environmental > Aquatic > Marine > Coastal > Sediment | place: USA: Delaware... | reverse complement strand
TGATCGGAAGAAACCAGCGCATCTCCAGGTAAGCACTTGTCAAAGATGCCTTCATATGGCCTGAAAAAAACACTGGGCTATTTCTCCCTGACCAATATCGTAGTGGGGGATATGATCGGGGCCGGGATCTTCACCACCTCCGGATTATTGCTGGCTCAACTGCATGAGCCAAAATTATTGCTTCTGCTCTGGGCAATTGGGGGAGTGATTGCGCTGTGTGGTGCTCTGAGCTACAGTGAACTGGGAGCCAGGTTTCCAAAAGCAGGGGGGGAATATGCCTTTCTCTCCCAGCTCTTCTCCCCCCTGGCAGGATTCCTCAGTGGCTGGATCTCATTTTTTGTAGGGTTTTCAGCGCCGGTGGCTGCTTCGGCACTGGCTTTCAGTGAATACCTGGTCCGGACCCTGCCCGAAGGGGAAGGGATGGAACAGCTTATCCTGATAAAGAAAGCAATAGCCATCGGGATCATTCTGCTCTTCACCTTCATCCACTATTTTGGCCTGCGGTCTGGTTCCAGGGTGCAGAACATCCTCACCCTGTTAAAGGTGGGCCTGATCCTTATGCTTGTGATCGCCGGGTTTGCTTTTGGAGAGGGGAGCTTTGAGCACTTCAGGGTTCAGATCCCTGTGGCGGAAGGATGGGCCGGACTGAAAACCATGGGACTGGCGCTGATGTGGATCATGTTTGCCTACAGTGGTTGGAACGCTTCTACTTATGTGGGCTCGGAGGTAATAAATCCGGTTAAAAATATTCCCCGTTCTTTGATAACAGGAACCCTGGTGGTCACCCTGATCTATCTGTTGTTGAACACCCTCTATGTGTATGCAGTACCTGCGGCCGAGATGAAAGGAGTGATTTCCATTGGGGGACAGGCAGCCAATCATCTCTTTAACCGCACCATGGACCAGTTTTTCTCTTTCTTTATTGCACTGATCCTGCTCTCAGCCATCAGCGTTCTGACCATTATTGGTCCCCGGGTCTACTATGCCATGGCAGAATCGGGTCATTTTTTCGGGATTGCAAAGAGGATCAACCGCTCCAATGTTCCGGGTGTCTCCATATTACTGCAGAGCGGCCTGGCCATTGTTTTTGTTGTTTCAGGCACTTTTGATCAGATTATTACCCTGCTCAGTTTCTCCCTGGGCATCTTTCCGATCCTGGCAGTTCTGGGAGTTTTTAAGATCCGGATTAGCGGACAATCAAAGATGAAGACCCCCTGGTATCCTGTTCCACAACTATTGTTTATAGTGTTCTCCCTGGCGATCCTGGTGTTGGCTTTTCTGGAACGCCCGGTGGAATCTTCTATAGCCCTGGGGGTCATCGTTGCAGGGATTCCGGTTTACTATGTGCTCAGGGCAAAAAGCCACAGTAAAGCCAGGCCCGGCTAAGCCCCCGGAAATGTCCTGTTGCCACGCCGTATAAGCTCGCTGGCTTTCATATGGTCTTTGCTTATAAGCCGCTGAGGTTCTGAGAGGGGTATTTTAGCTCAAGATCCAGTTTAATGCTTCTCCGGAATCGGGAAAGTAACGTACATAGAAACCCCGGTTAGATCCAACATTCTCCACAAACAGAGATTCATCAGTGTTTATAAATTGTGGTGCTACAAAGGCTACTTTAAACCCTAAAGTCCTAAGCTGCAAAAGTAACTCACCGGCCTGAAACAGTTTCGTAATAGAAACATTCCGTGTGGCAGCAGAGGCTTCAATCAAAATCCGATTCTTTTCTCTTTCTTTAGCAAGTTTTATGATCTTCTCAATTCTTGGTAAAAGGTTTGTGTTATTTATTTCTATGCCATTTCCAGCCACCAGACGAAGTCCCCATTCCTCTTCTTGAAGGAGCAATCCTTCTTCTATTGTTATTTGTTCCAATGTGTATATTATTTAATATCCTTAAAAAGGATGCAAATGTACACATACTTATACGTATAAAACTCTGTTTCACAGCATAAAGAGACAGATTGCCTACCTGCCCAGAAACTTTCTTTTAGTCCCTCTTGTAGCCTCACTTGCCTTGATATTTCCTCCTCCCCAGGTCAGCCCCGATTTTCTATCCTTCAGGGCAAATGAGCCCTCGGATCTTTTGATATTAGCTGTTTTTGTATCAGGGTCTTGTTGGGATCGGGATTCCTTTTCCTTTCTCTTTCTGGCCTGCACTCTGTGCTCATACAGGTTCAGGAACAGGAAGGTGGCCAGGGTAGCACTAAGCAGCACCAGAATCAGGATCAGATAGTCCCGGTCCCGGTACTGGCCCGTGATCCATCCGAATACGGCTACGGTAAGGGTGAGCAGGACCATAAATAGTTTAATCGTGGATCTCATCATTCGTATCTTAAGGTTTCAACTGGATTTCTGGAGGAAGCCCTCAGGGTCATGGCTGCAGTGGTGATCATGGCACTTATCAGGATGATTGCTGCCCCCACGAGGACGATCCACCAGGAAAAGGCAATCCGCGTCGCAAAATTTTGCAACCACAGCCCGGACACATACCAGGTAAGCGGGATGGCAATGGCCACTGCAATGGCCACCCAGATGACCAGCTGTTTTCCCAGCAATAGCACGATCTGCCATTTTTGTGCCCCGTTCACTTTCCTGATCCCAATTTCCCGGATCCGTTTGTGATTTAGCAGAGAAACCAGGCCAAAGAGCCCGATGTTGGCAATCACAATGCTCAGGATGGTAAAAACGGCCAGCAGTTTACTCTGGTTGATATCGTTGCGGTACATCTGCTCCACCGTTTGGTCAAGAAAACCATACTCAAACGGGATGTTTTCAAAGAATTGTTCATGGGTGGTCCGGATCTGTTTAATTGCTTCGGACAGATCGCTTGTATTTAGCTTCACATTCATGTAACCCCGGTTTCCGGTCTCATTATAGAAGGCAACGGGCCTGGAATCTTCGTGCAGTGAATTATACTTTCCGCTTTTCAGGACACCCAGAATCTCAATTTGTCCGATGTACTTGCCGGCCAGAGAATCTCCCATTCCCAGAAAAGGAATACAGGCTTCGTTGAGGATCACGCCCCGCGGAGGACCGGCGAGGTTTTCACGGGCGAAATTTCGGCCCTCTATGAGCTCCATCTGCATCAAAGGAATGTAGTCTGCATCGATGGCCAGCAGGGAGACAATTTTTGAGGCCTCCTGACCGTCCTCATCCACTTTAAAGTGAGCCGTCGCCAATACTTCTCCCGGCACATTGCTTGAATAGGCCACCTCCCGGACCATGGAGCTCTTCTTCAACTCGTGTTTAAAGGAAATTATCTTCTCCAGGGGTAAACCCTCAGCATGAAGTTTTACCTGCACCACCTTGTCGGTATCATATCCGATCTCTGCTTTTAGGAGGTATCGCACCTGCCTGGTGATCAGCAGCGAGGAGATAATCAGAATCACCGAAAAGGTAAACTGCAAAACAATGCTTCCTTTGCCAAAGCCGTAGCGTTTTCTCTCAGCTCCCAGACTGGAATCCCCTTTCAGGAGAAAAATGGGCTGACGATAGACCCTGGAGATAACTGCCAGCATGAAGGTCAGGGAAATGGCAGCAAGGACCAGCAGGACCAGCAGCAGGAAGCTACCTGCCCGGAATCCCGACTGCAACATGGCCCCTCCCAGCCGCTCCGGCAACCAGGCCTCTACTCCGGTGAGCAAAAACAAGGCAAGCGCTGCAGAAACGGCAATAAGGATCAGAGATTCGCAGATCAACAATTTATAAATGTGGGATCGTTCAGCCCCGTTGATCTTAAAAATGCCCAGGCTGTGTGTTCGCGAAGCCAGAGAGGCTGAGAGCAGGTTGGCATAGTTTAGCAGAGCGATTAGCAGCAGAAAGAGTCCTGCCGCCAGCAGCAAATAGGAGTAGCTTCTGTTTCCCTTGGGGAAATCATAGGTAAATTGGGGCGTGAAATGCACATCAGGCAGCGCAGTAAGGATTATTTTGAATTCGGCTTTTAAAAAGTTACCAAATTCAGCCATGTGCTTTTCATAGAAGACCGGGAATGCAGTTTCCACCTCCTCAATGGTGTTGTTTTCTCCGAGCAAGATGAAATGATAGGCAAAGGGGCGCCAGTAATTTTCTGAATCCTCGCCGTCCAGCATTTCCAGAACCTGAGGGCGCAGGGATTTCATGGAGATGAGCATATGCATTTTATGGTGCACGTTTTCCGGGAGGTCGCGGGTGACCCCTGTCACCTCGAATGTAGTTTCGTTATTGATTTTGAGCTGTTTGCCAAGCGCATCGGAGCTACCGAAGTACTTTCTTGCGATGCTCTCCGAAATAACCATCTGGCCTTCTGTAAGCAGGGCATCTTTTGGAGTACCATAAAGAAACTTCAGGGGAAAGACTTCAAACACCGTTGTATCTGCAAAATAGACCTGGTCCTCGAAAAACACTTGTTCGCCTGCACTTACAATACATTTTTCTTCATAGGCAACCAGCCTGGTCATCTGGGCTATGGCAGGGAGTTCCTCTTTCATCACGGGTCCCAGCCGGGGCCCCAGCTGTGCATGGATATTTTCGTTGTCGGGCAGATTGATTTCGCCGCTCAATCGATAGATGCGATCCCATGTTTCCAGGTGTTTATCGTAGCTGTTCTGGTAACTCACCTGGGAGTATATAAAAAAAATGCTGGCAAAGGCGATGGAGAATCCAAGGATGCTCAATACCGAATAGGCAGGTTGCCGGACCAGGTATTTGAATGCGATATGGAGGTAGGTCAGTAACATAAATGGCTGTTTTGTGCGGGTACAAGCATTAGTTTACAATAAGTCCATCCAGGAGCTTGACGATCCGATGGGCATAGCTGGCATCCTTCTCAGAATGTGTCACCATCACCACGGTGGCCCCCTGGCGGTTGTGTTCGTTCAGCAAATCCAGAAGCAGGGTTCCGTTTTTAGAGTCCAGGTTCCCGGTGGGCTCATCAGCCAGGATTAGCCGGGGCTGGTTAACGATGGCACGTGCAAAGGCTACCCTTTGCTGCTGTCCCCCTGACAGGTGTTGAGGATAATGCTGCATGCGGTGCCCCAGTTTTAAGTGATCGAGGATCTGGGCGACCCGCTCTTTCCGTGCTCTGCGGTTCATTCCCAAAAAAATCAAAGGCAGTTCTACATTCTCGGACACATTTAATTCATCCACGAGATTAAAATTCTGGAATACAAAGCCCATATGTTTTCTTCGAATCCTTGTTAATTGATTATCAGACAGGGACTGTGTTTCAGAGCCATTGAAAAAATAAGAACCTGAACTGGGGCGGTCAATGAGTCCCAGGAGATTCAGAAGGGTTGACTTCCCACAGCCGGAAGGTCCCATAATGGCTGCAAACTCTCCCTTTCTGATGGTCAGATTTACCTGGCTCACCGCGGTGGTCTCCACTTCCTCCGAGGTATATTGCCTGGTCAGCTGCCTGGTTTGTATAAGTAGTTCTTCCATTATGCCTGGTTTACTAAATTCTGATCCCTCTTTCCCCGGGCATCTTGCCAATGCCGTGCCAGAGGGCTAAGATCTTGTTTTTATGCGCAATAAGATTTCAGGCAACTTCGTAAATGTCCACGATTTAGACAATAGAGTGTCAAATATTTGGACAATTTATTGCATTTGAGTGGACCGGGAAGTAGTTTTATGTCATGACCGAAGCCCGCATACTGGTGGTGGATGATAACAGGAATGTCCTGACCGCACTGGATCTTCTGCTCTCCAGGGAGTTTTCAGAAGTAAAATGTCTCACTAAACCGGGACAAATAATTACCGAACTCCGGGAGTTATCTTACAGTGCTGTTTTGCTGGATATGAATTATACGGCCGGACAGAATACCGGAAATGAGGGACTCTACTGGCTGAGGGAGCTTATGAAGCTGGATCCGGATCTTTCTGTGGTGATGATTACCGCATTTGGAGATATAGAGCTGGCCGTGACTGCTCTTAAAGATGGTGCGGTGGATTTTGTATTAAAACCCTGGGACAACCAGAAATTGCTTGCCACCATGTTTACCGCAGTCAGGCTTACAGACTCGCGCAGACAGGTCAAATCCCTTCAGAAAGAAAAGGAGTCGCTGAAGACGGAATTAAAGGGTAAGTCCACCAGGTTCATTGGCAGGTCTCCGGCGATATCCCGGGTTTTGGAAATGGTTGAAAAAGTGGCAGCAACCCCGGCCAATGTATTGATCACCGGGGAGAATGGTACGGGGAAGGAGTTGATTGCCCGGGAGATTCATGAACGTTCGGACCGCTCCGGGGAGATTATGGTCAGTGTGGATCTGGGAGCCGTTCCGGATACCCTTTTTGAAAGTGAGTTGTTCGGACATGTGAAGGGAGCTTTTACTGATGCGGGCTCCGACAGGATCGGAAAAATAGAAGCGGCCCACCGGGGAACCCTTTTTTTTGATGAGATCGGGAACCTCTCTCTGACGCTTCAGGCCAAGCTACTCAGTATCCTACAAAACCGGACCATTACCAGGCTGGGAAGTTCGGAGGTGATCCCGGTAGATATTCGTCTGATCTGTGCTACGAATAGGGATCTGGAAGCCATGGTGGAACAGGGAAGCTTCCGGATGGATCTGCTCTATCGCATCAATACCATAGAGGTGGAACTCCCTCCCTTGCGGGAAAGGGGAGAGGATGTTCTTTTACTTGCAGCCTATTTTTTACACTACTTTTCGAACCGCTATAATAAGCCCGGATTAAAGTTGGATAAAACAGCTGAAGCAGCATTGAAGAAATGGTCCTGGCCCGGCAATGTCAGGGAGCTCCGGCATAGCATGGAAAGGGCAGTGATCCTGACAGAGAATCAGATTTTAAGCGGGGATAGCTTCCAGTTTAATGCTGCCGTCCTCCATGCATCAGCTTCCTTTGACGGAAGCCTGGATGAGGTGGAAGCCAGGTTAATTGGATATACACTGCAGAAAAACGGAGGAAACCTGAGCGCAGCAGCCTCCCAGCTGAGGATCTCCAGGCAGACCCTGTACAATAAAATCAAAAAGTATGGGCTTTAGGACTTATCATATCAAACTGATCTTTTGGATTATTCTCCTTTTGATCAACGCGGCCCTGCTGGGTTGGGCCCTTTCATCCTCCAGGCTGCATTTGGCCATCCTGCTGGGGTCTGCAGTATCTCTGGCAGTGGTATTGCTTTACTGGCAGCTGACCCGTTGGAACCGGGAGGTACTGTTTTTCTTCCGGGCACTTGAAAATGATGACACCTCCATCTCTTACCGTTCAAGCGACCGCAGCAAGTTTATTACTGAATTGCATCAACATCTGAACCGGCTAAATGAAAGTTTTCGGCAGATGAAGCTGAGCAATGAAATGCGGGAACAGTACTTCAGCCAGATTCTGCAACACTTGTCGAGCGGACTTATGGTCGTCTCAGGGACCGGCCATATCAACCAAATCAACGAGGAAGCACTCAGGCTTTTGAATTTACCCAGGCTTACCCATACCAGTGCACTGGCTCAATTGTATCCGGGCCTCTACAAAAGGATTCAAGAGATGGATTCACTTGATCATGCGGAATTCAGCCTGCTGGACAGGGAGACCGGCCTGAAAAGGATCCTGGGCCTCCAGATGGTGGAGATCAATCTCAGGGGAGAGAATGTCCGGGTGGTAAGCCTCCACGACCTTTCGGCCGGTATGGAGCGGAAAGAGATAGAGGACTGGATCAGGTTGATCCGGGTCATGAGCCATGAGATCATGAATTCCCTGGCACCCATCACCTCCATCTCTACCACATTGAAAGAAGTGTGGGCCGAATACGATTCCGGTTCCGGGACCCCTGGAGCAGCGGAACCTGCCATAAAGCAAACCATGAAAGGACTGGATGCCATCGCAGAACAGAGCGCAGGACTAACCACTTTTTTTGAATCGTACCGGGTATTATCCAGAATTCCGGATCCGGTAAAACAGGAGTTTGCGCTTAGTGAATTATTTGAAAAGCTGGAGACCCTGGTGGAGCATTATAAGAAAAACTCCGGTCTCCGGATCTCTTTTGTATGCCATTCTCCCGGGCTGAAGATCCATGCCGATGAGCAGATGATCACCCAGGTGATGCTGAACCTGGTGAAGAATGCCGTTCAGGCCCTGGAAGGTACTGAACCGGCTGAAATTGAATTATCCGCCGTTTCAGAAAAAAACCGGATAGTTCTGAAAGTTACCGACAATGGAGAAGGTATACCTCCAGAAATATCCGATGAAATCTTTATGCCCTTCTTTACTACCCGCCAGAAGGGGACTGGAGTAGGGCTCAGTTACAGCCGCCAGGTGATGGCCATGAATGGCGGACGGATCGAGTTTGACTCCACTCCCGGCAGGACCCAGTTCAGGCTTGTGTTTTAGTTTAAAACGCTAAACCGATGGCGATCCCAAGCCTGATGCCAAATCCATCGACGCCGGAAATTTGTCCTAAATCTACCCCCCCTACTGACTCACTGACAGATCTGAATGCATATACCGGTCCAACCCAGGCATCGATGACAATAATATCCTTGAGCACTGTCTGTTTTCCCAGGTTAATGGCAAAGCCCAGAGAAGTGAGTGTACCCTCCGCATCGTCTAATTCATCAGAGACAGTCAGGGTCATGTATCGAAAATTCGGAGCCAGGTAGGTTCCATTAGGTGCGGGAGTACTGGATAAATAGTAGCGAAATTCGGGAGTAATTCCGATCCCGTTTAATTTGGTATCGGAGTCACCCGGACTATAGGCGGTGTAGAAAAATCCAAGCTGGGCGCTCATATTTTCATTCAATGCTCTCTCATATTTAAGTACTCCTGTTCTGAGGAAGGGACTGAACAGGTCGGTTTTAACGGTGTTCATCTTCTGCGCAAACAATCCGGCAGATATGATGAGCATACTGAAAGCCAATAATGCAATTTTTTTCATGGTTTGGGTTATTGGTGAATAATTACTTTATGCAAGCTACTAAAACTGTGCCACCTTTGTTGTTACAAATTTCCGCATTTTAAGGATTAACAGTTTTTTAAGTTTTAAACAGGGTATGGCGGTAGAGTTTCCTACTGCATTTCCTCCGGACTAGAGGAGAACTCCAGGAGTTTGATCTGGAAATTATCGATATACAACCTTGACTTGTCGGTCTTCCAGACATATATTTTTAATCGGGAGTTCTGGTTCACATGGGTTTGTGGAATCGTGACTTCGTAGGTAATGGGCCACCAGTTGGAATAGGCTTTCAGATACGGATTCATCTCAAGTGTTTCCCGGAATGGAATCCCGCTATCATTCTCCAGGGAAATAACGATCCGGGCCCTGGTCTGGTCTTCTGAAAGAAAGAACAGACTCGTCAAAACCAGCAGGTCCTGAACAGGTTCTTTTCCCAGGGAGTCCAGCGGAAACTCAAAGGTGGATGAATACTCAGAGACCCGGTTTGACCGGGCTCCCCGGTATTGGAAATGGTTGGAAATATCTTTTTCCTGCTGCTTCCAGTAGGGGACAGCCTGTTCAAAATCATTCATGGTGGTGAACAGGGAGACAGGTTTTTGATAAGCCAGAGGCAGGTCCTTCAACTCGTAGATCACCAGGTTCAGGCTTTGATTACTATATACAGGCTTAACGCTTGCAGGAATATTCCGGGCATAGACAGGCAGGTCCGCCGCCTTCATTCCCGAAAGGTAGCGGCTATGCCAGTTTAAAAGCAAAAGCGCTTCTTCCTTCTTTTCCCTGTGGGATTCAAACTCTTCATAACTGAAAAATCTCCGGATCTGATCCTGATGGAATCCGCTGTAATACTCCAGAAGCCTTTTCTGGACTTCATTGGTCACAATGCTGCGATCCTGCCTGTTCCTTATCACCTGTTCCATTAAAATCTCCTTTTGCTTTCGGTACTTGACTTGCCGGGCATAGCTAATCATATTCAGTGGAAGCAGGAGCAGTATGGCAGCAAACAGAAAGATGAACAGGTTCTGAACTCCTTTACCCGTTTTTACGAAATAGTAAATGGCAAAGAGTAGACTTAGCGGCAGGTATAGTTTCCAAAAGCTGTCTCCCTGCAAAAAGAAGCTAATGGCTGTGACACAAATCAAGGTCAAGGTAATCTGGATCCCGGCCTTTTTATTTTCCAGAAATTCAGCAATTATCGTTGAGGCGGGAACAGCGGCCACGGGCACCAGGAACAGGTAGTGTCTCGGATCCAGGCACATGGGTGAATAGCTGTAAAGCGAGATGCTCATAAAACTGGATGAGAGGAACAGGAGAATGGCAGAAACCAGGAAAAAGGAGAAGGAGTTATCCATACGGAGAATGCGCAGTCCTTTCCTCTGAAAAAGAATGGCGAAAACGAAGATAAACCCGGTGGACAGAGCCTGGAATATGGAAAGTTCGAAAAATCCGAAAAAGATCCTCTTTAATAAAACCTTCAGCCCTTGCTGATCATAACTACAAAGATTCAGGTAGCTGTTACTGGCTATGGCTTCAAAGCGTTTCAGCAGATCCCCGGTGAGTATCCAGATGACCAAGAGGTAGAGGGTCATCAAAATCATTCCACTGATAAGGCTGTAAATCCAGAATCTCACATCCCTTTTAAGAAAAATATCTGTCAGGATCAGAAAAAGCAGAAGGGGAACCACCAGAACAATGGTCCCTTTGGACATAAAGCCGAATAGCAGGGCAATGGAAAGCAGGAAAGCGTGTAGGGCGGTGTAGCTATTACCGTTTTTGAATTTATAACGGTGAATGATTGCCAGCGCCCAGGTAACAGACAGGGCTACATAGATATCAGGCATGAGCTTGTCTGAATAGAAAAGGAACCAGTTGGAGAGTGTGGTAAGCAGAAGACCGATGATAAGGACCCTTGGCCCCTGCTTCCGCAGGAGATTAAAAACGGTGAGCAGGATGGTGACGGTAAGCAGGATGGCTGGAAGGGATGAGCTAAAATCGGAGATCCCGAAAATGAGATAAAACAGAGCCGTAAACAGAACAACGGTTAGCCTGTAGGCATAATGATCCTCAAAATCGATGGATCCCTGAAGCAGTTCCTTTGCCAGTTCCGCGTAGTGGAGATCATCATATCCATAATGGCCGGTGTACCCGAATATATGGTAGAGTAATACAAGGATAATGAAGAACAGCAGAATGGCATATTCCCTTACCCGGTTCGGATTCATGGCTCTAATTTAAGCTTTACGGTGAAAAAACGGAATAAAAATCAAAAGGCCTATATTTAACCTCCTTACGAACGACAGTTACCAGATGACAGAGCGTAGCCGCACCTCAAAAAGGGTGATCCTGTATGCAATTATTATAACCTCCTTTATCAATCCCTTTCTGGGAGCCTCCATCAACATCGCTCTGCCGGCCATCAGTGAGGACTTTCACATGGGAGCTGTGGGAATGAGCTGGGTATCCATGGCCTTTCTACTCTCTTCCGCCGTTTTCCTGGTCCCCCTGGGAAAACTGGCAGATATCAGGGGAAGAAAGCGGATCTTTTTTATGGGGAATATTATCATCGGGGCAAGCTCCTTACTCTGTGCCCTTTCACCTTCC
>Ga0316201_10003581_pt1 | contig 11470 bp, 10 predicted proteins | sample CS6wburrow_MG_FD_204516 | JGI IMG/M metagenome (GOLD analysis project Ga0316201, IMG submission 204516) | Coastal sediment microbial communities from Delaware Bay, Delaware, United States - CS-6 worm burrow | ecosystem: Environmental > Aquatic > Marine > Coastal > Sediment | place: USA... | reverse complement strand
CTTTTTCGCGGGTCGAGCGGCCAACATCCACTACCACGGTTTTGAGCACATTTGTCAGGTCATCGTATTTGATCGTGTACTGTGAAGTGTCATCGAAACCCCGGAAAGGTTCTGGAACGGGTGAATCTGCGGCCATTGCCTGAGAACCCAGGACGCAAATGCCGCAAAAAACAAGGCAAGCGATTACCGTCTGAGTATTCATGATCTATACCTCTGAGATTTAAACCTCCATTACTGTGACAGCTAGTTATCCTCTTTGTTTTCAGAATCGGGGTCTGGCTTGGGTTCAACCGCTACTTCACCCAGCTCTTCTATCGTAACCGTTGCGTTCTGCATGTTTGCATTCTTACGCTTCAGATCGAGCTCCTTCAGTTGAACCAGCAACTCCGGGCTGAACCTGCTCAATGGTTGTGCTTTTGTGGCCATGGCCGCAGAACCATAGCCCACTGCGGCACCCATGGTTCCGCCGCCATCCATTGGCACGGTGCTTTTCACAGAATCAAGCAAAGCCGCGTTATTGGTCGCAAAACTGGCGCCAAAATCACGGTAGGTACCGCCGAGGTCGGTCACGGTCCAGTCGTCAATATCGGCTTTGATCCTGGATGCTGAGCGCAATTCGACGCGCTCGTCTCCTTCCACGTAGGTCATGATGTGTTCGGACAGGTCATTCTCAAAATCGGGGAAAAACATCCTGTTGCGTTCATACAGGCTCGATACCCGGAAGGTTTTCTCATCCTTGCTATAGGTGCCGCGGTTGGAGTTGATGAATTCATTGGCGTTGTTTTTCAATGCCCGCCAGACGTCATTGCCGGTATAGGCTCTCTTTCGAATGTTCGGGCCGCCGATATAACCCTGGTAAAGGCCGTAAATGATCAGGGGATTACTGTCATAGTTGTTTTTCAGGATGGTGTACTGAATATCGTCAAGGCTCAGCGGAATGCCAACCACTTCAAGTACCTTTTTTGACAGGATGGAGTTCTTGCCTGACATGAGCTTTTTAAGGTTTCGTTGAGGATAGATCCCGATGATTTCATTGAGTACGGTGACGTTATACAGGTTCAACCAGTAGGCCAGTTGTTCGTCTCTGGAGAAATACTCGAGTGGCGCCGTGGTCGGGACGTCCTCGAGACTCGTCTGGATGCCTCTTAGCAATGCCTGAGCTTCTTCATTACTGGCGAAGGTCTCGAAATAAAATCGATTACCCTCATTGATAGTCGATCTTTTTACGCTGGTTTTCATTCGCGTACCGGTGGCAGCCCGCTTGGGTGCTGCTTTCTCACGTGTTGAGCGGCCGACATCCACCACTGCTGTTTTCAGGATGCCTGTCAGATCATCATAGTTGATCGTGTATTGGGAGCTGTCATCAAAACCTCGAAAAGGCTCAGGAACGGCCGATTCCGCAGCATTTGTCACTTCGCTTGCTACTGAAAACCCGACAAAGAAACTTATGACCATTAAAAGATATCTCATTTTAGGAACTCCTGCTTCTATTACCTTATTACACCATAATACCTCTCTTACAGGATACCCGAGGTGAAATAGATTCGATTTGAGGACAGAATTACGGGTTTAATGGTATCGGCGCAGACCCGCCACGTATTAAAATACAATTTCAGGTTACAAACCCGGTGCTTTTCATCATGGTCATGTTGTTCATTGTCCTGCTCACGGGTTGAGTAATCTGATAACCTGTATCGTTGAGCGTGCCGGGTTGTGAACAGTTGAATCACGACATTTGACCGGATTGTTCCGGGCATAAACCAGGGAAGAAAATTCAGAATGAAATTCTTGTTTCAAAAACTGACCTCCGGAGTTTATTCGGGGGTCTTATTAACGGGTATGGTGGTGTCACAGGTATGTGTCATGCCGGTAATGGCTGACGAGGCGGTGAACATCAGTGACATCAAGGGGTGCAGCAAGATTGCAGGTGATGTCGAACGCCTGTCCTGCTACGACACTGTCAGCGCTGGCGGTGTTTTCAACGAGCAAAAACTGAGAGAGGTGCAGGTCGAAGAGTTCGGCAGCGAAACCATGCCAAAGGAGCAATCGCCTGCGGTTACCAGGTCGCTGGAGACGACAACCTCACCGAAAGCGGTGCCGGCACCAGTGGCAGCGCAAGAAGACAAAAAGGAGGTTTCCGCCGATAGACTGGATGTCACGATCGTCCGGGTTAAGAAAGGTGTTGGCGGTATCCACTATTTTCAAACCTCCGAAGGCCAGGTCTGGAAGCAACAAAATGCGACCAGGTGGAGTACAGCAGTGCCATTTGAAGCCAAGATAGAAAAAGGCATGATGAATTCCTTTTTCCTTGTGAATGAAGGTGGTAAATCGACCAGGGTCAAACGCGTGAAGTAAGCCCGGTATGCGTTTGTTTGTGTTCCGAATTGTAATTCTGGCGTGGTTTTTATCGCTTGCTTTCAGCACTGCTGCCGAGCAGGGTAGTCTGGGTGAAAATCAGCGTATCTTCAGTGAATACCTGGGTTATGATCTGCAATACAGAATATACAGGCCCGCCGGGATATCTGCCGAAAGCAAACTCGCCAGCCTGTATGTGACTGATGGTCCCGCCTACCTGGCACATGGGGGATTTAAAGACGTGCTGGACAGGGCGATAAGTGACGGCACGATCGAGCCGGTATTGGTGGTGTTCCTTGACAGTCGCAACCCGGATAACCTGGAGGAAAACCGCCGGCACTCCGAGTTTATGTGTAACACAAAGTTTGCGAAATTCTTTGCAGGTGAACTCGTACCCGCCATCAGCAGCGAGCAGCCTGTTAGCCTGTCGCGTGAAGACCGGGTCATTCTCGGGGTGTCTTTTGGTGGCATCAACAGCGCGTGTTTTGGTTTGATGTTACATGAACTGTTCTCCGGCATTGCCATGCAATCGCCGGGCAGCGGTGAACATATCGAGGTCGTGCGTGACCTGTACGAAGAAAGAGAGGCTTTACCACTGAAAATATTTTTGAGCGTGGGCTCAAGAAATGACAATTCCGGCGCCTCGAAGCGTTTCAGGAAAACCCTGGAGCGAAAGGGCTATGACGTGACGTATATCAAGGTGCGGGGAGAGCACAATTGGCAAAACTGGACACCGCTGCTCGATGATGTGTTGCTTACATTTTTTGCAAACAACAATTAGCTAAATTAAAGAAAATTCGGGGATGGAAGAAACCCTGTTTAAACCGGAATCAGGCCCATTATCAAACCAGGGCCGGGAGAAAAGAATGACTGAATCGAAATTGGATGCGGACAAAGAACAGTTAAAAAACTGGTACAAACCTCTACTGGATAACGTGGTGCAGGAAATGCTCAAGCGTAAGGCGGTTGCCGCCACCGCGGTCGAGGCCAACCCGGTCTGGGTTTTCCCGTTCAAGATACTGATAGCAAAAGTGTGGGGTATGGGTGAAAAAACCAGGTTCATCTGGACCATTTCAGGTGAAGACGTTATCACGGATCATATTCCGGGTAAGTTGGCGGCAACACCCAAAGACGCTGCCAGGCACTTCGCGTTAAAATGGCAAATGGACGCAGACCGGTTACTGGCACTCGGCAAGAACAAAAAGCCGGGCGGGGGCTCTCAGGAGTCCATGGGCAACTACGCAAACAAGCTGATTCAGAATGCCGAGTCTCTTTATGATCTCGCTGAACGCGATGATATATGGGCCTAGCAAAGCTCCCCGGAGCGGCTGGCCGGTTTAACTGTTTGCCTTGAACCTGCCGAGGATATCATTGCGGGCGGTCTTCAGTATTGAATCCCTGTCCAGCGAATCAAGTATTTCATTGATCGTATCCCTTGGTCCCGCCGCACCCCAGGATTTGCCCTTGGCAAACCATGATTCAGCAGCAATGCCGGTAACATAGGTTGCATACCAGGCCAATGTACCCTGTGCACCTGCGGTCAATGCAGTGGACATGCCGGCGCTGATCGTTTTCATGGCCGCCGAAACCATGTTTACGCCCCAGTAGGCGCCCATCAATAAGAGCATTTGTGCGGAGATCGTCAGTAACAATTTGCTGGCTTCCGTCCTGGATAGCTGGAACCCGTAGACATTGCCGAGGTGCACCACCATCGCGACATCCGTTCCGGCGGCCGCCAGTAAATCAGCGGCTGGTACCGGGTTCACAGCCACTACGAGGCCCTTGGTAAGACAATAGTTTTTAATGATTCTTTCAGCCACGGTTTTGCGTGCTAGTACAATTTTGCTCGCGATACGGCCGTCCAGTTCATTGGTAAACAGGGCGGCATTGAGCGCCGCCAGGGTTTTTCCCTCTTTTTCCAGGATACTCCACAAGCGTGATTTTAACATTGTTATGTCGGGGTCCCGCGGGCGTTGTGTTCTCTCTTCATTACCAGCCTCATCTATACGGATAACAGGCTCGGGGCGCGGGTCTGCACTGGCACTTAAAATATTTTCAGGTTCTATGTAGGGTTCGCATCGTTTGCCGAGGTGCTCCAGCAATGACTGCACTTCAGTAGCGCTGTAACGATCAGATTTGTTCAATACCAGTAACAGCGGCCTTCTTCGTTGGGCGAGGCTTCTTACCGCTTTCAATTCGGTTTCTGTCAGGTCTCCCTCGCAAACCATCAGGACAATATCGGCAATACGAGCGACTGAATTGGCCAATTCCTCCCGGGCCTCACCGTCCAGCTCATCGATTCCCGGAGTGTCAATCAACACGACGTGCTCGGAGTTTGCGGAGTCCCATTGACTTCGCTGCTGAATTCTTGTTTCGCCATGAAGCGGGCTGGTTGAAAACAAATTGCGCCCCAGCAAGGCATTCAATAAGGACGACTTACCCGTCCCGACGCGGCCAAATGCTGCGATATGAATCTCGCCATGCTGAAGTTTTTCCGAAATCGCTTCAATCTCGGCAAACTCCCGGGACAATTCCGCCCTAACGGAGGCCGGAATGCCGGTATCGTTCAGTAAAGTCTGAATTTGCTGGTCCGCATTGAGCAGGTGCTGTTCAGGGTTGTTTTTCTTTGCCTTTCTCAGCCAGGGCAAGTTTTGCAAAGCGTATTGCACCTGCTTCAAGATTGTCATTAAACATCTCCTCAAAGGCTTTTGCCGCAGGATAGGGGCGGAAATCGCCCCTGCTGGCAAGTGTTTGGGCGGCGGCACGACCAAGACTCTCAAATATCAGACCATAGGCGACGGCGTGCACCAGCCCGCCGGTTATCGTGCCAATACCCGGAAAAGCTTTCAGTGCATTTCCGGTAATTGCCAGTGTCAGGGCTGTCATCTTTCTGACTTTACCCCCAGCCAGGCGAAGAAACGACTCGATCTCCACCTCTTTAACCGAAACGTCGTACACCTTGCACAATGACTGTATCAGCCGGGTTGCAAGCACACCCTGGATAATGATGTCTGAGCCCGGAGCGACGGCGGCGAGCGCGCCCACGACCGCCCGTTTGGAATACGTGGTCACGAGTTCGTCAGCCTGCTTCGTGCGGTGTTTGTCGCGCGCCTCTTCCAGTTTTTCCGAGGCCAGCAGCAGCACGGCCGTGTCACGCAACTCTTCCATCAATTGATGGTTTTCATCCAGCTTGCGTTGTAATGCGGTGCGCAGCGGCTCTATGTCCTGTTGACGGTCCCGGGTTACGGTTTCTTCCCGGCCATCGCGTAACAGCCTGACAACCTCCTCGTGGCCGCCCGTTTGTATAAAAACGATATTCTTCCGGCCGATACCGGTTCGGCTCGATATGCTCCCGGCAATCTGCTGTGCCTCTGAAGCCGCAAAGCGGTCCATTTTGTTAAGGGCAACGAGCAATGGTTTCTTTATTGAAAGCAGTTTGTTCAGTTGTTCCATCTGGCTGCGTGTGATGTCGCTGTCACACAGAAATACCACCAGGTGGGCGCGACGCGCCTCCTCCTGGATTTCTGGATTGTCGTCAAGGTTGAAGCCCGGAAGATCGGCAATGACCACCGAGTCCCCCGACTCCGCCTGCCACCGGTAATGACTGACATCCAGGGTGGTGCCGCCCCTGGGGTCGCGTTGCAGGTCGGCCTTTGGGAGAAGAGCTTTGACCAGGCTGCTCTTGCCGGTGCTTATCTCGCCAAAAATAGCGATGTAAATCTCGCCACTCTGTTTGCGCCGCTCTTGCTCCCTGATTTCATTCACTGCCGCACTGACATCGACACCCGCGCCGGCAGATTCCACCAGCGCTTCTTTCAGGTTGGAAGGGTCAAGGTTATTTTGTCTGACTTCCTGCTTTTTGCGGGCAGGCTTGAGCCAGTGCCACGTAAACCATAACGTGGCGCCGGAAATCATCAGCAGGATCAGCGTATAGGACAGCTGTAACCAGGGTGGGGCCTGTTGCAGGCGTTGCCAGACTGACAAGGCCGTATCGGTGGCCAATAGCAACAGGAAAAGCGTCACGACAGCTACCAGCATTACCGCGATTAACAAAAGCAGTCGAACACGCATAAGAGTCTCCCAGACCGAACCTATTCTAAAAACACCATCGATAAAGAACCAGTGACGAAAGTATGGAAGGCTGCAAATTCTTGCGGGACTCCCGCAGGTTGGTTTAATCAGGCAGGCCGAAGTACAATCACCGCACTTATTTTATCAAAGACTGAAACACACATGCTTGAAGCATATAAAAAAGACAGGTACCTCGCCGAACTCGAAGCACGGCTGCCAGGAGATGCTGAGCAGGTAATACAAGCTCTGCAGGATGTAATGGAAGAGCAGGCAACGGACACCCGTGCATTGCTGATACTGGCGCGTGCTTACGTGCTTTGCGAGGCGCCTGGTGAAGCAAAGCAGGCACTTGAAGCCCTGCTTTCCAAGGACCCGGAAAATGTGGCGGCAAAGGTCGAATTGGCCAAAATTTTGCGCAGAGACAACGATCTCGATGGTGCAATCAAGCTGATGAAGACTGTGACAAATTCGAGGCCGGACATCCATGGGAACTGGCTGTTGCTGAGTGAATATTTTCTCGATGATGGCCAGCCTGAAGCGAGTAAAAATGCGCAAAAACAATATGATATGGTCAAGGCCTTCAATGGCAACCTGAAATTGGCACAAGAGGCTTTCTTTAACGGGGCTTTTGCAAAGGCGGATAGAATTTGCCGGCAGCTGTTGGGGCTGGTGCCGGGTGAGGTGCGGACACTCCGGCTGCTCGCCGGTATCGCCAGGCGTTTTCGGCAGTTTGAGATCAGCACTTCCATACTCGCACAATGTATTGAAACCCAACCCGCGAACGCAGGGCTGGGCCTGGACTATATCCGCTCGTTGCTCGCCAATATGAAGCATCGCGAAGCGCTTGAGCAATGCGAACGCCTGATTGGTCTCGCACCCGGCGACATCGAAATATATGATCTTAAAGCGGAAATCCTTTATGGACTCGGCCGCTATGAAGAGGCAAGAGCGATTTATAGTGAGTTGTCAGAAGTCAGCGAAAAACGTCCATCAGCCTTATTGCTATTGGGTAAAGTTCTAAGGGCGGTCGATGAAACTCCTGCGGCGATAAACTGTTTTCACGAGGCGATGGAAGATAAGCTAACAACAGCACAGGCTTTTTGGGAACTTGCAAACCTTCGAACATACCGGCTTTCCGCAGATGAAATAGCAAAGATGCAGGCTTTGCTCAATGAAACTGAGACGACGAAAATTGACAAGGTGCTCATCCAGTTTGCGTTGGGTAAAGCCCTTGAGGATGAGGAAAGGTTTGCGGAGAGTTTTCGGCATTTTCAGGCTGCCAATAGCACCTATCTTGAGATTTATCCACTCCGATACGAGAGTCAGAATACTAGTTTGAAGTCATTTTTTACCGCTGAGTATTTTTCCGGTCAGGATAATAAGGGTAGTGACTCTGATGCTCCAATCTTCGTCCTGGGCCTGCCGCGCAGCGGCTCTACACTGGTGGAGCAGATATTGACCAGTCACAGCATGGTTGATGCGACACAGGAACTTGCGGAAATCGTTTCCATTGCCCGGGAGCTGAATAACCCTAATCAGCCTGAACAGGTGCAATACCCTCAATCAATTGCAAACCTGAGCAAAGGCCAGATCCAGAATTTCGCGCAAAGGTACCTGGATTATGCACAAACGTTCAGGCAGCAGGCGCCTTATTTTGTGGATAAGGCTCCCGGCAATTTCCACCATATCGGTCTGATCAAGACGCTTTTCCCCAACTCACGGATTATCGATATAAGACGCAACCCTATGGCCAGCGGATGGAGCCTGTACCGGTACTTTTTTGCAGATAGTTTCCGCTTTTCTTATGACCTGGAGACCATAGGCGAATACTACAGGGACTATATTGACCTGATGGATCACTGGCACGCGGTGCTGCCCGGTCAGGTCTTGACGATCGCCTATGAAGATGTGATCGAAGACCTGCCCGCCGCTGTTGCCCGTATGCTGGAGTATTGTGAGTTACCGTTTGAAGAAGCCTGTGTCAATTTCCACCAGAATAAACGCGCCGTGGCAACACCGAGTTCGGAGCAGGTTCGCCAGCCGATTTATACTGATGCGCTCGAACACTGGAGAAACTACGAGGAGTTCCTTGCGCCATTGAAGAAGGCCATTGACGGTACATGACAAAAAGACATGGAGCCCATGCATTTATCGAGTGACCGGGGCATGCTGAGATGAGCAGGAAAAAGCGAAAACCCAAAAAACATCAGCAGAAGGTGGCCAAACCCACACGCACGCTTACCAGCCAGCAAAGCTCTCGATTACAACAGGCTATCCAGGCCCAATCCGCTGGAAATTTCGCATTTGCCGAAGCGGAGTACCGGTCCCTGATTGCTGAAAAAATTAGAACGCCACAGATATTTTCCAGCCTGGCTGCAATTTGTGCCCAGACAGCACGGCGTGATGAAGCTGACCGTCTCTGGAAGCAGGCCCTGGCAATATCCCCGCGTTTCCTGGAGGCACGGATGAACCTGGCTGAAAGCCTGCAGCAAGCTGGCAAAATTGAACAGGCAGAAAAAATGTACCGGCGTATCGTCGCTGATCATAGCCAGGTTGTGGCTGCCAGGTATCTTTTGGCTAACCTGCTGAAATCAAAAGGTGAATTCTCTGAGGCCAGTGACCTGTACCAGCAGGTCATGGAGCAGCAGCCTGCTTATTCACAGGCGCATTTTTCCTACTCAGCTATCCATAAGTACCGGGACAAAACAGACCCGCACATCGGTCTGATGCTTGATTTGTACCAGAAAAGCGGGCTTACAAAGGAGAACAGGTTGCAACTTGCATTTGCACTGGCCAAGGCCTTCGAAGATATCGGGGATTATCCGCAGGCATTCAAATTTTTGAAGACGGGTAATGACCTGAGGTACGCGGAATTCAATTACCAGATCGATAGCGATGCAGGACTCATCCAAAGTATCATCCAGAGCTTTGGCCGTGAGGCCATGTCGCGGGTTCAGATCAACCCGGAAACCTCGAACAAACCCATTTTTATCCTGGGCATGCCGCGCTCCGGCACCTCGCTGGTGGAAAAGATAATATCCAGCCATACCGATGTTTATGGTGCGGGAGAACTCGAATATATTTTTGCACTGGGCACCCGTCTTTTTTTGAAAGAGTCGCCACTTTTTCAGTTCGGCCCGCTCGATTCCTACCCAAAACAATCATTTGAACTGTTTGGAAAAAGTTATCTCGATCAAATCGACCGGCTGGATCATGAATCCAGTCGAATGACTGACAAAATGCCTTTTAACATGATGATGATCGGCCTGATTAAAATTGCACTTCCCAATGCGAAAATCATTCATTGTGTCAGGGATGCAAAGGACAATTGCCTGTCCATCTACAAGCAGAATTTTACGACCGGCAACTATCGTTTTGCCTACGATCTGAAAACCCTGGGACAGTTTCATAAACAATACCAGGAGTTGATGAAGCACTGGCACCGGGTCATGCCGGGGGAGATTTACGACGTGAGTTACGAAGCCCTGACCCACGACCCGGAGGTTGAAATCAGAAACTTGCTGGCAGCTTGTGATCTCGAGTGGCAGGACGGTTGTCTGGACTTTGACAAAACCGGCGGGATTATCAAAACGGCAAGTGCGTTCCAGGCACGTCAGCCCATTTACACCAGTTCGGTCAAGCTATGGGAAAGATACCGGGACTTTCTGCAACCGTTGCTCGATGAACTGGAACCGGCCTGATAACCGCTACGCAACCCCAAAAGTACCAGGCCGCCCGCAATCGGCTTCAATAATCGGCAATATTGGTGCAGGCGGTATCCAGGTAGCCGCGCGCCAACATTTTTTAGCGGTGAAACCACCCGAGGTAACTGGTGCGGTTTGCCGCGGCAAACGGCGCGACCAGTTGAACGGAATGCAGTTGCGGTATCAAAAAGATATTCAGGGTGTTGTAGCTTGGAATGAATGCCTCGCTGATATTGCCGTCATCATCAAAAAATGCAAGGTGCCCGCCCCAGTTTCTCTCCCATGTCTTATTCATACTGAATACATAGGCCGCCACCCTGTCGTGCTTATCGTGCCGGTCATCATGTGTGGTCAGAAAATGTCCGGGTAAATACATTGAAGCATAGCTGTCAGCTTTTCTGATCGCCTGCTCACCAGTCAGTTTTCTCATGAAATCCAGCACATCACCGCTGTTCATGAACTCATGCATCCGGTGCATCGGGTGACCGGGTTGTTCATTGAGCTCGATGGCCTGGGTAATGTAGTACTGGTAGAACACGTACTGAAATTGCGTACGCGCGCGGTTGTAGATGCTTTGCATGAACTGTTGCTTTTTAAGTGGCGGCAAGGTCTGCAACTGGCTCATGGAGCTTTCATAGAACTGATTGCCCTCATTGTATGCCAAATTCCAGTTCTTGTTCTCCACGAGCAGCCGGTGCAGGTATTCAGCGGTTTCCGGAGTGAAAAAGTCGGATACCTGCAAGCGGCCCCTTTGTTGCAGTGTTTGACCGAGGGCACTCAAATCATGAACGGGATTGATTTCCAGGTTTTTTACCATTGCTAAATACCAATTAAATGACCAGGTTGACAGGCTTAAAGCTTATCGTTAAATCAGTGCTGCGGATAGATTGGGTTTCAATTTGACATGGGGGTTGTGCTTCAGCATCCACTTCAGACCATTGTCCAGATCATCACCGTAAAACTCCTCCAGCTTGTGATAGGTCTCCTGCCGTTTTTGCAGGCTGAATTTTTCACCTGAACTTTTCGCATCGTTAAACCGGGTGTCACTTCGTACGATTGCGCCAATCTGTTCATCCGAAACCCCCAACTCCAGGAACCGGTTGGCAGCCTTGAGCGTTTCAAGTGGATCGGCAATCAGTTTTTCCCCATATAGGGAGCGCATGACCTGTTGGGATGAAAATTGCTGAAGGGCCATTTCGGCCTGGTCAATCTGCAGCCGCCACAGTGTCAGGATAATATTCAAATCGGTCATGTGCAGCATGGCTGACAGGCTGAGGTTAGATAAATGCTGAAAATCACAACGAATCAGGTCAAACATCGCCCTGACCACGTGTCTTCCG
>Ga0316201_10003580_pt1 | contig 11471 bp, 12 predicted proteins | sample CS6wburrow_MG_FD_204516 | JGI IMG/M metagenome (GOLD analysis project Ga0316201, IMG submission 204516) | Coastal sediment microbial communities from Delaware Bay, Delaware, United States - CS-6 worm burrow | ecosystem: Environmental > Aquatic > Marine > Coastal > Sediment | place: USA... | reverse complement strand
AGCATCGCCCCGGTTGGCAAGGTCTACCTGCCCGGTGAAGAACTGGAAGCCAGCGGCCCTGTTGTTGAGACTGCCGCTGCACCGGAACCGGTTGCAGCCGCCATGACCGGACCGCAGGTATACAACTCGGCGTGTAACGCATGCCATGGTATGGGACTGGCCGGCGCACCGAAGGTTGGTGATGCGGCACAATGGACCGCTCGGATTGCCCAGGGAATGGACGTCCTGGTGCGGCACGCGATCGAGGGCTACCAAGGCAGCGCGGGCGTGATGCCAGCCAAGGGCGCCCGACTGGATCTGTCCGATAAAGAAGTGGCAGATGCGGTTGAATACATGGTCGCCGAATCAAGCTGATGTGAGAGGGCCTTCAGGCCCGAATCGCGGCGTAAGCCACGCCTACAGCCGTCTATCAAGACACCTTAGAGATAGCGCCTCCGCAACATGCGGGGGCGCTATTTTTCTGTCCCCCGCCAGATCCGCTATAGTCCGCGACACGCGCAGCACACGCTGGTGAGCGCGCGCCGACAGGTTGAAGCGTTCTGCCGCGCTTTCGAGCAGCGACCAGCATTGGTCATCGATCTCACAGGCGGCGGCAAGCTTCTTGCCCTCCAGCCGGGCATTCGCCACGCCGGAGCGCTCGATCTGTCGACGCCACACATGAGCGACACGCGCCGCCACAGTGGCGCTGCTTTCGCCATCGGGGTCACCGTCGCGAAGCATTTGCGTCGATGGCCGCATTACCTCGACATGCAGATCGATACGATCCAGCAGCGGTCCTGAAATCTTGTTCCTGTAAGTCACCACGCGGTCGCCGCTACAACGACAGTCGGACTTGCTGTCGCCGAGGTAGCCGCAGGGACAGGGATTCATCGCGGCCACCAGCTGAAAGCGCGCCGGAAATTCCGCCTGCACGCCAGCTCGTGCAATCGTTATGGAGCCGGTCTCCAGCGGCTCTCTCAGCGCTTCAAGGACGTTGCGATTGAATTCAGGGAGCTCGTCCAGAAACAGAACCCCGTTGTGCGCACGGGAAATCTCGCCGGGACTGAGCGTTGGCCCGCCCCCGACCAGTGCGGCAGCCGATGCGGTGTGATGCGGTGCGCGGAATGGTCGCTTGCGCCACCGGGCTGCCATGGTTGGCATGCCGGCGATAGATTTCACAGCGGCTGTTTCGAGCGCCTCCCGCTTCGACATGGCTGGCAGCAGGCCCGGCAGGCGCCGCGACAGCATGCTCTTGCCGGTCCCGGGAGGACCGATCAGCAGCAGGTTGTGATTACCCGCCGCCGCGATCTCCAGGGCGCGTTTCGCGTGTTGCTGCCCTTTCACATCCGCAAGATCCGGGGCGTGTCCCTCGTCGGACACCGGAGCCAGCGGCCGTGCAAGATCGATCCGTGCTCGCCCCGCAAGGTGCGCTGTCACTTCAAGCAGCGACGCGGCCGGAATGACAGCAGCGCCCGAGAGGGCAACTTCAGGCGCGTTGTCTCGCGGCACAATGACCGTACGGCCAGACTCGTGCGCCTTGAGTACGGCCGGCAGCAAACCGGAAACCGGTCGCAGCTCACCGTTCAGGGCAAGTTCGCCGTAGCACTCAACGTCATTAAGAGCGGCCAGGGGAAACTGTTTGCGGGCGCCCAGGATACCCAGTGCGATTGGGAGATCGTAGCGGCCCCCCGCTTTCCGCATCTCGGCCGGACCAAGGCTGATGGTAATGCGTTGCTGTGGAAACTCGAAGCCTGAGCTCATGAGCGCGCCACGCACCCGGTCCTTGCTCTCGCGCACCGCGGTTTCGGCCATGCCCACGATGGTAAACGCGGGCAGCCCGCCCGAGAGGAAGACCTCGATCGTGACAGGGGGCGCCGCCGTCCCATACTGAGCACGGCAGTGGAGAATCGCGAGACTCATGAGGCCCTCCTTGGCCAACTAAATAATGGTAGGAGGGCCCTCAGGCCCGATGCGCGGCTGCCGCCGCCCCTACTCCAGTTCTTCCAGTCGAGCTTCCAGTGCTTCGAGCTTCTCGCGCGTTTTCGCCAGTACCGCTTCCTGAACCTCAAACTCTTCCCGGGTTACGAGGTCGAGCCTGGCCAGGGACGCCCTCAGAACCGAACGGAAGTTGCTCTCGAGGTCCTCGCGTACCGACCGCAGCCCTTCCGGGACGGCCTCGGCCAGTTTCCTGGCAATGTTTTCGATGGATTCGTCAGTCATGTCGATGTGATACCTGAGCCTTCATCAAAAGGCCAGTCGCACTTTCCGTGGGCTTTCGCCACAAAGTCCCGGTCCGAAGTGGAGCATCGCCACCTTTTCGTGCACCGGCGCGGTGCACGCTGTTTTTTGCAGTTCATGCAAGGCCTTGAAAAACCAGCACATCGGAAAACTGGCACAGATTCTGCTCTATGGGGGGTGACGCAGTTAACTCACTATTTTTTTGGAGCAGGAACAATGAAATTTGTAAAAACAGGTCTGGCACTGATTCTTCTGGCGGGCACGGCACAAGCTGACTTTTCAGCCAATGTCGGCTGGGCGAGTGACTACTATTTCCGCGGCATTCTGCAGTCACCGACCTCGCCAAGCGGCGGTCTTGACTACGAATCCAACGGCTTCTATGTCGGCACCTGGGCGGCTGACGTCTACGACGGACTCGAGATCGATGGCTACTTCGGCTACGGGGGCGAAGTCGGCGACTTCAGTTACGGCATCGGCTACACCGGTTACTTCTACACAGGTGACTTTGACGACACCTACCAGGAAATCAACCTGGGTGGCGGCTACGGCATCGCCACCGTCGATGTCGCCATTGGTCAATACGACAACCGCGACGGTCCAACGCTCGACTACACGTACTACGCACTGACGCTCGAGAAAAACGGTTTCTACGGCAAGTACGCCGGCTTCTCGCAGGATTTTTCCGGTGAATACTTCGAACTCGGCTACGGCGCCACGGTTGCTGAACTCGACGTGGGCCTGGCGCTGCTGTTTGCCGACAAGGACCTGAGTATCACAGGCGACTCCAACGAATCGCTCATCTTCACCATCGGCAAGACCTTCGACATTCAGTAATCGATATAAGCGGGCAGCCTTGGCCGCCCGTTTTTCACATAGGGGAACAGCAATGAAAATGATCACGGCGATTATCAAGCCGTTCAAACTGGACGACGTCCGCGAGGCCGTCGCTGATATCGGTATTCAGGGAATCACCGTTACCGAAGTAAAGGGCTTTGGCCGCCAGCGCGGCCACACGGAACTCTATCGCGGCGCTGAGTATGTCGTGGACTTCCTGCCGAAAGCCAAGATCGAACTTGCCGTCGCTGATGACGTAGCGGAGCAGGTCATCGAGGCCATCGCCAATACGGCACGTACCGGCAAGATTGGTGACGGAAAGATCTTCGTCACGGACCTGGCACAGGCCATTCGCATTCGTACCGGCGAGACCGGTAGCGAAGCCGTTTAAGGACAGGGAGGAATAATCGTGGAAGACATTCAAGTAGCGGCGCAGGTCACAGAACTGGCCTACGCGCTGGACACATTTTATTTTCTGGTGATGGGTGCTCTCGTCATGTGGATGGCGGCGGGCTTCACTATGCTCGAAGCGGGTCTCGTACGCGCCAAGAACACCGCAGAAATTCTCACCAAGAACGTTGGCCTGTATTCAATTGCCTGCATCATGTACATGCTTTGCGGCTATTCGATCATGTACCCGGGCGGTTTCGAAGGCGGCGTATTCCAAAGCCTCAGCACCATCGGTAGTGGTCTTTTGACCTCCAGCGATAACGCGGCCGCAGACGTGATCGCGAGCGGTGGCGACACCTATTACTCAGGCCTGTCGGACTTCTTTTTCCAGGTCGTCTTCGTGGCCACCGCCATGTCGATCGTATCGGGTGCTGTCGCCGAGCGTATGAAGCTCTGGTCGTTTTTCGCCTTCGCCATTGTCCTCACGGGTTTCATCTACCCGGTGCAGGGTTTCTGGAAGTGGGGCGGCGGCTTTCTCCAGGAAGCCGGTTTTCTCGACTTTGCCGGTTCCGGCGTCGTCCATCTCTGCGGTGCCGCCGCAGCGCTCGCGGGCGTCCTGTTGCTCGGTGCTCGTAAGGGCAAGTACGGCAAGGATGGTCGAATCAATGCGATCCCCGGCGCCAACCTGCCCCTGGCCGCATTAGGTACCCTGGTCCTGTGGCTCGGCTGGTTCGGCTTCAACGGCGGCTCGCAACTTATCGTCTCTGACGTTGAGAATTCGAATGCCGTTGCCCTGATCTTCGTCAATACCAACATGGCTGCCGCCGGTGGCCTGATCGCCGCCCTGTTGTTGGCGCGCCTCTGGTTCGGCAAAGCTGATCTCACGATGGCACTCAACGGCGCGTTGGCCGGCCTTGTCGCCATCACGGCAGAGCCGCTGACACCCGAGCCCCTTGCTGCAACGCTCATCGGCGCGGTCGGTGGCCTGCTCGTAGTCAGCTCTATCGTGACCCTCGACAAACTGAAGATCGACGACCCTGTTGGCGCCATCTCGGTCCACGGCGTGGTCGGTATCTGGGGCCTGCTTGCGGTTTGCATTACAAACGACGATGCAACGCTGGGTGCCCAGCTACTGGGTATGGTATCGATCTTCGCCTGGGTATTTGCGGCCAGCTTCATTGTCTGGTTCATCCTCAAGAAGACCGTCGGTATTCGGGTCTCCGAGGAGGAGGAATACGAGGGCGTCGACATCGGAGAATGCGGTCTCGAAGCCTACCCGGAATTCACCTCAGCCGAGTAGTTCCCCCACCGGGGCGTCACCCGATTTACCATAAGTGTATTGAAGGTGATGCCCCGATCCTTGCGTTAATTTTGAATTCCCCCTCAAAAAGCAAGGGCTTAGCGGGCCGCAAGGCCCGCTTTTCTTTGCACGATCGTGCAAAACTCCACTTTTCGCTGTGATCGCGTTCACGCCAACTTCAGCCCCTTCGTGGTCTAATAATTACAGGAATAAACGTGCAACCCGACGGCACCAAGGTGCCAGGAAGGATTAAAAATGAAAGGCAAACGACTAGCTCTCTCCTGCATGGTAATAGCAATGACCATCGCCAGCGGTGCTGCGGCTAACGAAATCTACAAGTGGACTGACGAGAACGGCAATGTGCATTATGAAGATCGCCCGACCGGTGCTGCTACTGAAGAACGCCTTCATATGACGTACAACCGCACTGACAGCAGCGCGGTGCAGCAACGCACCCAGGCTCGCGTCGACGCAAGGGCAGCTCGGGAAGACGCGAAGAGCGCCGCTGCAGAAGCGCAGAAAGAGGCGGCCGAGAACGCGAACATTGCCGCCGAGCGTGCGCAGAAATGCGAGAGATCACGCGCGCGCCTCGAAGGCTATCTGCAGGCACGACGCGTATACCGCACCGACGACAATGGCGAACGCGTCTACCTTGACGATGTGCAGCGCCAGGAAGCACGCAAGAAGGCTGAAGAACAAATCGCCGAATTCTGCTCCTGATCGAATCTGGAACTCGTCCGAGCGACACGCGCTCCCGGGCGTTACAATGCCCGCATCGTTTGAAGGAGCGCGTGCATGACGGCTGCACCGGACTCAACCAGCCCTGACACACAGGTATACCTGCCTGACTTCTGTTCAGCGGGGACGCTGTTCATTGTGCTGCTCGTCGCGGAACTGGTTGCCATCGTTCTGACGCTGGCCGCTGACACCGGCGATGGGCAGTTCCTGATCCTCCTTTCCAAGACATCGTTCTTCGTCCTGTGGCTGGCCCTGCTGGGCTCCGCCATCATGTGCCAGTTTCGCCGCCGCATCGAGCGCGCCGGCAAGACCCGGGCATTCGTTATCAGCTTCCTGGTGCTTGAGCTCATGTCGCTTGTCGTCGCCGAACTGGCCTGGCAACTGCCGTGGCGCCTGACCGGCACCGCCATCATCGATGGCTCGCACCTGAATTTCCTGCTCCACACGTTTGCTATCAGCTCGATCATCATCGCCCTGGCGATGCGTTATCTGTACATCTCGAGTGAATGGCGGCGCAGTATCGTGCTCGAGGCGCAGGCACGCATCAGCGCTTTGCAGGCGCTGATCCGCCCGCATTTCCTGTTTAACAGCATGAACACCATTGCGGCGCTGACGCGCACCAACCCGCAACAGGCGGAGGAAGCGGTTGAGGACCTGTCGGACCTGCTGCGCGCGAGCCTGTCGACCACACGAAACCGGACCAGTCTCAAAGAAGAGCTCGAAGTAACCGCTATCTACCAGCGCATTGAGAAATTGCGACTCGGCGATCGTCTGCAGATTCGCTGGGATATTGAAGAACTGCCCATGCGTGCCCGGATCCCGAGCCTGACGATCCAGCCGCTGGTGGAGAATGCCATCTATCATGGCATTGAGCTGCTCCCCGAAGGCGGGGAGATCCTGATCTCCGGCAAGCGGGACGGACGTTATCTGCAGATCACCGTGTCCAATCCTGTCGCGCCGGGCAAGGCGCGCGGCAAGATCGGCAATAATATGGCCATGAGCAATATCCGGCAGCGTTTCGAACTCGCTTACGGGAGTCGTGCCGCGGTCGACATCGACAGCAGCGACAACCGGTTTGTCGTGACCCTGCGTTTCCCCGTCGATGAGGATGCACAATGAAGGTCCTGATCGTCGACGACGAACAACCTGCTCGCGACCGCCTGCGTCAGATTCTCGCTGATGAGGACGGCTACGAGGTGGTGGGCGAGGCCGGCAACGGCATTGATGCCCTCGATATTGCCGGCCGCGTGTCACCCGACATCGTGCTTCTCGATATCCGTATGCCCGGCATGGACGGCATAGAAACCGCACATCATTTCAATTCGATGGAAACCCCGCCTGCCGTTGTGTTCACGACCGCCTACGATGAGTACGCGATCGATGCCTTCGAAGCCCGGGCCATCGGCTACGTGCTCAAGCCGGTGCGCCGTTCACGGCTTACCGGGGCCCTGGAACAGGCGACACGCCTGGTTGGCAGCGCCCTGAGCGCGGCGGCCGCGGAGGCCAACCTCGACATGCAGCGCAGACACGTCTGTGCACACGCCCACGGCGAGCTCAAGCTGATCCCCGTCGATGAGATCACCTCTTTCATCGCCGACCAGAAGTACGTTTCGGTAGACCACGATAACGGTCATGACCTTATTGATGATTCACTGAAGTCGCTGGAAGCCGAGTTCGGCGATCGATTCGTGCGCATCCATCGCAGCGCGCTCATTGCTGTCTCGAGAATCGATCGCATAGAAAGAAATGCTGAAGGCAAGAGCCGTGTCGTCCTGCGAGACCACTCGCAAGTCGAGGACAAACAGCTGATAATCAGCCGCCGGCATGTTGCCGAAGTGAAACGCCGCCTAAGAGAATCATGAAAATCCGTATTGCAACCCGCAAATCTGCCCTCGCCCTCTGGCAGGCAGAACATGTCGCCGCCCTGCTCACTGAATTGCCCGAGGTCGACGCCGTCGAACTCGTACCACTATCGACGCGTGGCGACGAGATCCTCGATCGCAGCCTGCAGAAGATCGGCGGCAAGGGACTGTTCATCAAGGAACTCGAGGTCGCCATGCAGGCCGGCGAGGCGGACATCGCCGTGCACTCCATGAAAGATGTGCCCGCCGAGATGCCCGCTGGCTTTTGCCTCGCAGCAATGCTCGAGCGAGCCAATCATGCCGATGCGCTCGTATCACCGAAAGGCGAGCAGCTGTCCGATCTGCCACAGGGCGCCCTGATCGGCAGTTCCAGCCTGCGACGCCAGGCCCAGCTCAAGATGATGCGCCCCGACCTGCGTATCGAGCCACTGCGTGGCAACGTCAACACACGACTTGCCAAGCTCGACAATGGCGACTATGACGCAATTATTCTCGCGGCAGCCGGTCTCGAACGCCTCAAATTCAATGACCGCATCAGCCAGCTGTTCATGCCCGACGAAATGCTGCCGGCTGCGGCGCAGGGCGTCGTTGGCATTGAGTGCCTCGAAGAAGCGACCGAACTTCGTACCGTGCTCGCGAAGCTCAATCATGCGACCTCCGTTCAGACCACCCTGGCGGAACGGGCAATCGCACGCGTGCTGGAAGCGAGTTGCCAGTCGCCAGTCGCCACTTACGCGGTTATCGACGATGACCTGATGACCGTTACGGCGCTTGTCGCCATGCCTGATGGCAGCAAGTCGATTCGCGACAGCGTCAGCGGCAAAGCCACCGATGCTGAAGCGCTGGGCGAACAGCTTGCCGCGCAATTGCTTGCCGATGGCGCGGCCGAACTGCTCGAGGCGGCCGGGGCCACGCATGGCTGATCGTCCGCTGCATGGCGTTGGCGTGCTCGTCACGCGACCGCGCACGCAGGCGATTGAACTCGTGGATGCCATAGAAGCGCAGGGCGGCACAGCCTATTGCTTGCCAGTCATCGACATCGCACCACTCGACGAACTCGAAGTACGCACTGCCGCGAAAGCCCTCGGCGCACCCGACATCGTAATTTTTATCAGCCGTAACGCGGTCGAATACGGCATCGACTATGCCGCCAGCGGCAAAGTCGCGGCGATTGGTCCGGCAACCGCAAAGGCGATCGAAGCAGCCGGACGCATTGTGGATATCCAGTCAACGGCCGGCTATGACAGCGAGCACCTGCTGGCAGAACCGCCGTTGCGAGACGTCGCCGGCAAGCACGTTCGGATTATTCGTGGGTCGGCCGGCCGGGAACGGCTTGCCAACGAGTTACGGGCGCGCGGCGCCAAGGTGGATTACCTGTCCGTCTACGAGCGCCATCTGCCTGCCATCAGTGCCGATACCCTTGCCGACCTTGAGTCACGCTGGCGGCAGCACCAGATAAATGTCATTACGATCATGAGCGTGCAGTCCCTGGTAAATCTCATCAAATTGTTGCCCGCCTGGTGTTGCCGGCAACTTGAGTCGACGCCACTGGTGACGCCCGCAGGTCGTGTGTTAAAAGAGGCTATGGACCGCTACCCGGCGTGCCGGCCGATTCTCGCAGCAGGGCCGGGCGCTGACGATATGGTACGGGCGATCATCGCACTACAGAGTACCGATTCCGGAATAGCATCATGAGCGATACAGACAACCAAGACGACCTCGCACCTGTTGAAGAGGCTGCGACGGAAGAGACCTCTCCCGAGGAGGTCGCTGCTGAGAAACCGCGCCGCGGGCGTTCGGGTAATTCCGTTGCCTGGCTGGCATTTTTGCTGGCGATCATCGCGCTGACGGCATCCGGCTACACGGCATGGCACAACTGGCAGGGTGCGCGCGATACCAGTGCCGATGATGCGGTCGCCCGGCTCGACAACCAGGTGGCGACATCGGCCAGGTCACTCGCTGACCTGGAGACGCGCGTTGCCGGACTTGGGGGCCGCGACCCGGCCATCGACGCCGAATTGGATGCGATACGCCAGGAACTGGACGAGCGTGTACGGCTGTTGAGCTCCCTGCCGACGCGTATGTCGACGCTTGAAGGCTCGGTTGCCGCTCTCGCCGGCGTCTCGGAGGGTGCGCGCGATGCGTGGGTACTTGCCGAGTCCGAGTACTACATGCAGATTGCCAATGCGCAGCTGCAGCTCGCCAATAACCCACATCTTGCATCGCTGGCACTGAAGATGGCGGATGAGCGCATCGTGCAGCTTGCCAACCCGGCGCTGACCGACGTGCGACGTGCGCTTGCCGACGAGCTCACAGCGCTCGAAGCCGTGGAAAAACCCGATATCGAAGGTGCCACGCTCACCCTGGCGAGCCTTGCCCGGGTCGTGGAGTCGCTGCCGCTTGCCAGTGCGGCTGGCGCGGACGAGGATACAAACGAGATCGACCCCGAGCTCAGTGGCGCGGGCCGTGCATGGGCATCGGTCAAGGGCGCCATGTCGGGCCTCGTGACGGTGACCCCGGCCGATCAGGCGAAGCTCGTCCAGCTGTCGCCCGACGCGGAGTTCTTCCTGCGCAATAATATTGCCCTGCAACTGCAATCGGCACGCCTGGCTTTGCTGCGGGGCGAACAGGCCATCTTCGAACAAACGCTCGACGACACCAACGCATTGCTTACGGACTATTTCGATACCAGCAGCGCGTCAGTCGCGGGCGCTCAGGCAACCATTGCTGAAATCCGTGGCCACGTGTTCGCGACAGCCGTGCCGGATATCTCCGAGTCCCTGCGCCTGCTGCGCCAGTTCCGCACCCTGCAAGAGACCACGCAGTGAAATTCGGCATCATTGTTGTCGTCGTCCTGTTTATCAGTGCGTTCGGTGCGCATTTCCTGCTCGCCGATCCTGGCCGGGTACTGATTGAGTTCCAGGGCACCTATTACCAGATGACGGTGCCGGTGCTTGTGGGCATCGTGGTCGCGCTGCTGGTCGCCATCTGGGTCATTCGCAAGATCATCGTCGCGCCGCGCCGGCTGGGCGAAGCCGCGGGGCGAATTCGTTCCGCCCGCTCCGGCCAGAAAATGACCAAGGGCATGATCGCCGTTGCAGAAGGTAACCTGGCGCGCGGTGAAAAAATGCTGGGCCGAGCGGCACGCACCAGTGACTCGCCGCTCTTCAATTACCTGCAGGCCGCCCGTGCTGCACACCTTCAGGGGCACGATGAACGCCGTGACGATTGGCTGCGTCTTGCTTTCCAGGAAACGCCGGAGGCGGCCAACGCAGTGCTGCTGACGCAGGCCGAGTTCCAGCTTGACCGAAACCATTACGAGCAGGCACTCGCGACGCTGCGGCGGCTCGAAGAAGACTCAAAGAACCATGTACAGGCGCTGGCACTGATGGGACGCCTGTACTTCAAACTCGAAGACTGGACCGCCCTGGGTGAGATCCTGCCCCGGCTGCGCAAGAACACGCAGATCAAGCCGGAAACGATTGAGATGTGGACTGTCCGCGTGCACAAGGAAGCACTCGACGGCGCAGCCGATGTGGAGGTGCTCGACTTCACCTGGAAGGGCATCCCTCGCCGCCTGAAGGCGGACATCACGTTGCTCGAGGCCTACTACAACGGACTCATGCGCGCCGGCCTGCACGATCGTGCCGAGAAGGAGCTCGCAAGCTCGCTCAAATCGAACTGGTGCGGCCCGCTGGTGCGCCTGTTCGGCCTGGTGGAAGCGACCGATACGACGAAACAGCTGAAACGCGCTGAGGGCTGGCTGAAGAACCATGGCGAAGACCCCGACCTGCTGCTGGCCGCCGCCCGCCTGTGTCTGCGCAACGAACTTTGGGGTAAGGCACGCAGCTATCTCGAAACCGTCATCAGCATGCGGCCGACGCCGGAGGCCTACCAGGAGTACGGCGCCCTGCTTGCCCGGTTGGGGGAAACCGACGCTGCCGCTGAAGCCTACCGCGATGGTCTCGGCATGGTCGCTGCAAAGCCGTTGCCGGCCATTCCGCACATCGACAAAGAGTAATTCATGCTCACGATCGTCGCAGGCACCGGCTACACGGGCCGCCGCGTGCTCGAACGCCTGCCCGAGGACAAGGTCGTGGGCCTCAGCCGATCGCCCGTAAACACCGCGC
>Ga0316201_10003579_pt1 | contig 11472 bp, 10 predicted proteins | sample CS6wburrow_MG_FD_204516 | JGI IMG/M metagenome (GOLD analysis project Ga0316201, IMG submission 204516) | Coastal sediment microbial communities from Delaware Bay, Delaware, United States - CS-6 worm burrow | ecosystem: Environmental > Aquatic > Marine > Coastal > Sediment | place: USA... | reverse complement strand
AGCGGATCGTCGCTGTCGAAGCGATCCTGCGCAATCGAGGTCACCTCGGCCACACTCAGCAGTTCGCGGCAACACTCGCGCCAATCCCCCATCGGAAACAGGTCGGGATCGGGCTGGCCGTAGATGAACGGGTACTTATAGTGGCGCCAATCCAGGGGTTTGCAGATATTGCGCTGCAAGGACGGAAACTGCTTGAGCCGACCCGCCCAATGCGCCGCATTGCCACCGGCATCGTTGTTGCCTTTCTCGAAACGGCCCTTCAGGATCTCCGGATTGACGAAATAGCCGCTGCGCGCACGCGCGTGAAGATAACCGTTGTCGACCAGATGCTGATACGACAAGACAACGGTATTACGCGCAATACCCAGATGTTTGGCCAACTCGCGTGATGAGGGCAATGGCCGATCCTGCGGGATACGTCCACCGAGAATCGCATCGACCAGGCCTTTGCGCAGCTGCCGTTGCAGGCTGACCGACGAATCGGACGACAGCTGAAACAACTGACGCCACATGGGCTGTTCGGCTTGTTCCGTCATTGATCGATCTGCGCTGTCCCTTTCGGCTTAAACACAGTTTCACCGACGCACTGGTCTCATTCACAACCTGGTACTGGCTCTAACCCCTTCCGGAACTGGCGTATAGCTTTTCTAGCAAGTCTAGGCGTGAGGGCGTGCGTTCGGCGTTTTGGAAACAAGTATAGCCGGCGGGCTGCTGCACGAATCCGAGCACCGGAATCCCCGGATAAAACCACCACTGGCGGCTGACCTCAGACCGCCGGGATATGAGGAGTGAGTGATGAATCTGACCAAAACGGCCGTGGCATTGGCCGCGGTACTGTTGATTACCGTGCCCCATGTGCAGGCAAAAACATTCAAGATGGCGCTGGGCGACGCGCAGGGCGGCACCCAATGGGAGCTCGGCAGCAAGTTTGCCGAGCTGTTCAAAGCCAAGGCCGGCGGCAAACACAAGGTCCGCATGTATCCCAACGGCCAACTCGGCAGCGAACAGGATACGGTCAACGATGCCGCGATCGGCACGCTTGATTTCTCCGTATTGGCAATCAATAACATTACCCCTTTCTCACCCTCGGTCGGCGTGCTGACCCTGCCTTACGTCATCCAGAGTCTCGACGACGCGGTCAAACTGACCCGCGGCGAGGTCGGCAAGGAACTGGTCGAAAACACGATCCGCGACGCCGGTGTCCGTATCATCGGTTGGGCCTATTCCGGCTTTCGCGTGCTGACCAACTCGAAGAAGCCGATCAGGACCCTCGATGACCTGCAGGGCGTGATCGTGCGCGTGCCGAAAAACGAGATCATGATCGCGACCTACCAGGCCTGGGGTATCAACCCGACGCCGATGGCCTGGTCCGAGACCTTTACCGCGTTGCAGCAAGGTGTCGTTGACGGCCAGGACAATCCCTACATCACCAACCATGCGATGAAGTTCTACGAGGTGCAAAAACACATCACGAACATTCGCTACATCTTCTCGCTCGAACCGCTGATCATCAGCGAACAGGTATTCCAGGATCAAAAGCCGGCCGTGCAGCAGGCGATACTTGATGCCGGACATGAAGCGACCCTGCACAGCGAGGCCTACATCAAGGCCACCGAGGCAGACATCAAAAAAGACCTCGCCGACAAGGGCATGGCGATTGTCGACCCGGCCGACGGCGAGAAAGAGTGGATCGAAAAGGCCACCACGGCTGTCTGGCCAAAGTATTACGACAGCATCGGCGGCAAGGACAAGCTCGATCGCGTCATGCAGGTGTTGGGAAGTTAAGTGTTTTCCTGATCCAGCGGGGCGTCCCGGTCGGTATCGTGACGCCTCGCCTGCAACGTGTCTGCCTGACCCACTGACGTGTTGTCCGGCAGTCCAGGGCCCGAATGGGGCCGACACCCACTGAATAAGGGGCCGAACGATGCTGGGCAGAGCCATCAGGAACCTGTTCGACAATCTGGAAAGCTATGTGTGCCGGACCCTGCTGGCCACTTTTGTCACCCTGTTGTTCATCCAGATCGTGTTGCGCGAAACCATCGGCTATTCGATCCCCTGGGGTGAGGAAACGGCCACCTACCTGTTTGTCTGGTTCGCCTTCTTCGGCGCCAGTCATGCGGCGAAGATGGCTGCGCACAACCGGGTGACCTTCCAGTTCAAGGTCGTGCCGCCGATCGTCGCCAAGATCAGCGAGTTCGTCGCCGACATGATCTGGCTGGCGTTCAATCTGTACTTCGTCTACCTGAGTTACGACTTTATCTTTAATCGCATGAACGTCTTTTGGAAATCGCAGACGCTCGGCGTTCCGATGAAGTATTTCTATCTGATCTTACCGATCGCTTTCACCCTGATGTCGATTCGGATCATCCAGGTGAACTACCTGAAGCTGGTCAAAGGCGTCGACATCCGCGACCCGGACGCGAAGGAGCTCGAGAACATCGAGGAACATATGCGCGCTCCGGACGATGATGACCAACCCGGGAAGGGGAGATAAGGATCATGGAAACAACGATTGTCTGGATCCTGTTCGGAAGCTTTTTGCTGCTGCTCCTGATCGGTGCGCCGATCACCGTATCGCTGGGTGTATCAGCCCTGGCGACCTTCCTCTACCTCGAAGAAAACCCGATCAAGCTGGTGCAGATCGCCTTTACCTCGGTGGGCTCGTTCCCGCTGATGGCCCTGCCCGCCTTCATCCTCGCCGGCGCGCTGATGGAGGCCGCCGGCGTGTCCCGTCGACTGGTGAATATCGCCGAGGCGCTGACCGGCTCGATTACCGGTGGTCTGGGTATGGCCACGGTCATGGCCTGTATCTTCTTCGGCGCCATCTCGGGTTCGGGCCCGGCCACCACCGCCGCTGTCGGTATGTTGATGATCCCGGCGATGGTCCAGCGCGGCTATGATCGCGGCTACGCCTCGGCGATCACCGCATCCTCCGGCGGGCTTGGCATCATCATTCCGCCATCGATCCCGATGGTGATCTTTGGCATTTCGGGGATGGGCATGCGCCCGCCACCCGAGGCGGTCGAAAAATTCGGCGAGTTTCAGAGCCTGTCGATCTCCAAACTGTTCATTGCAGGATTCATACCGGCATTCCTGATCGCCACCGCGGTGATCATCATGAATTACTACCGCTGCAAGAAACGCGGTTACAAGGGGATTACCGAACACTGGTCAGGTGCCGACATGCTCAAGTCACTGCGCGAAGGATTCTGGTCGATCCTCGCCCCCTTGATCATCCTCGGCGGCATCTACAGCGGCTTCTTCACCCCGACCGAATCGGCCATCGTTGCTATCTTCTACACCCTGGCGGTCGGCCTGTTTATCCATAAGGAGCTGAAGCTGCCGGACATCTTTCACTCGCTCGAAACGACGACCTGGATCACCGGCCGGGTGCTGCTTATCCTTTTCACGGCAACCGTGTTCGGACGCCTGCTGGTCGAGAACGACATCCCGCCGATTGTCGCCGAGGGGCTGCTCGAGATGACCGACAATATGTATGTCATCTGGGGTCTGATCATCGCCTTCCTGTTGTTCGTCGGGATGTTCATGGAGACCCTGGCGACGATCATGATCCTGACCCCGGTGCTGTTGCCGATCATGTACAACCTGGGGGTCGATCCGGTGCATTTTGGTGTGGTCATGGTCGCGGCGCTGGCGGTCGGCTTCCAGACACCGCCCTTGGGCGAAAATCTGTTCGTCGCTTCCGGCATCGGCGGTGCAACGATCGAGGACATCTCGGTAAAGGCCGTCCCGTTCGCACTGATGTCCGTGCTCGCGATCTTCATCATCGCCTACGTACCCGAGCTATCCCTGTGGCTACCCTCTTTGGTCGGCTACTAAATCAAGTCTGAAGGAAGACCATGCAACCTGACATCAAACGCATACTCTATTGCACCGATCTGTCGGAGAATTCGAAGTACGCCTGTCGCTATGCGCTTTATCTCGCGTGCAAGACCGACGCGGAGATCCACGTACTGTTCGTCGCCGAAAAGCCCTCGCCCGACGCGATGGTCACGCTCGAGACCTATATGCGCGATTTCGGTGGGCGCGAGCAGTTCCTGAAAAAGCGCCTCGATCAGGCAAAGGAGATGCTCAGCAATCAGATGAAACAATATTTCAGTTCGCTACCCGACGACGAAAAACCGGGTGCCGATCGGATCAAGGCGCTCAATGTCTGCGAATCGGACCCGGTCGATGAGATCTTGAAACAGTCGGAAAGGCTCAAGTGCGACCTGATCGTGATGGGAACCCATCACAAAGGCGTCGCCTACACCTTTCTCGGCAGTGTGTCGAAGAAGGTAATGAGCAACACCCGGATACCGGTCATGGTGGTGCCCCTGCCGAAAACCTAGGCCGACCGGGCAGGCCCGAAACTTTATCTCATTTTTTTCTTTATTTGGACAGTAATCCTGATAATTTAGAAACAATCAGGACTTTTTGTACCTTTTATGCTTTGATTGGAAGCGAACGGTGGTTATATTCGCCGGGCCGCTTTCCCCCTCTGTAGGGTGCCGCCGACCGCCGTCCGGCTACTGAAAGAACGATCGATCAGGATTGATTCAGGCATGAAAGAGAATGGTACCCAGTCCACGCTGATTCGTGGTTTTCTCATTGTGGAAAAGGTCGTCCAGGCCGACCGGGCGTTGTCGAGCGCCTACCTCGCCGAGGAACTCGACCTGCCGAAAGCGACCGTCCATCGCATCTGTCAGCAACTCGAAGACGAAGGTCTGCTGCAGCGCGAGCCGGGGGGCAAGCGCTTCACCGGTGGCAAACGCCTGCGCAGGATTGCGATGGCGACCCTGTCCAATTCCGTTCTGAGCGCACATCGCCGCTCGATCCTGCAGGCACTGTCGCAGGAGGTTGGCGAGACCTGCAATCTGACCGTGTTGGATGGCAACGAGATCGTTTACCTCGATCGGGTAGAAACCAACTGGCCCTATCGCATCCATCTGCCGGTAGGCTCACATCTGCCGTTGCATTGCACGGCGACCGGCAAGCTTTTCCTGGCCAACATGAAGCCGGCCGCGCGACGCCGACTGGTCAACAGCCTCACGCTGAGCCGCCATACGAACCTGACGATAACCGACATCGACGCACTTGAAACGCAACTGCGCAAAATCGCCGAAGAAGGTGTCGGTTACGACACCGGCGAATTCCTCGAAGGCCTGGTCGCCCTGGCGGTGCCTGTGATCGGCGCCAACAACCAGGTATGTTTCGCCATCGCGATCCATGCCCCCGCGGTACGCAAAAGCCTCGACGAATTACGACAATACCTGCCTTCACTGCGTCGTGCCGCCGCACGGATGGCCGCATCCGAGTGCAATTCCGACGAAGAGGAAGACGCCGCCTGAGCGGCGTATCCACCGATGTGAACAGGGTCTGAATGAATACCTCTGGCGGGCAGCTCATCCCTGTGCTCGATATCGTTGCGCTCGCGTGCTTCGTTCTCGCCTGGGCCGCCTATGTCGCCTATACGAAACGCTGCAATCTGCACAACTCACGCGGACTGCTCGCGGCAATGAACCGGGTCCGCGAGCAATGGATCATTGCCCTGCTCGATCGCGAAAACCGCATCGTCGACAGTCAGGTGATCAACGGTCTGGTACGCAAAGAGACCTTTTTCGCGTCTACCACACTGCTTATCCTGGCCAGCACCGTGGCCCTGCTCGGCATGGGCGACCAGGTCAACCAGCTTTTTCGCGAGATCCCTTTCGCCCAACATACGCCGCTGGCCCTGTGGGAACTGAAGGTCGGTGTACTCGCCCTGATCTTCATCTATGGCTTTTTCAAGTTCACCTGGGCGATTCGCCAGCACTCTTACTGCGCCGTTCTACTCGCCGCGATCCCGCTACCGGAAAAGATCGACGAACAGAACGGGCGCGAGCAGGCCCGCCGCTTGGCCAAGCTGAGCAATCTGGCGGCCCGACACTTCAACGACGGCATGCGTGCCTACTATTTCGGACTGGCCGAGCTGAGTTGGTTCTTCAACGCGTGGGTTTTTTTGCTGGTGACCTTTTGGGTGATCCTGGTCCTCTACCGTCGGGAGTTTCATTCCAAGGCGCTGTCGATCCTCAGCTGAGATGGCGTGCTTGAACCTTGGACTCCGGTTGACGGTCGGCAGCCCGACCATTTCCCCGGTCCCGACAGCGTCTTCGGCAGACCTTGCATTCGCGGGTCGTCCCGCGCCCCGACGCTGAACACCGTGGGCACTAAGGAGATTTCATGAGCGACCGCCAAATCGCACGCCTCAAGGTGCTCAGCGCCGGGATCATCAGCCTGGTCTTGATGCTCGGCATCGCCCGGTTCGCCTATACGCCGCTGCTGCCCCTGATGCAACAGCAAGCCGGCCTCGGGATCGCCGAGGGCGGCTGGTTGGCGGCGATCAATTACATGGGTTATCTGTGCGGCGCGGTAATCGCATCGTTGATCAGCGACATGCGACTCAAGGACCGCCTGTTCCGCATTGGACTGATCGTTGCGCTGTTGACCACCGTCGGCATGGGACTGACCGACAACCTCTGGCTTTGGGCAGCCCTGCGATTTTTCGCCGGCCTGAGCAGTGCGGCAGGCCTGCTTCTGGGGTCCGGACTGATCATGCATTGGCTGATCCGTCACGACTACAGCAGCGAACTGGGCATCCATTTCGGCGGCCTCGGTCTGGGTATTGCGTTCTGTGCCATCGCCGTTGAACTGATGGACCCGGCGCTCGACTGGCGTGAACAGTGGTTCCTGTTCACGCTGCTCGGTGCTCTGATGGCGGTCCTGGCCTGGGTCTGGCTGCCCAGGCCGGAGATCAGCGCAGTCACCAACAAGGGTGCGGCGATGGTCGACAGACCGCCGAGCCGCACCTTCGTATGGCTGTTTATGGCCGCCTATTTCTGCGCCGGCGTCGGCTATGTCGTCAGCGCCACCTTTATCGTCGCAATCGTCGACGAGCTGCCGGGCCTCGGCGGGAAAGGCGCCTGGACCTTCATGGTCCTCGGCCTTGCTGCCGCGCCCGCCTGCATCTTCTGGGACCTGGTCGCCCGCCGCTACGGTGACCTCAACGCACTGATCGCCGCCTTCGTGCTGCAGATCGTCGGTATCGTTCTGCCATTGATCGATGCCAGCCTGGGCGTGACGCTGCTCGGTGCCGCGCTGTTCGGCGGCACCTTTATCGGCATCGTCAGTCTGGTTTTGACCATGGCCGGCCGCTTCTATCCGACCCGGCCGGCGAAAATGATGGGAAAAATGACCATTTCCTACGGCGTCGCGCAGATCGCGGCGCCGGCGATCACCGGCATCCTTGCCGAGCGTGCCGGCAGCTACAGTGCAGGACTGTATCTGGCCGCCTGCATGATGGCCCTGGGCACCTTGTTGGTGTTGATTCTGAAGGCGCGCAGCGGGCACGAGATTCTTTCGGCGGCAACCGCGCATGATCGCGCCGAGGGTTAAGGCGTTTCTGGAGACCAGGCCCATCGATTGCCCGTTAAAGACAAAGCTCCATGCGTTCGATATAACTGTCAGCGAACAGCGCGACACCCAGCTGCCACAGGAAATCGATCATCAATCCCGATAGAAGACTTCGCACGCCGACCCTGCTGGCGGCACTGCTGCCGCTGTTTTCGACGGCCTTCTTTTACCTGTTGTTCTCTGCATTCAGCGGCACCGTGCTGAAGGTAAAAAACACCTACAACGGGGTCCAACCTTTCGAGTGGCAATTGAGCTCGTACTGGCTGAACGTCCACGGTGGGCTGCTTTACGACTTCTTGCTGCAACTCGCTATCGCCTACCTCCTTTTTTTTGTCTCGCGCTCAAAGTCGACGTTCATCCTGCTGCAGGGCCTTTTCATCGGCACGCTCTATGTCGGCGCTGCGCTGAAGACATCGATCATGGGAACACCAGTCGCGCCGCTCGACCTCTATGCGGTCCCTGAGGCCGCGGCGATTTTAGGCGTCGACGGACGATTGATCTGGAGCATCCCATTGACGCTTGCCGCACTGCTGTTGTGGAACCTAAAACGGCATTGGCTTGCATTCGTTTCCGTGCCGGCCGCAGTCGTCCTGGTAGGCCTGTCGTTCAATGCGCTGAGCACACAAATCCATACGACGCTCGATCAGCAGATCGAGCGCAAGCCCTGGGACCAACGCTTCAATCATGACGCGCTCGGCACTGCCATGTACCTGCTCAGCGAGGTCGCTCGCCTGCACTCGCAACACCATCAGGCACCCGACAACAATCAGGTCACATCAATACTGGAGAATTCCGGTGTTGTCGTCCCGGCACCCGATCCTGCCCTCCCGCCAAAACCTGCACGCAACGTCTATCTGATTTTGGTCGAATCACTGTGGGATCCAACGCAGCTGCCCGGCGTCTCGTTCAGCGAGGATCCGTTCGACCCCGAGTTCCGCAAACTGTGGTCAAGCGCGGGGCAGTCGCTGCTGCTCAGCCCGGTGTTCGGCGGGCAGACTGCCGAGGCCGAATTCGAGTTGCTCTGCGGACAGCCGGCCAACCGCCTGGGCGTCACCTTCGTTCGCGGGCTGGGCAACGCAGAACAACCCTGCCTGCCCCGCCATCTCGCAGGCATGGGTTACCGAACCATCGCGATGCACCCCAACGTTCCCTCGTTCTGGAACCGCAAAGAGAGCTACGCACGCATCGGCTTTGAGCGGTTCGTTTCGTCTCAGCAACTGGAGATGGGCGACGCAAACGGCGCCTATCTTTCGAATCAGAGCCTATTCGGGCAGGCCGAGGAAATCATCGACGCGGCCGGGCAGCCGATCTTTGCATACATCCTCACGATCGCCGAACACTGGCCCTATCGACTCTCGGCGACGCACCCACGCAGGGTCAAGGTGACACCGCCGGTCGCACAGATCGAGGACTATGCCAATGTCATCCGCCACAGTACCCGGGAATTATCGGAATTCATCGAACGACTACGGCACAAAGACCCCGAGGCCTTGGTCATCATTGCGGGCGACCATCTGCCCCTGCTCGGCAGTCGTCTGAGTGGCTACCGGCAATCCGGGCTCGCGTTCGACGAGTCACCGACGAGACCCGAAGAGATCGTCGACAAGTACGCGACGCCACTGGTCGTGATCGACGGACCTCGCGGTCCACAGACCGTATCAACACAAAGCATGTACGGTCTCCCGCAACGACTGCTGCGCTATCTCGGCCATGAGCCCCCCGCCGAGTTACGTTTTTTCAGCCCGCCGCCGGGCCAGGTGATTCGACCTTTGCCCTCGGGTATGTCCCTGGTGATCGAAAACGGACGTCCCCATACCTGCAGAGCAGGTGCGGCGTTGGGCGACTGCGGCAGCATCGCCCGGTGGCTGGAGCTCAGGCGCTTGATCAGCGCCGACCTGCGCGTGGGCGGGCAACATGCGCTGCGTACCTGGCGGCACGCCAGCCCCCAATAAAAGGGGACCACGGGGATGCACGCAGTATCGGCTGGCAACGACGCCGGCTCGATCGGCTGTGCGATCAGCGGAAATCGGCTTGGAGGCTCACGCAGGCCCTGGCTTTTACCGGGGGACACCGGCCTGACCAGCAGCAGCTCGAGCCCCTCGTCACACTACTCTTGCATTCCCTGCCACACGTGCGGCACTGAACCTTCCGGCAATTTCGAGTGGCAGGCGGCGCAAGAGGTGATCATGTTGTTGATCGAATCACGCATCAGATTCTTTTTCTTGTCACGTCCATACCTTATAGCAGAACGCTTGATCTTCTTGATCGCCACGCGAGTGTCGTCGGCAAGCTCCTCGAACAGCTTTTTGTTGAATTTCTCGGCGTAATCTGTCTTTTGCGATTGGGTGAATGCCTCTGCCACATGCCATTCCATCGGACCCACCATGCCAAAAGCGCGCTCAAAGGCCTCTGCATGACGCACCATATTATCGGCGTATCTCAGTTCATCGTGGTCCAGGATCATCCGCATCGACAGCACATGTGAACGCAGGACCGTCACGACCTGGTCCAGATAGGCATCGTTCGCCGTCTGCGCGCCCTCTTCGGCGGAAACGGCCAGAGAACTACACTGAACAAACGCCAGGGCAACACCAACTTTGAGGAACTTAAAAAATGAATTCCTAGCAACTATCCGCATTATTTTTCTCCTCGATTCATGAGGGAGGTTGGAAATATCCTCTATGGGGCCACCCGGTAAACCTGATAGCCTGGCTATATTAGCGCGAAAAAATGCGATAACCGCCTGGCGTCGCCGTCGATGTTGATATAGCGCAACCGGGAAACCCTCAGCGGACCGTTTTCCGATGTCCCGCCGGACATTATCGAATCTGACCACGGCGTTTGGATGAGGCGCAGAAAGGACTGTGGATATCCCGCCGGGTTCCTACGCACCTTGGGCACAGACGTCGAGTAGAATGTGGCCCCGCTGAGTGTTACCGAACCTACCAGGCAGCCCACTAAGTGTCGTCGATGTCTCCGCTTCCGGAAAGGACACCCTTGAGCCGAGCCTTACCGATGACATGCAACACCACGCCGCAACCGATAAAAAACACAACGGCCGCCATTAACGATGCCTGCACCGGGTCACTCGGCTGCGCGCCTCGATAGAAAACGGCGGCCAGCGCACATACAAGTGCGGCAAGGTAGCAGAGTATCGCGACGACAAAGGCGAGTCTCTGGCCGAAAGGTTTCTTCATTGGGTTACCAATCTGAGTGCGCTGTAAGCTTAGCACCCGATGACTGCGCCAGGTCTGTCAACAATGCAGCAACGCCTGGCAAGCGAGGATTTGGCATGCGCGCGCATGGCACAATCCACGCCATCCCAGCCTATGACAAGCTACCGACCGCATCAGACGGGGTGCAGATCCACAAGATCTCGGCGTCTTCCGCGCTGGTCGAGACACAGGCATGCCCCATTCCCGAGTCGTAATACAGACTATCGCCCTCACTCAGCGACACCGGCTCGTAGAACTCGCTGTGAAAATCTATCGTGCCTTTGAGTACCAACAGAAACTCCTCTCCGGCGTGTCTGACCCAACCCTGGAACTCGTCGAACGAGCGCGCCCGGATGGTGCTCTTGAACGGCACCATCTTCTTGTTGCTCAGCTCGGTGCACAGTAGTTCGTGCTCATAGGTCGCACTGGGCTGAATACGTCCTTCGTTGGAGCGGGTCAGGGTACGACGCCCGGAGGCCGGCGCACTCACCGGCGCCTCGACGAACAACTGTGGCACATCGATCTGCAGACCGGCCGCGAGTTTTTGCACCACCTCAAAGGACGGCGAGATCCGCTCGTTTTCGATCTTTGACAGCGTCGACTTTGCCAGCCCGGTCCGCCGCCCCACCTCTTCCAGCGTCCACTGGTGCCGGCGCCTGATCTCGCGGACCCGCTGACCGAGCTTGAGGGGGCGAATGCCGTCTTCGGTCGTTTCCGGGACGCGTTCCGATTCTGCTGGTTCCTGCATGTTCTGCGCTGCTCCACCTGGATCCGATGGTCCGTACCGACGCCTCGTCACCGTCCG
>Ga0316201_10003578_pt1 | contig 11472 bp, 11 predicted proteins | sample CS6wburrow_MG_FD_204516 | JGI IMG/M metagenome (GOLD analysis project Ga0316201, IMG submission 204516) | Coastal sediment microbial communities from Delaware Bay, Delaware, United States - CS-6 worm burrow | ecosystem: Environmental > Aquatic > Marine > Coastal > Sediment | place: USA... | reverse complement strand
ACCTTCTGCAAACCAAAGTTCACCACTCATATTGGCTTCCTCAAAGTTAAAAGGTTCCAAGGATTCAGGTCTGATTCGCTCTACATTCCACGCATGGAAAAATTCATGGGAAACCGTTCCTATATTGCGCTCCATACCACCTTTAGCCAAACTACGCGTACTGGTTAAAACAGTTGAATTGCGATGCTCCATTCCATCTCCCGATGCATTGGGGACATAGCAAGCCAAAAAGGTATAAGTATCATAATCAAATTTTGGTAATTCACCGAAAACTTCCGTTTCTGCCAATACCACTTTTTTCACTTTTTCAAAATAAGTATCTACTTCTTGTTCAGTGCCATTATGGTGTAATGCCAATCTCACGTTTTGCAAACCAACTTTGAATTCGCGTAGGCTAAAATCACTTATTTCAGTAGGGCTATCCATAAAATATTGCAAATTGGGTGCTGAAAATGTAGTGCCAGATACCAATGGTAATTGCGTTACCACCTTCCAGTTGAGGTCTTCCCTTACATTAAACTTGACCTCTAAAGGTATTTCACTCAAACTAGGTGCAAACATAAAAGTTGCAGGAATGTTCAAGTGGGCGTGTGTTTCATCTATCTGTGCATAGGTGCCATCACCACGATTTGCAAATAATGTATAGCTGATATTTATGGTTCCATCATGGCCATTAATTCGCCACTCGTGGTTATTCGGACGCATCACCTGCAAACTATTTCCCTTACTATCGGTTGCGTTAAGGCCATAAACATTTTTGGCGAATTCATGCAAGGCATAACGTCCTGGCGATGTACGACTCATTCTTACCGCTAGGGTATCTTCCTTAATATTGGAAAATACAGCTTTTATCTGTGCTTCATGATGAACTGCATTTTCGAATGATATTTCATAGAAAATGTTTTGGGAGGTTGCTGTGGATGTAAAAGTGACTAAAGCAACTAAATAGAATAAGGTTCTCATTTTCTTAAGGTTAATGCTAACGAATATAGCATTTAAATTGCTAAATATTACCTTTGCTTTATGGAGCAATTCCCAAAAAAATTATTGGCTAAACTCTCGGAAAGAGAGGATAATAATACATTAAGAAGTTTACCGAATCCAAACAGATTGATTGACTTCTCATCCAATGATTATTTGGGGTTGGCCAAGAATGAAGAGGTATTTCATCATGCCATGAAATTATTGAAAGAACATAGTTTAGTGCGAAATGGAGCCTCTAGTTCCAGACTGCTATCGGGTAACCATTTACTTTATACTGAACTTGAAAAAGAGCTGTGTGACTTTCATGAAGTTGAATCTGCTTTGGTATTTAATTCTGGCTATGATGCCAATATTGGATTTTTTGATACCGTGCCCCAGCGTGGTGATGTAGTGTTTTATGATGAATTTATCCATGCGAGTATTCGTGACGGAATTAAAATGGGAAACGCGAAGAGCTTCAAGTTCAAACACAATGATTTAGGAAACTTAAAAACTGTAATTGAACGGTCAGTTCGAACGCAGTCGAGAACGCCGGACACGAATGTCTACATTGTGACCGAATCCGTTTTTTCAATGGATGGGGATTCCCCTGATTTAGTGGCAATGGTTAAATTCTGTACATCCAACAATTTTCATTTAGTGGTTGATGAAGCCCATGCCATTGGTGTCTATGGGAAAAGCGGAGAAGGACTCGTGCAGGAAATGGGATTACAAGATCAGGTATTTGCACGGATTATTACTTTCGGTAAGGCCATGGGTTGTCATGGAGCTGCTATCTTGGGGAGCAAAGTATTGAAAAATTATCTGATCAACTTTGCCAGGAGTTTTATTTATACAACTGGCTTGCCACCACATTCAATTGCCACCATCATCGCCGCCTATGCCAATTTAGTTTCTTCTGGAAATCCGCAACAAAAACTACAGGAGAAAATCCTATTATTTAATCTTGAAGTTGAACAGTTAGGTTTTCAAGGGCGTTTTATTAAAAGTAATTCGGCCATTCACTGTTGTATTGTTCCAGGAAATGATAAGGTAAAATCGGTTTCGCAAAAAATAAAGGATAAAGGTTTTGATGTCAGGCCAATTCTGTCACCAACGGTTCCGATAGCTAAGGAGCGTTTAAGGTTTTGTATTCATTCCTATAATTCCACAGAAGAAATAAAAGAAGTTTTAGGACTATTAGATTCATATATTTGAGGTTATGGAAGACCTGTTTTACACCATTGGCTCTTTTGATTACCCTGCTGATGTTCAAATTATAAAAGGAAAATTAGAATCGGAGGGAATCCCGGTTTTTCTTCGTGACGAAAACACTTTGAATTCCGATCCATTAATCAGTTATGCTATAGGTGGAGTAAAATTAGAAGTGTACAGTAAACACAAAGAAAAAGCATTGAAGATTTATAATGAGATACGTGCCTACGCTGTTGACAATGACGGGAACCCTATTGTTTGTCCAAATTGCAAAGCCAAAAGATCAGAAGCGTATTATAGTCGAAAAGGAATTTTTCTAAAACTTTTTCCTTTTTTTGAAAGTAGAAAGTATAAATGTATGCAGTGTGGCATGATCACAAAAGCAAATTAAAATTAAATACCTCTGCTAAAGCTTTTTCATTGCTGAAAGGATTATTAAGGCATTACATCTGAACATAAAAATCAATTAAACAAAACAGATGAAACGAATTTTTGTTACTGGAATATCAACTGAAGTGGGTAAGACCATAGCCTCAGCGATTATCACAGAAGCACTTAAGGCCGACTATTGGAAACCCGTACAGGCGGGTGAATTGGATAATACTGATAGCCATAAGGTAGCGCGCTTGATATCCAATAACAAAACAAAAATACATGCATGTAATTATGAACTCAACACCCCCATGAGTCCACATGCAGCAGCAGTAATTGATGGGGTCACCATTGAAGTAAATAATGTCTTTGAGCCTGAAACCGAAAATCATCTGGTCATTGAAGGTGCAGGCGGATTATTAGTGCCACTAAACGATACTGATACCGTTATGGATTTGATATTGCCCAATTACAAAATTGTAGTGGTTTCCAGGCATTATTTGGGGAGTATAAACCATACACTTTTGACCATTAATTGGCTTCAATTAAAAGGATATGATATTTCAATTTTATTCAGTGGAGATGAACATCCGACTACTGAAAGTATTATTCTTAAAAAAACCGGGGTCAAATCCATCGGAAGAATCAATGAAGAAAAAACCTTTGACCAAGAGGTAATTAAAAAATATGCCGATATGTTTCGACCTAGTTTAGAGTCACTTTAACCGTTGTACTATTTCCACCTTTTCAACAGTTACCTGTATTTTATAATGCTCTAAAAAGTAAGCATCAATGTATTCGTTTTCCGTAATTTGTTTCTTATTAAAAACCCTCCTTTTCTTTTGAAAAACCACAGTTTTAGGCTTTATTTATCATGAATTGATAAGGTATTATTTCCCATCTTTGCAAGACATATAAAATACGAATGTATTGAATTCAATGGCAATAAAAAATCTTTCCGAACGCGATAAAAAACATCTGTGGCACCCTTTGACACAACATAAGCTGCACCCTGAAATGATGGGTTTGGTAAAAGCCAAAGGAGCCTTGTTAATTGATGAGGCAGGAAATGAATATATAGATGGTATTGCTTCTTGGTATACTTGTATGTATGGGCATTGCAATGATTTTATTTTGGAAAAAGTCATTGGTCAAATGCAGCAATTGGATCAAGTGGTTTTTAGTGGATTCACACACGAACCTGCAGTTAAATTGTCTGAAGAGCTTATTAAGATATTGCCCAATAATCAAGAAAAACTGTTCTTTTCCGATAATGGATCAACTGCTACCGAAATTGGTATTAAAATGGCATTACAATACCATTTTAATAAAGGTGAAAAACGTAATGTTATGCTGGCTTTTGAAGACGGTTTTCATGGCGATACTTTCGGTGCCATGTCCGTTTCAAGTCTATCTGTTTATAATGGGCCGTTTAAGGATTTCTTAATTGAAGTTGATCGGATTCCTGTTCCAACTAAAGATAACGGTAAATCGATCATTGCTCAATTGGAATCAAGATTAGAAAATAATAATATTGCTGGCTTCATTTATGAACCATTGGTCCAAGGTGCTGCAGCCATGAAAATGCATGATGTTGATGGACTTAATAAAATCCTCACACTATTGCAAAAATACAATGTGCTGACCATTGCTGATGAGGTAATGACCGGTTTTGGTAAAACAGGAACCAATTTTGCATCTGATCAAATTGAAACCAAGCCCGACATTATCTGCTTGTCCAAAGCCCTTACCGCAGGTTTAATGCCTATGGCCATCACCTCCTGTAGCCATGATGTTTATGATGCGTTTTACAGTGATGATTTGGCCAAAGGACTGTTTCATGGGCACACCTATACGGCAAACCCTTTGGCTTGCACGGCGGCATTGGCAGGGATAGAACTTTTACAATCTGTAGATATTCAAACCAGCATAGATCGAATCACAAAATCGCATGAATTCTTTGGTGCCGAGATTGAGTCACATCCAAAAGTTGCCAGTATTCGGCAATGCGGAATAATATTTGCCTTGGATTTGAACGTGCAAATGAAGCGATATGGCAATCTTCGAGATAGACTTTTTAAACACTTTATGGATAATGGGGTATTTTTGCGTCCTTTGGGCAATACCATTTATATTCTTGCACCTTATATAATCACAGATGAACAGTTGAAGAAAATTTATGCTTCGATAAAAGATGTACTCTCTTTAGTTTGATTAAAAAATAGTCAAGTGAACAATCCTATTTCAATAACATCCATAGCGTCGATATCTCCTTTAGGTACATCCCTTGAGGAAGCTTGGAATGCTTACCAAAACAATGGTCATTTCATTACAACAAAGTTAATTGGGGATAAAAAGGAATATGTGTCAATATTGCCCGAAAATGCCAGGTCGAAAATTGACGCCTTGCGGAACTCAGATTCCAATTATAAAGATCTGGATAATTCAGTATTGTATGCCATTTGCGCTTCTAGAATGGCCATAGAAAAGGTGGGTTGGTCTTCCACTGACAATTTTGGCATCAACATAGGTTCTTCACGTGGTGCTACAGCATTATTTGAACAATATCATGAAGAGTTTTTAAACGCTAAAAAAGCTTCAACCTTATCATCTCCCACTACAACATTAGGTAATATTTCTTCATGGGTAGCCCATGACCTGCAAACCAAAGGACCTGAAATTTCCCACTCCATAACCTGTTCCACAGCATTACATGCCCTTATAAATGGAGTGGCATGGCTAAAGAGCGGTATGGCCAATAAGTTTTTGGTCGGCGGGAGTGAAGCTCCTTTGACACCGTTCACCATTGCCCAAATGAAGGCAATGCGCATTTATGCCAAACCAAAAGTCGCCTTGAGCGCAGTCGAAAGGGCTTATCCATGCAGAGCAATGGACTTACAAAAAAAGCAAAACACCATGGTTCTTGGTGAGGCCTCATCTATTGCCTGTTTGGAACTAGGAGTCCAAAAAAACACCTTGGCAGTTATTGAGGGAGTTGGGTACGCAACAGAAGTATTGGAACATAACATTTCCATATCAACAGATGCGATTTGCTTTCAGCGTTCCATGAAAATGGCCTTGGGTAATACCAACCCGGATGATGTTGATGTAATCGTCATGCACGCTCCAGGAACAGTGAAAGGGGATTTGTATGAAAAAGCTGCTATCGACAAAATATTTTGTGGCAAAACACCATTTCTTACTTCAAATAAATGGAAAGTGGGTCACACTTTTGGAGCTTCGGGCTTGTTGAGTTTGGAATTGGCTATTCTTATGATGCAACACGATGAGTTTATTGGAACGCCTTTTGATAATTATATTTCAGCCCCTGAAAAAGTGAATAAGGTTATGGTGAATGCGGTCGGTTTTGGCGGAAATGCTGTTAGTATATTATTAAAATATTCTTCTCACGACACATAGAATCCTAAAGACAAGCATACTCATTTCAAATAATTAATACCCAAGATAATTACAATATCTGCGGATAATGGATTAATTTCGCTCCTTATTTAATTTTAGCATATGGGCGCTACAAGACACGATTGGACCAAGGAGGAAATCCTTGAAATATACAATAAACCATTAATGGAATTGCTTTACGAAGCAGCTACCGTACATCGCAAAAACCATGACCCAAATGAAGTTCAGGTTTCTACTTTACTTTCCATAAAAACTGGGGGTTGTTCAGAAGATTGTGGCTATTGTCCCCAAGCAGCCAGATATAATACAGATATTGAAGGAAACGACCTAATGTCAGTACCACATGTAAAGGCGCAAGCACTTCGAGCAAAAGAATCTGGTAGTTCTCGAGTTTGTATGGGAGCTGCTTGGCGTAACGTAAAAGACGGTCCGGAATTTGACCAGGTGCTTGAAATGGTACGGACCATAAATAAGTTGGATATGGAGGTTTGCTGTACTTTGGGCATGGTAACCGAAAACCAGGCCAAACGCTTGTCTGAAGCTGGCCTTTATGCTTATAACCACAATTTGGATACTTCTGAAGATTACTATAAGGATGTAATATCCACTAGGGCTTTTGAAGACCGATTGGAAACCATTGACCATGTACGCAAGAGTAATATTACCGTTTGTAGCGGTGGTATTATTGGTATGGGTGAAAAGTTAGAGGATAGAGCTGGTATGTTAGTAGCCCTTTCTTCATTGAATCCACAGCCAGAATCCACGCCAATAAACGCGTTAGTTCCCGTTGCGGGCACACCAATGGAAAATATTGAACCGATTGAGATTTGGGAAATGATCCGTATGGTGGCAACAACCCGAATTGTAATGCCTGAAACCCAAGTAAGATTATCAGCTGGTCGTACCGAAATGAGTAAGGAAGGTCAAGCACTTTGTTTCTTTAGTGGGGCCAATTCAATTTTTGCCGGTGATAAATTGTTGACCACTCCAAATCCTGATGTAAATGAAGATATGGCAATGTTCGAGGTTTTAGGGCTTAATCCACAGAAACCGTTCACAAAATTCGAACAGCCCAAGACGGTTGAGGCAGAGGATTCAAATTATGAGTCATTGGATGAAAAACCAAAATGGACAAGACCAGGACATACCATTGAGCGTAACGAAAAAGCCAAGCAAAAGGCGAAATTGAACAACTAATTTGATACAATTAGTAGATTTTTAGATGTTTATTTCTAGGGTTTTATAAATTTACTGCATAATTCAACCCATTTAAACTTGATCTTAAACGAAATTCCCAGGGTAAGAACCATTACCAAAAAGGCTTTTATCAATACGTATTTTAAGCCGCAAAAACCAGTCGTCATTGAACGGCTTATTGGGGATTGGCCTGCCTACTCAAAATGGAGTTTAGACTATATGCGTGATATTGCGGGGGATAAAGAAGTACCCTTGTATGATGATAGACCAGTTCATCATGAGGATGGTTTTAACGAACCTCATGCTAAAATGAAGATGGCCGATTATGTCAACCTACTTCAAAATGAACCCACCAAATACCGTATTTTTCTTTGGAATATTTTAAAAGAAATTCCCGAATTGCAAAAGGATTATGATTACCCTGATTTAGGTTTAAAATTGATGAAAAAATTACCTATGCTTTTTTTTGGCGGTAAGGATTCGCACACTTTTATGCATTTTGACATTGACTTGGCAAACATTTTCCATTTTCATTTTGAGGGAAAGAAAGAATGTATCTTGTTTCCGCAATCTGAAAGTAAACATCTCTACAAAGTTCCGCATTCTTTGATTACCCATGAGAGCATCGATTTTGCGAGTCCTGATTTTGAAAAATGGCCTGCTTTAAAAAATGCAAACGGATATAGGACTCATTTAAATCACGGTGAAATCTTATATATTCCAGAAGGCTATTGGCATTATATGAAATATATAACTCCAGGATTTTCAATGAGCTTACGCTCATTGGCTAAGAATCCTAAAAACCTATTCTCAGCCTTGTATAATGTATTCGTAATGCGGAACTATGACGGACTCATGCGCAAGATGAAAGGCCAGAAATGGATAGATTGGAAGAATGAACAAGCTATTTTAAGGACAAACGGTTCAAATTAAAGAACAGATTTCTTCTTTTACCCAACAAGCTCCTTAACTTTGCCATACACGAGATGACTTTCCCAACCTCTGTATAATAGATAATCTGCCAGTTTTCTTTTTCTTTTTTGAATATTCGTTTCTTTTATGGCATCCATTCGTTTTTTGGCAAGTACGTCCAAAGTTTTAAAATAATCTTCATCGTTGATTTCTGCCAAAGCGGTTGTGATATTGTATTTTGAAATAGCACGAAATTTAAGTTCATTGACTATTCGGTTTCTTCCCCATTTTTTGATTCGGAATTTACCACGTGCAAAGCTTTTGGCAAAACGTTCTTCGTTCAAATAGTTTTCTTGAATCAAATGGACAACTATTTGGTCTATGACATCGGGTAGCATTCGCAATTCCCCGAGTTTGGTAATCACATCTTTATGACAACGTTCTTGGTACGCACAATAGCTTTCCAATTTTTTGGTGGCTTCTTTGACAGTATAACTGCTGTAAGAACTCATACATCTAAAATAAATAATTCAATTCATAAAAAAAGCGACTCCGTTGCTGAAGTCGCTTTAAATAGTTACATCTTTTGATTAAAAAGACCCTTCACATTGCTCAGGGTTAGTACAACTATCTATTTTATTCTGCTAAAACAGATTAAAATAGTGTTTCACTAATATATGGTTTTACCATTCTTGTCTTTAAAACGGTATTCTAGATACGTATATGCATCCCTTGGTTGAATCTTGATCCATTTCTTATGTTCCATAAACCACTTGGCGCGTATAGATGGAAAACCTTTGGTTAAATATGCGGCAATAAAAGGATGTATGTTCAATGTAATCTTACTATCCTTTTTTGGGCCTTTCAAAAGTTTTTCAAGGTCAACATTAATATTGTCTATTAAAACAATAGGAGCTTCTACTTCCAGACCTGCTTTATTGGGGTCTTCTTCAGTAGTCTTAATATTCATTTCGGGTCGTACCCGTTGTCTGGTTATCTGTACAAGACCAAATTTACTCGGGGGCAAAATCTTATGTTTGGCCCGATCATCTTTCATTTCATCTCTAAGATGATCAAAAAGCTTTCTTCTGTGAGGTGCTTTCACCATGTCGATAAAATCGATTACGATAATCCCTCCCATATCACGCAAACGCAATTGTCTTGCGATTTCAGAAGCCGATAGCATATTCACCTCTAAAGCAGTGTCTTCTTGATTTTTGGCTTTGTTAGAACGATTACCACTATTCACGTCAATAACATGAAGTGCTTCGGTATGTTCTATAATCAAGTACGCTCCTTTACTCATTGAAGCGGTACGGCCAAATGAAGTTTTTATTTGTCTTTCAATTCCGAATTTTTCAAAAATCGGAACCGAAGAACTATATAACTTCACAATAGATTCTTTGCCTGGGGCAATTTCCAGTACATAATCTTTAATCTGATTATAAAGCGTCTCATCATCAACTTGTATTCCTGTAAACGAATCGTTGAAGACATCCCTTAAAATACTTGAGGCTCTGTTGAGCTCAACCAATACTTTTGAAGGTGTTGGAGCTTTATACAATTTCTTACACATTGCTGACCACTTGTTCAGCAAATTTTCTAGATCTTTATCTAACTCTGCGACTTTTTTGCCCTCGGCAACTGTTCGGATAATTACACCAAATCCTTTAGGCTTAATACTCTTTACGAGCCTTTTTAGCCTGTCTTTCTCTTCTTTGCTCCCAATCTTCTGTGAGACTGAAACGCGTTCGGAAAAAGGCACCATTACCAAATATCGTCCGGCTAATGAAAGCTCAGAACTTATTCTTGGTCCTTTGGTGGAAATGGGTTCCTTAACAATTTGTACTAATAAGGATTGATTTGATTTTATGACATCATTTATGCTGCCATGTTTATCAATATCTTTTTCTAAAGGAAAGTTCTTTAAGGAATAATCCCTGAGCTTTCCTATACTCACTTGTTTAATGAATTTAAGCATTGTGGATAATTGCGGCCCTAGATCATGGTAATGCAGAAAAGCATCTTTCTCATAACCTACATTTACAAAGGCTGCGTTAAGACCAGTAACTGGTTTTCTGACTTTGGCCAAGAATATATCGCCAACAGAAAAATCGTTGTTGTCTTCCTCTTTGTGTAATTCAGTGAGTTTCCCTTCTTTTAATAAGGCAAAATCGACGGCGTCAGAACTAGATCTTACGATTAATTCTCTATTCACCTGATTTTATTTATACCTGTTCCTCCTAACTTAATATGGAGTGAACAAATAGATTAAACAATAATTTTACAGGTTGTATAAACCCGTCGAAATTCTTTTTAGAATTTCTATGTCAATGAACGTAATAAACGAAAAAGTAGTTGAAAACAACTACTTTTTCTTGTGTCGGTTAGCTCTCCTACGCTTCTTGCGCTTATGGGTAGCTACCTTATGTCTTTTTCTTTTCTTACCACTCGGCATAAAGTTCTTATTTAAAGATTATTATTTTACTTGAACGTTGCTCTTTACTCCTTCTACAAAAACCTTGGCTGGTTTAAATGCCGGAATGTTATGTGCCGGTATTTTAATAGTAGTGTTTTTAGAGATATTTCTCCCGGTTTTTTCTGCCCTGGTTTTAATGATAAAACTACCAAATCCTCTGAGGTAAACATTGTCACCACTTTCCAAAGAAGTCTTTACCTCTTCCATAAAGGATTCTACAGTTGCTTGAACATCTCCTTTTTCTATTCCCAGCTTGTCTGAGATTTTCGATACTATTTCCGCTTTCGTCATCTTGAATATTATGTTTTCTGTATGTTTTTTCGGCTTGCAAATATATAAATTAAATTCAATCTTTTGTTCTAATCAGCTAATTTTAAGTATATAAACACCTACTTTTATCTAATAGTATTCGAGTACATGATTTTTTCCCAAAAAATTCTTCTTTGGTATGCCAAAAATAAGAGAACCTTACCTTGGAGACGTACCAGGGACCCATATAGAATTTGGCTTTCTGAAATCATGCTTCAGCAAACGAGGGTAGCTCAAGGCATACCTTATTATTTGAAGTTTACCGAGCAATTTCCTACTGTGAATGATTTGGCTAGTGCATCTGAGGAAAGGGTTTTGAAACTATGGCAAGGATTAGGGTATTATTCGCGAGCCAGGAATTTACATGCAACTGCGAAAATAGTGGTTTCTGATTATGGAGGTAATTTCCCCGAGACCTACAGTGAACTTCTAGAACTTAAAGGAGTTGGAGACTATACAGCTAGTGCCATTGCCTCAATCTGTTTCGATAAGCCAGAACCTGTCGTAGATGGTAATGTTTATAGGGTTCTTTCCCGATTCTATGGTGCCGAATTTCCTATCAATAGTGCAAAAGGGATTGGATTTTTTAAGGAATTGGCGCGAGA
>Ga0316201_10003577_pt1 | contig 11475 bp, 9 predicted proteins | sample CS6wburrow_MG_FD_204516 | JGI IMG/M metagenome (GOLD analysis project Ga0316201, IMG submission 204516) | Coastal sediment microbial communities from Delaware Bay, Delaware, United States - CS-6 worm burrow | ecosystem: Environmental > Aquatic > Marine > Coastal > Sediment | place: USA: Delaware... | reverse complement strand
TGTTGCGGTCGTCGCGGGCGATGACAGCGACGATCTCGAATTGAGCTGTGAATTGCTGGTCGCCGCGGACGGCGCCAGGTCTTCGGTGCGCGAGATGATGGGTATCGGCGCGACTCACGACGCCTACGGTCAGCGCGCCGTCATCGGCAATCTGCTGACAGAACGGCCGGTCGAGAATCGGGCATTCGAGCGCTTTACGACCCAGGGGCCGCTTGCGATGTTACCGATAAACGAGGGTCGCACCGCGTTTGTCTGGACCATCGCAGAACACGACGCGGAACGCGTCATGGCACTGGATGACGAGTCGTTTCTCGCTGAATTGCAACAGGCCTTCGGCAATCGGCTCGGCCGCTTGTCCAAAGTCGGTCAGCGGGTCTCGTATCCGCTCGTTCTCAGCAAAGCGGCGCGTCTTACCGCGAAACGATCGGTGCTGATCGGCAACTCGGCGCATGGCCTGCACCCCGTGTCCGCGCAGGGATTCAATCTCGGCATGCGCGATGTTGCCGCGCTTTGTGACTGCCTCGCAGATCATCGTGGCGACCCCGATATGCTGCAGCGTTATGCAGACTGGCGGCGCAGCGACCAGGCGAAACTCGTGCGCTTTACCGATAGCGTGGTCAAGTTGTTTGGCAGCAACCGAAGGCCGCTTCGGACGTTGCGCAACGTCGGCATGATCGGTTTTGACCTGATCCCGGGCGTACGCTCGCTGTTTGCGAAGCACACCATGGGTCTGGCTGGCCGGCTGCCACGGCTGTCGCGCGGAGTACCGTTGAAGTGAAGCCGGTATACGACGTAGCTGTTGTCGGCGGCGGCGTGACGGGGCTGGCCTTTGCCGCGTTGCTCACGCAATCCGAGAACGCCGAGCTGCTCCGAATCACGCTGGTCGACGCAGGCGAAAAAGCCAGTCACGCGGCGGAAAAAGGCGTCGCGTTGCGTGTTTCAGCCTTTGCGACCGGCTCGGCAGAGCTCCTCGAATCGGTCGGTGCATGGCGACAGATCGCCGATACCCGTGCGTGTCCGTATGAAGCGATGCGCGTCTGGGATGAAACGGATACGGAAGACAGCTCCTCCGCATTGCGTTTCGACGCGGCGGAATTCGGTGTTCAACAACTGGGGTTCATCGCCGAAAATGTCCTCGTGCAGGACGCTTTGTTGAACGTCCTCGACGCCTCGGGAATTGAAATGCGTTTCGAGTCGCCGATGCGGTCGATGAAGCGGGTTGCCCGGCAGTTCGAGCTGGCGTTCGACGACGATACCCTGCGGGCGGACCTGGTCGTTGCTGCTGACGGGGCGCGTTCTTTCGTGCGCAGGTGCGCGGGCATCGAAGCAAAAAGCTGGCCCTACGACCAGGATGCATTCGTAACACACCTGCGGCCCGAACGACCACATCGCAATACGGCGCGGCAGCGATTCCTGAGGACAGGGCCGCTCGGTATGCTGCCGCTGCTCGATGGCCGAATCTCGGTCGTCTGGTCGGTTCCGCCCGAGCTCGCGGCGACCGCGAAGAAGGCGAGCGACGAGGACCTGGGACGGATGCTGAGCGATGCGTCGGATCACGTACTCGGCGAACTAACGGTCGAAGGTCCCCGGGGTTCGTTCCCGCTCTGCGCGAGGCACGCACAACACTACGTGATGCCCGGCCTCGCTCTCATCGGCGACGCGGCGCATGCAGTGCATCCGCTCGCCGGCCAGGGAGCCAACCTTGGCTTGCAGGATGCCGCGACCCTTGCAGACATAATCTCGGATGCATTGGCCAGCGGCATGCACCCGGGCGATAAACCCGTTCTGCGGCGCTATGAGCGAGGCCGTAAAGGGGCCAACGCAACGATGCTGCACTTCATGACTGGTCTCAACCAGCTCTTCAAGGCAGACTCGAGGCTGCTCGGCGAACTTCGGTCCACGGGCATGCGGCTATTCAACCGCAGCGGGCCGGTTCGCGAGCGCGCCGTGAAAGTTGCGCTCGGCGTCGGCCGCCAGGGGGGACGATGAAGCAACGCTACGTTTTCGTGCTGGCCGCAGCGCTGGCACTCGTCGGCATCGCTGTATTCATGTGGAAGTGGACGGTGCTGGGTTTTCCGGTCGTACAGGACCAGGAGACGCAGGTCTGGACGATCGAGTCGGCCATCTCGTTTGACAGCGGGCCGGGGTCCATCAAGGTCAAGCTCCATATCCCGACATTGACTCCCGGGTTTCGAACCTTGAACGAGAACTCGGTGTCGCGCGGTTACGGCTTCAGCCTCAATTATCCAAGCGGCGGCCGCGAGGCGCAGTGGGCCATTCGCCGCGCCGACGGCAGGCAGACAATCTACTACCGCATCTCGGTCTACGAAGATCCGGGCAGCGAACAGTCCGATACGACGCCGCCTTTTCCGCCGCCGCCCGTCATAAACGAGCCCCTGAAGACGGCCGTGGACGTCGTCGTCGCGGACGTGCGCGAGCGTTCGGCGGATGCGGCGTCATTTACTACCGAGTTGCTGCGCGACATGAATGATCCATCCCCGGATTCCAACGTCGAGCTGCTCGTATCCGAAGCGTCATCGAATACCGAGTTCGTCGAGACGATTACCACGATGCTCGCAGCCGCGCGAATTCCGGCACGCATGATTCACGGCTTTATACTGGCGGGCCGCCAACGCAGCGCGGTGCCGGTCGCGTGGCTCGAGGTGCACGACGGCGATCGCTGGCGCTTCTTTAATCCGGCGACCGGCGAAGAGGGCGTTCCCGACCGCTTCCTCATCTGGTGGCGTGGCAACGAACCGCTCGTCAGCGTCGAAGGCGGCAGCAACGTCCAGGTCGATTTTGCCGTGCAGGAATACCATCTGGATGCCGTGTCGATCGCGGAGCGGCAAGCTGATCAGCAAGGATCGAGTGTCGGTGGTTTTTCTCTTTACAACTTGCCCATCCAGACGCAGGCGGTCTACAGCGTTCTACTCATGATCCCGATCGGTGCTCTGATTATGGTCCTGATGCGCAACCTGATTGGCGTTGATGCCTTCGGCACGTTCATGCCGGTACTGATCGCCCTGGCATTTCGAGAGACCCAGTTGTTGTGGGGGGTGGTCCTTTTTTCGCTGCTCGTCGCGCTCGGCTTGAGTATTCGCTTCTTCCTGGAGCGGCTGCGGCTGTTGCTGGTGCCGCGATTAAGCGCGGTACTGATCATCGTCGTATTGCTGATGCTGTGTATCAGCCTCGTTTCCCACCAGTTGGGTATGGAAACCGGTCTGTCGGTGGCGCTCTTCCCGATGGTCATCATCGCGATGACGATCGAGCGCATGTCCGTTGTCTGGGAAGAGCGCGGAGCCGCCGATGCAATGCGTGCCGGTCTCGGCAGTCTCGTGATAGCGGTGGTTGCCTTCATCGCTATGGGACAGGAGTGGCTGGAGCACCTGGTTTTCACGTTTCCCGAGCTGTTGCTCGTGATTCTCGCGCTGACGTTGCTGGCCGGCCGCTATACCGGCTATCGGCTGCTCGAGCTGCAGCGCTTCAAGGCGCTGGTCGGCAAGTGATGCGCGGCGTCGCACGACAACTACGCGAGTCGGGCGTACTGGGCCTCAACGAACGTAACACTGAGGTCATTATGCGGCTCAATCCGCGCCGCCTGTATCCGCTCGTTGATGACAAGGCCAGGACCAAGGAGATCGCGCTGGCCGCCGGAATGGCCGTGCCAGATCTCTACGGCATCATCCGCAACCAGGGAGAGGTACGTCGCTTCGCCGATATCGTCGCCGATCGCAGTAGCTTCGTCGTAAAGCCTGCGCAGGGCAGCGGCGGTGACGGGATCGTGGTCGTCACGAGCCGCAGCGAGCGCAAGCGCAACGCGTTTCGACTAACAAGCGGCGTGCTCGTCTCCGAAGAGGAATTGCAGTACCACATCTCCAACATCGTCGGCGGCCAGTACAGCCTGAGCGGCAACCCTGACAAGGCACTGGTCGAGTATTGCGTACAGTTCGACCCGGTGTTTGCCGACGTCAGTTACCAGGGCGTGCCGGATGTGCGCGTCGTCGTGTATCGAGGATATCCCGCGATGGCGATGGTGCGATTGCCGACACGCGCGTCAGACGGTAAGGCAAACCTGCACCAGGGCGCTGTCGGCGCGGGAATTGATCTCGGCACGGGCAAGACGCTGACCGGTGTACTCGATGACGAGATCGTTGACGAACACCCGGATACCGGTGCGTTGATCACGAACCTCCAGATACCCCACTGGGCGCACATTCTCGAGCTGGCCGCACGCGGCCACGACGTGACGGGTCTCGGATACCTGGGTGTCGATATCGTGCTTGACCGGGACCTCGGGCCGCTGATTCTCGAAATGAATGCGCGTCCTGGCCTGAACATCCAGATTGCCAACTGCACAGGTCTCAAGCGGCGCATCGAACGCATCGACGACCTTCACGACGCCACGGCGAGCCCGAAGCAGCGGGCAGCCATGGCCCGGTCGGAATTCTCGTTGCCGATTACCTGACCAACGCTACCCTTGTGCGGCTCTCTGGGCCATGAGCTTCCTGCGATATCGTGACTGCACGATGTCCGTCATGACGAGTACCGCGATAACGAAGTAGAACGTGGTCTTGGTCATAGGCGTTATTGCGTTGCCAAACAGCGTCAGGTGCGCAAGGTGTCCGCCTTCGCTCAGTAACATGATCCCTACAACAAGCAGGATAAACAGGCCGAGCACCTCGTACATGCGGTTTTTCTCGAGAAAAGCTGCAACACCGTCGGAGAGCACGATCATGAGTCCGGCGCCTATCGCGATCGAGGCCGCCATGACCCAGAACACGTCGGTCAGCGCGATGGCGCTGAGTATGCTGTCGAACGAGAAGACGAGGTTCATAAGCACGATCCAGAAGATGACGTTCGCCACCGACCTGGGCTTGCGGTCGCTGTGGCCGAGATCACGAATCTGCATCATGTGCCATATCTCCTTGGTCGCCGTATACATAATAAAAGCACCGCCGAACAGCACGATGATCGAATGAAAGTTGAAGGTTCCCTCGATCACGCCTTGCCAGTGCAGGTCGAACCAGGGGACCTGGAACATATCGATGACCGTTACCAGCAGGAACAACAGAGCGATACGGAGGATCATAGCGAGCGCGATGCCCACGCGGCGTACGAAGGCCTGCCTGTGGGCAGGGGCCCGTTGCGACTCGAGCGAGATATACAGCAAGTTGTCGAATCCGAGCACTGCCTGCAGCAGCGTCAGCATTGCCAGCGTGAACAGGTTATCTATCGAGAAGATCTCCATGGCGAAGGACCCTTTGAAGCTATCCGGAAAATCCCAAGCGCGGATGATACCAACGGCTGGAAGGAGAAGTTCACCTAATTCCGGCTGCTTTTACCCTTGCCGACGGCGGCTTTCTTGAATATTGTCCGACGATTCTGATCTTCGCTGGAGCCCTTTAGACATGTGGCTGGCAGTATCCATCCAGATTCTCGTACCCACGCTCTTGACTGGAGCAATCGCGATTCAACGCCAGTCAAGTCGACTGCGTTGGCTGGTCAATTGCGTCGCATTTTCGATGGTACTCGGGTATCTGTTACTCAGTGCGCGGTGGGACATATCCAGCCTCCACTTACGCGTCGCAATTCCAGTTGCCTTTGTCGCAGCTGCTGTTGTTGGCTACAAGAGGATCAGCAGGGCCGCGGCGGGAGGGCGATTGCAGGCGGTAGTGTTCTGGACGGTCAACCTGGGTCTGATCGTTCTGATGTCCGGTTATCTCTGGTTTTCGATCAGGGGCAACCTGGTACCTGCCCAAGCCGTCGATCTCCAGTCTCCGCTGCATGGCAATTACGCCGTGTTGAACGGCGGCAATAGTCCATTCACCAACGCACACTTCAGGGTGCGTCCGCAGGATTTTGCGCTGGACATTGTCGGTGTCAATGCTCTCGGCAATCGTGCGGCATTGTTCGGCAGCAGTTGGGAACTGGAGAGTTACGTCATATACGGTTCCGCAATCCTGAGTCCATGCGATGGCAAGGTCAGCGCTGTCGTGAACGATCTGCCCGACCACGTTCCCCCGGACAGAGACACCGAGAACCCGGCGGGCAATTATGTTCTGATCGAATGCGAAGAAGTCGAAGTGCTGCTGGCTCACATGCAGCAGGGCAGCGTAACAGTGGCGGTCAATGACGAAGTCGCCGCGGGCGACCATCTCGGCAAGGTTGGCAACTCAGGGAACACAACCGAGCCTCATCTGCACATTCACGCAGAACGCGGCGGCGAACCTGGTGTCATACTCGATGGTCAGGCAGTACCGATCACGATTGCTGGCCGCTACCTTGTGCGAAACAGCGTCTTCCGTGGCGAGTAGTTGATCGCCGTTTTCGAGTACTTGAGACTCTCTGGGGATTTGCGTAATCCGACTATGAAGTGGTTCGCGATAGTAGTGTTAACGAGTCTGTTCGGCGGCAATGCAGCCAGCGCGGACACCGGCGAGCCGGAAGACCTGATTCTCCCGGCCGACCCGCGATTCAACATCTTCGAGTTATCCAACTCGGCGGGCGGCGGTACGTTTGCCAGCCCAGCGCGTACGGTTGTTCTGAGCTTCGTAAGCAAGGACTCGCGATACTGCCGCGCGGCCCGATTCGCGTCGGACTACACCTTTGTCCTGGCCTGCCGCGACGAACGGGGCTGGAAGATCGAGGCATCCAGTAGTCTCGCGGCGGGTGAATCGACCACTACGCGCATGTTCGGTGGTGGCGACACGCGGCAGGTCGCGGATACCATCGAAGCCCTGAGGGCGGGCCCTGACTTCCTTGATGAATTCGAGGTTATCGAGGCAGCCGGCAAGGGCTGGCGTGATCCTCTTCCCTTCGACGAACAAAGCCTGAATGCCCGGCAAATACTCGAACGGGTGGGACAGGTATACAGAGCCAGCAAGTCCTACGTCGATACGGGCACCGTGGAGACCGTTTACAAGACCCAGCGAGGCGCCAGGACCGCAGAGACCCATTTCAAAACGGCCTACGCCGCCCCATCCGATTTCCGCTTTGAATCGAGCATGGGCGATTTCGGGTCTTTCAAGGTCGGCTTTATCGCCTGGCTCGACAATAACGGCGTCAAAACATGGTCGAGTCTCAAAAACGACCCGTTCACGAAAGTTGATTCCATTCAAGACGCCCTGGACGGCGCTGCCGGCATATCCCGCGATTCATCCGGAATGATTCCCGGCCTGTTCTTCCCCGGCACCAAGCTTGGTGGCGACATCATCAGACTAACCAGCGCCGAGCGCCTCGAGGACGCGCGGATCGACGGCCTCGACTGTTTCCAGGTACAGGGTTTCCGTTGGCCGAACACGGGTCAGCCGACGACAGTGTGGATAGACAAAGAGAGCTTTCTTATCCGCAAAGTCTACGAGGAGAGCAAGATAAAGGACGGTACGACCCGGACAACCTGGTTTTACCAGCCTGCTATCAACGTTCCGGTGAAGGAAGACGCCCTGCGCTTCGCTGACGCGACGCTGCAGTGATTTTTCGGGAATGCCGTTACTGCAGCTGGCTTTCCACCCACGCGTCCATGCGCTGCTGCAGGATATCGAGCGGCAGCGCGCCGCCTCCCAGTAGTTCGTCGTGGAAGGCACGAATGTCAAACCTGTCGCCGAGACGCCGTTCCGCGTCGGCACGCAGCGACCGGATCTTCAATTGACCTACCTTGTAAGCCAGCGCCTGGCCGGGCATCAGTATGTAGCGATCGATCTCGTTGACGATGTCGTGCTCGGTCTTGGCGGCGTTGTCCATAAAAAACTCGATAGCCTGCTGGCGCGTCCAGCCTTTGTAATGAATGCCGGTATCGACGACGAGTCGGACGGCTCGCCACATCTCGTAGGTTAGCGCGCCAAACCTGGAGTAGGGGTCCTTGTAAAGCCCGAGGTCATAACCGAGGTCCTCGCTGTACAGCCCCCAGCCCTCGACAAACGCGGTGAAGCCCATGAAACGACGGAACATGGGCATCCCCGGTAATTCCTGCTGCAGGGCGATCTGCAGGTGATGTCCGGGCATCGCTTCGTGCACGCTCAGGACTTCGATTTCATATTTCGGCCGCACTTCGGGCATATAAAGATTGACCCAGTAGATACCTGCGCGGCTGCCGTCCGCCGCAGGTCGCGAGTAATAGGCAGTGGTCGTGTCCGGCGCTATGGAGTCGGGAATCGGTTTCACCCCGTAAGGCATGCGTGGCAGCTTGCCGAAGAGCTTCACGAGCTCGGGGTCGATGCGTTTGCTCGTCGCGAGGTATTCCCGGTACAGGTCGTCCGGGTTATCGAAATAGAACTGCGAATCGGTGCGCAGGAACTCGAGAAAGTCCTGAAAACTGCCGTCGAAACCGACCTCCTCGATGACCTGCATCATCTCGTCTCGAATGCGTTTGACCTCGGACAGGCCGAGACGGTGGATTTCGTCAGGCGTCATTCTGGTCGTTGTGAACTGGCGCGCTCTGTATTCGTACCAGGCCCGGCCATTTGGCAGCTCAGACAGGCCGATACTGTCTCGCGCCGCTTCGAGGTACGTGTCGTTGAAATACCCTGACAGGCGCCGGTACGCAGGTAACACAGTCTCCTCGATTGTCTCGATGGCGGCGGCGCGCAGCCGCTGCTGATCGTCGGCGCTGATCGATGCGGGCATGTCTCTGAATGCCCGGTAGAACGGGCTGTCCTCTGCGTTCTCGACGACCTGTACCTCTATCTGGTGGGGTATGCGTTCCATGAGGATCTTCGGCGATACGAGGCCTTCCTTGCGGCCGCGCTCGGCGCGCGCAATCGTCTGTTCGACAACCACGTTGATCTTGCCCATGCGGGCGAGCCAGTCCTCGTAGTCCTTCGCCGTGGCCAGCCGGAGCTGGTTGGTGGTGTTCTCCAGGTTCTGCACGCCCCCGCGTTGGCCGAATGGAATCAGGTAGCCCTTGAAGCCGTGTGCGTCTATGTCGTCCTGTAGCTGGCGTCGGAACAGCTCGTGATTGAGCCGGTCTTCCTGGGACAACGCGGTCGTGTCTATTGCGTAAAGGCGCCGCAGGAATTGCGCGGTTTCCTCATGACGTCGCTCGATCGCCGCGATGCTGCGATCGGTCCACTCGGTGTTGTAGCGGCGGTCACCAAGCGATGATGCGAGCACCGGGTACTCCTTCAGGTTCCACTCGAACACCTCGTCGAAGAGCCCGTGCAGGTCTTCAGTTGGTCCCGCGAAAACCGGAAATACCAGCAGCGTTAGGAGGATCGCCATACTTCTTCGAATCGTTGTCATGTTTTTCACCTGGAGGAACCCTGCGAGGATTCTGACCGGCGTTTCCGTAGCTGGCAACCACCCCCGGCATTGCGTAAACTCGAACCACCAATCGATAGCGTGCTTAGAAGAGACCCCGTCACGAATGGGGCGCCGAAGGCGCAACTCGCCCGGAAACGCTCAGGCAGAAGGACTGCGTACGCTGATTGGCTCTGGAGAGCGGCCGTTGACGGCCCACCGAAGGGGTACGTGGCTCGCGCCATTGATCTCTCAGGTTACAAAGGACAGAGGGGCGGCGGATGACTGTGTCCGCCGCCTTTTTTTGTTTGCTGGAGTCAGAGATGGGATCGAAGACACCCCTGTACGACAAGCACGTCGAAGCCGGCGCCCGTATTGTCGATTTTGGCGGCTGGGACATGCCGTTGCATTACGGCTCTCAAAAAGAAGAACACCACGCCGTCAGGCGGAAGGCCGGTGTTTTCGACGTGTCGCACATGACTGTCGTCGACATTACCGGCGCTCGCGCGCAGGAGTTTCTGCGCTACCTCGTAGCCAACGACGTCGCCAGGCTGCAGGATTACGGCAAAGCGCTTTATACCTGCATGTTGAACGAGGATGGCGGCGTTATCGACGACCTGATCATCTATTTCTTTGCTGCCGACAATTACCGGATGGTCGTAAATGCGGCGACGCGTGAAAAAGACCTCGCGTGGATAAGCAAACACTCCGGCGCGTTCGACGTGGAAGTCAGGGAGCGCGGCGAACTCGCGATGATTGCCGTGCAGGGACCCGAGGCGCGACAGCTGGCAGCACCCTGTATCGACGAAGAACACCGGGAAGACGCGCTGGCTTTGAAGCCATTCACAGGCATGTTCGCCGGCGACGTGTTCGTTGCTCGCACTGGCTACACGGGCGAGGACGGCTGGGAGATCCTGATGCCCGCCGCAGCCGCTCCGAGGACCTGGGATCGCTTGCTTGCTGCGGGCGTACAGCCTTGCGGACTGGGCGCGCGCGACACGCTGCGGCTCGAAGCGGCGATGAACCTGTACGGCTCCGACATGGACGAGACGATCTCGCCACTGGAAGCCGGACTCGGCTGGACCGTGGCGTGGGAGCCAGCGGACCGCGACTTCATCGGCAGAGGCGCAATTGAAGCGCAACGCGAGGCCGGCGGCCTGCGTCGTTTCGTCGGGCTGCTTCTCGAGGATCGTGGTGTCCTGCGCAATCACCTGCGCGTCGTCGTGGACGGTGTCGGCGACGGCGAAATAACGAGCGGCGGTTTCTCGCCGACGATCGGCCGCTCTATCGCGCTCGCGCGGGTGCCGGCGGGCAAATACGACCGCGCACAGGTCGAGGTGCGCGGCAAACTCTTGGACGTACGGGTCGTGAAGACGCCGTTCGTTCGCAACGGACAAGTCAAAATCGATACAGGGGAGGGCTGACAGATGAGTGAATTACCTGGAGATCTGCTTTTCACGAAGGAACACGAATGGCTGCGCAAGGAAGACGACGGCTCAGTGACAATCGGTATCACCGACCATGCCCAGGCGGCGCTCGGTGACATGGTCTATGTCGAGCTTCCCGAGATAGACCAGGAGGTTGAAGAGAACGGCGAGATGGCAGTTGTCGAATCGGTGAAAGCCGCATCCGACGTATACGCTCCTATTGCGGGAATCGTGGTAGCGGTCAACGAGGCGTTGCCCGACGAGCCCGAGCTGGTCAACTCCGACCCTTACGGCGAAGGCTGGATCGTAAGAATGCAGCCGTCGGAGGACGCCGAAGGCCTGATGTCGCCGGATGAATACCAGCAGCTGCTGGACGAACTGGAGGACTGATGCCCTTCATACCGCATACCAAGCAAGACACCGAGGAGATGCTCGCGACGATCGGCGTCGGCAATCTCGACGACCTGTTCGATGAGATACCGAAGGACCTGCTGACCGGCAGTCTCGACGGCGTTCCCACCGCCCTCAACGAGATGCAGGTCTCGCGACTGATGCGTGAGCGGGCGGCGATGGACGGTTCCCCGTTGTGCTTCATCGGCGCGGGAGCTTACGAACATCACATTCCGACGGCTGTCTGGGATATTGCTACGCGCGGCGAGTATTACAGCGCCTATACGCCTTACCAGGCGGAGGCCAGCCAGGGCACGCTGCAGACGATCTACGAATACCAGTCGATGATTACGGCACTGACCGGGCTCGATGCCAGCAATGCGTCGCTGTACGACGGCGCATCTGCGCTGGCGGAAGCGGCGCT
>Ga0316201_10003575_pt1 | contig 11478 bp, 10 predicted proteins | sample CS6wburrow_MG_FD_204516 | JGI IMG/M metagenome (GOLD analysis project Ga0316201, IMG submission 204516) | Coastal sediment microbial communities from Delaware Bay, Delaware, United States - CS-6 worm burrow | ecosystem: Environmental > Aquatic > Marine > Coastal > Sediment | place: USA... | reverse complement strand
CGTAATCTCGTTCATGGTCTCTCCCTCTTTCGTCTCGATGGCCGTTTTGCACTTCCATCCTGGCGCAGTCGACGCCGATCTTGGAAGAGGGAGGAGACCATCTCATCGACTTCGCGGATTCGGCCCAGCGAAAAAGCTAAGTGTCTGATTGCATTGAATGCGATCCCCATAGGTCTGCACTACACGGGGGTGGCGGTCTCGGCTTGAACGGCGGTAATTTTCGGTGGTGGTTGAGCCGGTAAAGCCAGCCGCAGCTTCTCCAGGAGTAAGTTCAGTTCTTTGGCCGGTTCGGTGTAACGGGATAGCTGGATCAGGCGACCGTCGCTGGTGGGAATCTCCACATCAATCATCTGCACGGCCGCGAACTTCTCTAGCACGCTACGCGGCGTCAGCCCCGGTGCATGCGGGCGCAACTGTTGCGCCAAGGTCACATGCAGACAGTACGCCAGGAAGGCGATGAAGATATGGGCTTCGATCCGCGATTCGAGTTGGTGATGGATCGGGCGAATCGCCAGGTTACCCTTGAGATTGCGAAACGCCTCTTCGATCTGCGTCAGTTGCAGGTAGTAGCACCACAGTTGTGCCGGGTCGCTGCCGGGGAGGTTGGTCCGCAACAGATAGCGGCCTTCGCGGCGGCGGATCTGCTTGAGCTTCTCGCGATTGAGACGGTAGGTGAAGTGCGGCTCGTGTTTGCCTACAGCGACTTCAACCAAGCGCCAACCGCGCGGGTACTGGCTACGCGCGGCGCCGAGTTGCATCAGCAACTCTTGCTGGATCAGCTGCATAGCCGACAATTGCTTCAGCCGCGCCCACAAGCGCTTCAATTGCCGTTGTCGCATGGCCCGTTCTTTGGCGACCCGATCGATGCTTTCGGCGAAGACGTACAGTTCGTTATCCTGCGGCAACAGCTTAACCTGCACGCCTGGACGGGCGCTGCACCAGGGTTTGCCCAGCAGCTCTTTTTCCAGCCGTGATAACCGACCCTTCGGGTGCCCACCAGTTAATGTACTGGCGGGTCGGCCGTGCGCATTTGCTCGAGCACGTCCTCGGTCGGGATACCGCGATCCATCACCCAAACGCGGCGCGCCTTGCCGTACTGGTTTTCGATACGATCGAGAAAATCGCGTAGGGTCGTCTTGTCCGCAGTGTTGCCCGGCATTGAACCGTACATTACGGTCCAAAAATCAACAAATGCCGCGCTGAACTGTCGAACTTGGGATGCCCGTGCCGATCAGGCGAGACTGCCCGTCGCGCGCCACCGGAGAGATGGTTTATACTGACGATACGCACTTTTCTTTTTGCATCTTAAAGAGTGTGAGTTTAGGTTTAACAACAGAGATGCTGATCTCTGCACAATACTCCTTTCTCTCCTTAATAAAAAACCCTTTGTTCTAGTCATGACCCCTTATTTATTTTTAAACAGGAAATAAATTGGCAGAAAATAATCTACCAGATTTTTTAGGAATTGGTGCGCAAAAATCAGGAACATCATGGATTTATAACCAATTAAAATACCATCCTGAAATTTGTGTATCAAGGGTAAAAGAGCTTCGCTTTTTCCTTGGTGGTAAATCATTGTGCTGGTATGAACAACAGTTCAGTCACTGCCAATCCGGAAAGCTCAAAGGCGAAATTACTCCTGAATACATGGTTCTTGAAAATTCGGTTGAGCAAATTTACAACCTTCTTCCAAATGTTAAACTTTTCTGCATCCTAAGGAACCCTACTCAACGAGCCTTTTCTCAGTGGAAAATGGCGAAAAGACTTGGTAATGTTCCAAAAAACTTAAGCTTCATCGAAGTCTTCCAGGAAAATTTACAATTCCTAAAAGAGAGAGGACATTATGCAGAGCAAATTCAGAAGCTAGCTCGTTTTTTTCCTCATGGAGAGAAGCTTTTAGTTTTACTCTATGATGAACTTGAAGTTTCTCCAGCTTCTTTGTTATGTAAGCTTCTTAAATTTTTGGAAGTTGATTTCGAATGGCGATCACCTAAATTGGATGATATTATTGGTAAATCAAGAGATGAAATGAAAATTCCAGCAGAGGCGGAGAAGAAGCTAATTGAATACTATAGACCGCATGTTGATAACTTAAGTAACCTTCTCAATGTAGATCTCAGTCATTGGAGTAACGGCGTTGATCAAGGTTGAAGAGCAGGAGCAAATGGGTGCGAAAAGCAATTGCGCTAAATACTGAGGAAATCGAACAGAGACCACAAGCCCTCCATAACTATCTATTGTCATATCGTGTGACAACCCGGGGGGCAGGGCCAGTTTTGACAGCCAGTTTGGGCGCTAATTTGGCACCGTCGTCAAATACAACCGCAAGACGGTCACGATCCTCGGCGACGATGGCCGCCAGTGGCGTGCCTCGCCGGGCCTGTTATTCCCAGTGAAGGACGTTGACGTGACCTTCAATGTTGGGCAATCAAACAAAGACCGCAAGAAAAAACGACTGCGTTGATTCAGAAAGGGGCAATAGCGGTCTAGATTGAACGGTTACACAAAGACGGTGGAAGGGTCTTGTCGCCAGTTCTGTTCAACGTGATATAATCCGAGCTTCATCAGTTGGGTGATTCGCCTGACGATTTTGCATTTCTTTCGCCCTCCCGTTTCCTCCAGTGCGGCTTCAGGTCCTGCGTGACGAGTGGGGCTTGGTAGCGGATTGGGCGGATACATCTCGGACGACGATTGAAGCCGTCGTTCGGCCATTTACTGTGTTTTGAGCAGATTGGGAAGTGTCTTGAAATGGACAGTGCTGACTTTGGCCGGCGAATTGAGCAGCTGCGAGGCATCCTGGACAAATATGGCTTATTCTTTGTTGTGGGAGCGCCCAAGTCCGGCACGACCTGGCTGCAAAAGGCTTTGGACGCGCATCCACAAATTGTGTGTGCGGGAGAGGGGCATTTTGCTGACAACTTCGCAACGCAGCTTACCAAGCTCTACAGAGAGTACTTCGGACGTCAGGCAATCGTTGCGAAGCATGTCTACGAGGGTAACCCATATTACCTTGCAGCCAGCACAGAAGATTTCGATTTCATGGTGATGTGCTTTGTCTTAAGCGCAATTTCGCGTTTGACATTCCCGCCCGGCACTTCGCTGATCGGTGACAAGACACCAGCGAGTGTTTACCACATCAACTTTTTGCATCGTGTTTTTCCGCAGGCAAAATTCGTCAATATCGTACGCGATGGAAGAGATACGATGGTTTCGGTGTTCGCGGATGCGCATCGTGCAGCGCGTAGCTCGGATTCAACAGCGGATATCGATAGCCTTCTGTCTGAGAAGGCTGAAGTTTATGCGCAGCGCTGGGTGAAGGCGCTCGAATGCGCCGAGGAGTTCAGCTCGCTTCACCCGGGGGCCATGTACACGGTGCGGTATGAAGACCTTAAAAGCGACTTTGCTGCCGCTTTCGCTGGTGTTCTCCATTTCTTGAAAATCAATGCCTCCGAAAAGGCAATTGCAAAATGTCAGGTCGAAACCAGTTTCAAGCGCTTGTCTGCCGGACGTGAACCAGGACAGGAAGACCCGAACTCGTTTGTGCGCAAAGGCATAGTGGGCGATTGGCGAACGAACCTGGCTCCCCAGTACATCGACATTTTCAGCGCGGTCGGAGCGGACTGGATCGAACGGATGGGTTACGATCGGATCTAGCCGGTTCTCACCTGGTGTAAAGCCTTGGCGGCGCAACAAAACAGGCGGCCTGATGCGTTTGGGAGAGTGCTGGGTCGATGAGCGGAACGGACATTCCGTAAGTCGAGAAGCAGCTAGTCTGTGAAAGCCATAGATTTGAAGCGAAAAGGTTCGAGTACGTCTGCTTGATAATACGCAGTTATTTCCAAGGAGCGCTCGATCCGCTGTTTTGGCGGCAGATCTTCAAGTGCCTTCATGGCGCCTAGTGCGACCGCAGCCCCTGAGCCAATGCAGTCGAATCCATCACGCATGTCGCCGACGTGAAAATCGCTGTTTATCGAAAACAAATGGTCCGCGTACCCAACCAGAAATTGGCCTCCTTTTTCCTTGTTCTGTTCCATCGAACTGACCCCCTGCTTCCTGAACTCGGTTCTGACCGCCTCGATGAAATGGGTGACCATGTAGTGGTGTGGCGTTTCCCTGGCCCTGCGTTTTGGTACTTGCAAACAATGCTCGAGAACTTGGCCCATCCGGAAACTTCCGCAGTAACCTATCAGGCAGGGGCCGTTGACGAAGATTTTCGGCAGATTTGTGGTTCGAATAAAACGACTTCCAGTTGCGGCCGCGTCGGCGCCCATGTGAATGCGCTTTCTATGTACCAGGCCGATGACACAGGTCATTAAATATGTCCCTCGTGACGTTCAGTATTCTCAGATTGGATTTGATCTGGTATTGCGAGGCATGATAGTACATCCCGGCATCATTGAGACCTTGCGCGTGATAGTAATCAAAGGAGGCAGCGAGATTCGGACTCGGGTTTGGAAAAACGGGAAACACATAGCAACGAAGACACCTTGTCAGCAGCCTCTTGGGGCCATGGCTTATGCTGCATGCCTGCTGGCAATCACCTCGGTCGAGGCGTCTTCGTTGCCGCCGCTTCGATTGCCGGTTGTGTGCGAGGATCCTTATCCGTGCATCATTCAGAATTATTTCGACCATGACCCCGGGCCCGGGTTTCTCGACTATAGTTGCGGAAGCCTGGGCTACGATGGCCACGACGGAACGGATATAAGGCTACCGAATCTGACTGCGATGAAGCGTGGCGCAGCGGTGGTCGCTGCGGCACCCGGGACGGTGCGCGCTATTCGAGACGAGATGCCCGATGTCAATGTTCGGGTGCTTGGTCGAGAGGCAATTGCTGGGCGCGAAGCGGGAAATGCCGTGGTGCTGCGTCACGGCGATGACTGGGAGACCCAATACAGTCATCTGCGTCTCGGCAGTGTTCGCGTTCGGCCCGGAGGCGTCGTTAAAGCGGGCGATGTCCTGGGTGTGATCGGGCTTTCCGGGAATACGGAGTTTCCTCACCTGCATTTCGAGGTGCGCTATCAGGGCGAGCCTGTCGATCCCTTCGTCGGACCAAAGAAGGAGATTAGCTGCGGAGCCAGCGGGTCCGCCCTCTGGGATGAGCAGACAAGCCAGGCACTAAGTTACCGTTCGACCGGTTTGTTGCAAGCGGGGTTTGGTGTGGCGGTACCGAGTTCAGAGTCGGTGGCGGCCGGCAACGGAAATCCTGGCCCTTTTTCGCCCGATGCGCCGGCGTTGGTCTTCTGGGTTGAGATCTTTGGTGCTCGGGCGGGAGACCAGGAAAATCTGCGTTTGATCGAGCCCGGCGGCAAAGAGATTGCGAGCAAGAAGGCGCTTATCCCCAAGAACAAGGCGCGGTGGCTCAGCTTTGCGGGCAAGAAACGACGCAGCGTAGCATGGCCCAAAGGCTTGTATTCCGCCACATACGAGTTGCAGAGAGCAGGGGATCGGGGCACGGAAGCGGTAGTTGACGTCATGCGTACGATCGAGATCAAGTAGAGTGTCACAATTGATTTGGAAGGGTCGCTGCCGATGGGTTGCATGATCTTCTGGATCGACAGCCTGCTTATCCCTCGTCTAAAGCGAAGTTGCCCCGGTAAACGGCATTCGGGCTTTCACCGGGAAACGCCCCTGTCATCAAAGAGCGTTACGAATGAAAGAGTATAATGCTGATCACCCGCTGATCGTGCTGCACATTCCCAAGACTGCCGGCGTCAGTTGTAGGCGGATTTATCAAGACTGGTTTGGGGAAAAGCTCTTATTTCACTATTTCAAAGAGAAAACCGCGGAAATGCCGGAGAGGCATGATATTTTTGGCTTACATACCAGGGACAGTCCGGTTGCTGTGTATGGCCATTTCAATCAGTCTAGAAAATTTGGCGTTGAACACTACTATCCTACTGCGAAGCAGTTTGTCACGATATTGCGTGACCCCTTTGAGCGCGCAGTTTCCGGATATTTTTATTTGCGAAAATGCGCAGCGAGTTATCGCGATCAAACAAGAATTCCCAGAAAAGATCTGCGTAACTATCTGGATAACCTGGATTCAAGGAGCACAATGCTGAATCATTTCCCGCGGCACATGACCATGAACAATTATCAAGAAGTCATCGAAACGCTGTTCGTCGAGATCGGCATCACTGAACAGTTGGACGAATCTATGAAACGGATTGCGCTGAAACTCAATCGTCCCTATGCCTCAAACAAATTGGGGCATTTCAATGCCGCAGAACGTGATCAGCGCGTACCTTATGACTTGAAGGAAAAATTCATTGAGAATCGCCCTCTCGAGTATGCAGTCTACGATTACGTGTCGGCAAGGTTTAGTTGACGGCACCTAATGATTCTGCGCGAATCGGATCGCGGTTCAGGATTTCGAAGATCAAGGCGCAGAACGCACTTAATAGCGAGCTATTGCGAAGGTTTAAAATAACAGAGATGCACGATTCTGGCCGCGAGATGACCGCGTACGAATTCTTAGAAGTTCCCTAACGCTTGCCAGCCTCGGTTCATGCCCGGCTCGGATTAAGGGCAAGGGGCTTTTTTTGCGAGTAAGGCCGGCTGTCAAAGGTGGCGAACCTGGATGGCCCCTAGACGCGCGCCGGATCTGCCGGGGGTTCTCGGCAATGGAATATCGGAAGGTTCAGTTGGCATATGGGCGAATAGAGGTTTCTTCCGTAGCTTAATCCTGGGCGGATGTGGAGCCGGCAACGTCTGAAACTATAATCAATCCTAATTACCCCCATGGTTCAGCCATGCTGAGCAGCCGCTGAGGCATGGGCGCAGTACGTAGAGCCACATACGCCAGCCGTTCGATCATGGCGGGCAGATCAAAACGGCGGTTGAAACGATATTCGAACTCGGCAAGGTAACGCGGTACATGTTTTTCCCGAATCGCATGAAAGGTACCCGTCAGCGCGGTCTTGACGTTGCCGAGAACTGTGTTCACCCATTTGAACGTGGGGTGCTGCGCGGCCTTGCGACCATTGCCGGTCACGATCGGCACATGCTGGCAGCCGAACGTCGTGACAGCCGCGAAACAAGCCAAACCATCGGAGAAGACGATCGAGCCCGGCAAAAGACTGACTCTGGCATAGCGTGCGATCTCCCGCTGCTGGAAACCAGCGACACGACGCAGATGCATTTTGATCGGCCGGCCGTCGTGCGTCGTCTCAACGGCGGCGATGAAAGGGGTCTTGTGATGCGCGCCACGGCCGCGCTTGCCGGGCATCTCACCGCCGAGGTAGGCATCGTCGATCTCAACCCGGTTGCCGAGAGTATCCTTCTGACCGCGCTCGAGCATCACCTGCATCAGTTTGTGCTTCATCCGCCAGGCGGTGTCGTACTTGACACCGAGGTCACGCGAGAGCTGCATCGCCGACAGGCTCTGTTTGCGCTGCGTGAGCAGAAAGATGGCGAGGAACCATTGGGTCAGCGCGAGTTTCGTGCCATGGAAGATGGTGCCGGCTGTCAACGAGGTTTGATGATGGCATTTATGGCACTGGTATACCTTGCGACTGTGCAGTGCGCAGCCCGTGGTGTTGCCACATTCCGGACACACAAAGCCCTGTGGCCAACGCAGCTGATAGAGTGCCTGCTCGCAATGCTCCTCACTGCCGTATTGTTTGAGAAAAGATTGAAGACTGAGACCTTTTTGAAACTGCACCGCGTTCTTGGCCATGACGGCTTTCTCCGTGTTTTCAGACAGTTCCATTATCCGGGACCCTGTGGCTCAATAGCTGAGCCATTGGGGTAATCAGGTAATCAATTGGGGGCCTGATTCTGCATGACTTTCGTTTTCTCAAAGCCGCAGGCGCCGCTGCTGTCTGTGATAGTCGTATTCTACCAAATGGCGCGGGAAGCTCCGCGTACGCTTTTTTCCCTAGGTGGTGCGTATCAAAGTAATATTGAGTATCAGGACTACGAAGTCATTGCATTGGACCATGGGTCCAATCCGCCCCTGAGCCCCAAGATGGTGGAGGGATTTGGCCCGAATTTCTTCTGCCGCAGAGTCGAAACGGATTCATCGTCCCCTGTGGAGGCGATCAATGAAGCAGTCGCAGCGGCACATGGAAAGCATGTCTTGATCAACATCGATGGAGCGCGGATCTTATCGCCGGGCATACTTGCGGCGTTCGCGAATGCCACGCGATTGTTCGAATCCGCCTTCGTTCATACGATTGGCTTTCATCTAGGCCATGGTTTGCAAAACGAGACCATGTTGGAAGGCTATAATCAGGCGGTCGAGGATCAGCTTTTGAATCAAAGTGGCTGGATGGATGATGGGTATCGATTGTTCGATATCTCGGTACTGAATGCATCGTGCAGCGGAGGATTCTTTTCCGATATCGCCGAAAGTAATTGTTATGGCCTCCCGCGCTCGGTGTTTCTGCAGATGGGCGGTTTGCATCCGGGCTTCCGTGCTCCCGGGGGGGGGATCTGCAATCTCGATTTCTATAATCGCGCCATGCGAGAGCCGTCTTTGGTTGGAGTAAGGCTCTTGGGTGAGGGCAGCTTCCATCAGTTTCATGGCGGCGTGGCGTCGAATGCTCCGGCCCCAGGGCATCCGTGGGAGTCATTTCAAGCAGAGTACGAGGAGATCTACCATCGTCGCTGGGCTCGTCTTTCCGATCAAGATCCTGTTTATCTAGGCCGAATTTGTCCGCGCGCGCGACGTTTCATTTTATCGATGGATCGGGCGCGATAGATATGGATACACTTGGGAAGCATACCGCCCTTCAAACTCCATTTTTTGGAACATCGGTTGAAATGCAACTTTACCGCTATTCCCTTCGACGATCGGAATGTTACTGACATCGCTAGCCGAGGATAAGCCCAACCGCTCAACATCCGCATCCGGTCTTCTCTGATAACATTGCAGTCAGGTTTCCATCTTGAGATCGTTGCCAATCACCATGCCGCCCCCCTTTGAACTAAGCATCAGCAATCTTATCGACCGCATAAATGCTGGCCCTGGGTTGGCCACGACGAAACTGTGTCACGGATTCTGGGAAAAAGGAGTCCAAATTCAACGCCTTTTGGAACAGCAGCAGGCTGATAGGGAAATCTCATTCGAAGAAGCTTTTGAGAGGGCTAGGACACTCTTGCCCCCTGCGAATTGGCCACTGGACTTGTACTTGGAAGTCAAAGATATTCTTGCCACTCAACATCGCTATCCTAATCTTTTAAGCCTCTGCTCCGAGTATGGCTGGAAGTACGGAGATATCATCGAAGGGACGCCTGTCGAAGGCCTGAGTGACGTTCAGGAATTGATTCGTACAAGCCATATTGGTGGTGCAAAGATATACGACGGATTGTTTTGGAAAAAATCTATTTCAGATGGCACTTTTGCCGATTTCATCACAGCCATCAGAAATAAGAAAACAATAATAGTTGGCCCAAACTATATTAAAACTTTCGGGGCATTTGCAAAATTAGAAAATAGCATTCACGTCCCGGTACATCAGAGCAAAGCGGCATGGAAGCGTCATGAAACTGTAAAGAAAGTCATAGATCTTGTTAACAGTATGGGGAGCGGGACGATTTGTCTTTTCGAAGCCGGGGGATGTGTTTCCGCATGGATGGTTTTTCAACTTCATGAGATTTTCCCCGACAGCTTTTTCTTTGTTCTTGGGCAAAGCCTTAATATCTGCAACGCTGGCCGGTACGAGGAAAGCAATTGGTTTCTTGTTGATCGCCAAGCCGTGTGTGACTGTATCGAAAAGATCAACTCTGATTGGAATCACAATCGCAACGATTTTGCTATTGAAAGCTTCTTTCGCAGTTTGCCTGACGAACGACGTTGGGCAAGCTTTCGCAACGGATGTTACGAAAGTTTTCTTGGAGAGCCGGAGCAGTTTAAGGTAAAAACGTATCCAGATGCTCAGATCGACTTTATTGAAAATAAGAGTATCGATCACGAATTGTTGAAAAAAATTCTGCAACCCTCAAAAGAAACTAACCATTGGGCTAACTTTGGTCCAGTGACTGCTCAACTGGAACAAGCCATTTGCCGAATCTGTCACTTATCCGCTTCCCAATCTGTACTCATGACAAAAAGTGGTACCGAAGCGTTGTATTTGGCGATAGGGCTAGTGGAGCTAGAAGCAGAACGCAAACTCCGTTGGGTGGTTTCGGCCCTCGGCTTCATATGCACGCACACTGGCCCATTGGCAGATGCTATCGTTATCGACTGCGATAAACAGGGGTTGCTGTCGATCGAGGAACTCAGGCAGTTGCCGTTGGATAGCTGGGATGGCGTGATTCTTACGAACATCTTTGGTCTCGCGACAGAATTGGGTGCTGTCATCACATACTGTCATAGTATTGGCAAAGAAGTCGTCATAGACAATGCGACTGGACTGTTCTCCATAAAGCGCGATCCACAATGGCAAGTAGTAGAGGCAGTTAGCTTCCACCAAACAAAACCTTGGGGAATGGGGGAAGGTGGATGTGTGATTATCCACGGTGATCAATCAAGAACAGCAAGACAGCTGATCAATTTCGGGATCGGTTTGCCCGATTCAGCTCGTCGCTGGTCGAGGAACGGGAAATTAGCTGACATTAACAGCGCCCTAATTCTGCAACGGCTGATCAATTTCCCCACTTGGGCTCCTTATTATAGAATGCAATCCCGGCGAATTGTAAAACTGGCCAAGGAATCCAAGGGGTATTCGACTCTGCTGTCTCTTCCATGGAGAGGTGCTGTGGTTGCGCATGTGCCATTAATTTCCACCGAATGCAACATTGACGCTGCTGCACTAGAAAACGATTCGCTGACATTGCGCAAGTATTACCGGCCTCTCGACGAGTGTGCAAAAAATGCCAACGAAATCTTTAGGCGTATCGTCTGTGTACCCTGTCACCCTAGGGTCAGCGAGTTGAGTGACAGGCAGTTATTGAATGTGATGCACGAAGTTCGAGGTGACAAAGCGAATAGCCGATGACACGTATAGCCATTATGCAGCCCTATCTACTGCCGTATCGAGGATATTTTCAACTCATACGCTCGGTGGATATTTTTGTGCTGTACGACACTGTTAAATATATCAACCGCGGTTGGATTAATAGAAATCGCCTCCACAACAACGGCAGAGAGTTTTTTTTTTCAGTTCCAATTGTTGCAAAAGATGCGGGCCGACTCATCAAAGATGTCAGAATTGACCCTGGCCAATATAACAGATTTTCCACAAAGTTTCTGAAAAGTATTGATCATTTATACTCAAAGGCTCCGTACTTTGAAGAAATTTCTGACTGCCTCAATATTCTTTTCGATCGATCTTGGTCTCATATAGCAGACCTCGCAAGTGAGTCTGTGTGTTCGATATGTAATGAACTCCGCTTGCCCACCCAGATAATGCGCTCGTCCACTTTAGATGAGATTGAAGAGAACTTGTCGGCGCAAGAAAGAATAATTTCAATTGTTGAGTTGCTCAACGGAACTACCTATGTAAATATGATGGGGGGGTCAGATCTTTATCA
>Ga0316201_10003574_pt1 | contig 11480 bp, 9 predicted proteins | sample CS6wburrow_MG_FD_204516 | JGI IMG/M metagenome (GOLD analysis project Ga0316201, IMG submission 204516) | Coastal sediment microbial communities from Delaware Bay, Delaware, United States - CS-6 worm burrow | ecosystem: Environmental > Aquatic > Marine > Coastal > Sediment | place: USA: Delaware... | reverse complement strand
GTCTTGTGAAACATTCACATATGTGAAAACAGAATATACCCTATTCTCATTCTGTGGATCAACATAGATTTCTGAATAATAAAATGGTCTGTTTCCTATGTCGGCTTTATCATTGATTTTTTTCCACTTAAAACCACCATCCTCTGATTTGTACAAGGCATTCTTTTTAGCCTCTACAAGTGCATAAACAATATTGGGCTTGCTTGGGGCAATGGCTATACCAATTCTACCTAATTCCCCCTTGGGAAGACCATCTTCTTCAGTAAGTTTTTTCCAATTCTTGCCACCATCATGGGTCATATAAAGTCCACTACCTTTTCCACCCGATTTAAAAAACCACGGATCACGTTTGTGCTCCCACATCGCTGCAATCAGTTTATTGGGATTCGTAGGATCCATAATCAAATCAGCAACGCCTGTTTTGTTGTTCACAAATAAAATCTTTTCCCAAGATTCTCCCCCATCGGTGGTTTTGTAAACCCCTCTTTCAGCATGTTCGCCCCAAGGAGAACCAATGGCACCGACATATACGGTATTGGGATCCATTGGGTCAATTTTAATTCTATGGATATGACGGGTTTTCTCCAAGCCCATTGACTTCCAGTTCTTACCACCATCCAAAGATTTATAAACGCCAAAACCTCCATTTAGGCTGTTTCTTGGGTTGCCTTCGCCAGTTCCTACCCAAATAACCGAAGGATTGGATTGTTGTATGGCAACAGCTCCAATAGAAGCGGTCAATTCTTTATCAAAGATGGGGTCCCATTTAATACCTCCGGAAGTGGATTTCCATAATCCGCCAGAGGCCGTACCGACATACATTATATCCGGTGATTGGTGCACAACATCAATGGCTGTTACACGACCACTCATTCCTGCAGGACCTATGTTTCTTGGTTTTAGATCTTGAAAAAGATCCATTTTTAATTCTTGTGCAAATAGGGAGATTGATGCGAAAAGCATCACTACTGAAAGTAATTTTTTCATTGGTTTAAAGTGAGTTCATTAGTTGCATAAATATAGCTAAATCTTTGCTGGTAATTCTTAAAGAGGTGTTAAGGATACTCTTTTTACAAGGGCTGTTTCGATAATTGGTTCATTGATTTTCTAAGCCCAATAAAGATGAAAATCAACAAGGAATAACCAATAAAAAAGGGGATAATGTAATGCCCTAGATCAAGGACCAACATTAGTGCGATAATCAATAATTGAAATCCAAGGCCAAAGGAAGATACTGCAGTCATTAGCCATTTGGGTAAGTTTCCATTTTCAACGGCCTTGCTATCCAGCCAGTAAATGACCTTGTCGAACGTACCATAGCATAGTTGATACAGTTTGAACAAGCTATCTACAGTACTTTGTCTTTCCCCATTCATGGCTTTTGGGGCTTCATTTTCGAAAATCCGACTCGTCGTATCCCCATTATGTTTGTTTCTAAGGATAACGTAATAATAATTATAAAGGGTTCCCTGTAATTGAATCCCTAAGAAAGCCAAAATGGCCAAAAAAAGAGGGCTTTGGTGTACATACCATATGGCCAAAACAATCATTAAATTGAGAATAATGTCAGCGATTGAATCAAAATACCTTCCCGTATATGAAGGTGTGTTTTTTAGTCGAGCCAGCTCTCCATCCGCAGCGTCCAAAATTGATTTTAAAACCAAGAAAAAAGCTGCAGCCCAATATTGTTGATTCAAAATACAGAAAACAGCAAATAATCCTGAAATAATAAAACTTATAGTTACGTCAATTGGTGTTGCCGAAGTGTTTTTAAGATGGTTCGCGATGAATTTGGCTAAGGGCCGGCCGTAATCGGATAAGTCGAAAAACTGATTTTCCTTTGGTAGCTTTGACATTATTAAATAATCGAGCTTAAAAAATCTAAGAACGAGAGCACGCTTGCTTAGTGTTTTTGCCCAATAGCTTTCATAAAGGTAATACTAATTTAGAATAACATAAAATTCAAATTTCATGAATATGAATTATTCGTTTTTGTAGATTACTCCGTCTTTCATCACAAATCTCACATTCCTCATTTTAGAAATGTCCTTGGTTGGGTCGCCCTCTACTGCAATAATATCAGCTAGAAATCCTTTTTGCAAATTTCCACGACCTTTCATATGCAAAACCCTTGCATTGACTGAGGTGGCTGATTGCAATGCCCTGATAGGTTCCATACCATATGCTACCATCATTTCAAGTTCCCGATAATTTGTGCCATGTGTAAAGACCCCAACATCACCCCCAAAAACAAGATCAACTCCTGATTGCAAGGCTAATTTAAAGGAGGCTTTCTTTTTTACAATGCGTTCAGGATCAGGTTCATTCTCTTTTTTCCATCCATTGTATTGTAAAATGGCGTCCCCAGCGGCAAGTGTTGGGCAAAGGGCAACTCCTTTTTCCTTCATCAAATTAAAGATTTCCAAAGTTCCGCCATCCCCATGCTCAATCGTTTCAACACCCGCCATTATTGCACGCCTCATTCCCTCTGGAGTACTTGCATGTGCAACAACATATCTCCCGGCACTTTCGGCAGTAGCAACCATGGCTTCAATTTCTTCAAATAGAAAGGTAGGTTGCGAAGGTTCGCCTTTTCCCCATCTATAGTCTGCATAGATTTTTATTAAATCAGCTCCGTTACCTAATTGTCTTCTTACTGTTTTAATGACTTCGTCAATGCCACTGGCAGGTTCTGCTCCCAATGGAACGGTTACCCCATCATGGAAACCCTTTGGGCCGTAAGCTCCTGTGGCTACGATTGCTGGTCCTGCGACCAATACTCTTGGGCCAGGGATGATACCGTCATCAATCATCTTTTTTAAATAAACATCGGAGTAGCCTGCCCCTTCCGCACCCAAATCCCGCATAGAGGTAATACCTGCCATCAATGATTTCTTAGCATGCATGGTTCCACGAATCGCCCTTTCTACAGGGGATTCCTTCAATACTTGATCATTCCATGTAGTTTCGTTGTAAGGATGCAACAGTAAGTGTGAATGTCCCTCAATAAGACCTGGCATTAAGGTCAACCCCGACATTTTAATTTTTTTGGCATTCATGGAGGCCTTTAATCCTGAAGGACTGCCGACATAGGCGATGGTATTCTTTTCGACAAGTACAACCCAATTCTTATGTAATTGCTCTCCGTCAAAAACCTGGTCAGGAACAAGTAGGGTTTGGCAAAATAATGCGTTGAATGATAATACAAGCAATGTAAATAATATTCCTTTCATATTTTTTAATTAGTTCTATGTTTCATATTAGCGGCACAGAGCCTGATTATTTCTTTAATCCTTTTTTGTCGAGTTTCTTTTCGCTTCGCTTGGTTCAGCCAATAGAGATAGCTTTTTCTTTGACCAAAAGTAAAACTTTGGTAATTATCGAATGCTTTTGGATTCTTTTTAAAAGCTTTTTGTAGATCAGAAGCGATTATACCTTCTTCCACATCGTCCATAGCAATCCAAGAACCATCTTTTTTCGCTGCATTGATCTTTGCTAGCCCACTCTCGTGCATTAATCCTTTTTCAATAAGCTCTTTTACATAGGATTTATTCAATTTGCTCCAATTACTTTTGGGTTTTCGAGGGCAGAAATACTGTTGTCTCTTACCTTCTCCTAGGCTTTTAACCGTACTATCAATCCATCCATAGCAAAGGGCTACTTTCACCGCTTCTTCCCATCTCATACTATCATTTTCATGGTCAACTTTATAAAAAATAAGATATGCGCCGCTAACCACATTATGATTCTCATGCAGCCAATTTCGCCATTCAACATCATTTTTGAAAAAGTATTGACCAATTTCCCTCATTTAAACTTATGATTTTGTCATTTCCATGGATAATATTTAAATGTGCTTGGATGTTGTTGATATCAATACTTATATTTAGAGGCTCAGGTATAAACTAAAGATAGTACTAAATGATGAAAAAAGCATTCCTATTTATGGTGGTCACTTTCGCATTGATAATGACCAGTTGCAGCAATAAAAGAGAAGGCAAACCCAAGGTGTTGGTATTCTCGAAGACAATGGGCTTTAAGCATGCTTCAATTCCTAAGGGCATTGAAGCCATTCAAAAATTAGGTTTGGAAAATGATTTTGAGGTCGATACCACAAAGAATGCTTCACTTTTCACAGATGACATCCTGAAACAATATTCGTCAATAGTTTTTCTAAGTACTACGGGAAATATCTTAAATCATTATCAAGAAGCTGCTTTTGAGCGCTATATTCAATCGGGAGGGGGCTTTGTTGGCATACATGCAGCTACAGATACAGAATATGATTGGGGCTGGTATAATAAGTTGGTTGGAGCCCAATTTCTAAGTCATCCTGCTGGTACGCCAAACTCCGATTTCATTATTAAGGATAATTCGTTCATTGCTACCAAGCATTTCACGGATTCAATATGGAACAGGAATGATGAACTCTATAATTTCAAGAATTTAAACAGTGAAGTCAATGTTTTGATGACCGTTGATGAAAGTACCTATGAAGGTGGTGAGAATGGTGATTTTCATCCCATGAGTTGGTATCATGAATATGATGGTGGCCGGGCTTTTTATACTGCTGCCGGTCATACCGATGAAAGCTTTTCAGAGGAAAAATTCGTGAACCATATTTTGGGTGGAATTCAATATGCGATTGGGGAAAATTTAAATTTGGAATATAGTAAGGCAACATCGCAAATACCTCCAGATGTTAATAGATTTTCTAAAGTAACACTGACTTCGGGTCAATTTTTCGAACCTACCGAAATGGCGGTTTTACCTAATAATGATGTATTGATTTCCCAACGTAGGGGAGAGGTTATGCTTTATAACGCAAAGACGAAAGAGCTAAAGGAAATCGCAAAGTTAGACGTATACTATAAAACCTTGAATACACCTAGTGTAAATGCCGAGGAGGGATTGATGGGACTTCAAAAAGACCCTAATTTTGACAAGAACAATTGGATTTATCTTTATTACAGTCCGACTGGGGATGAATGGGTAAATCGTTTATCTCGATTTAAATTCAAGGATGGAGTTTTTGATTTGGACTCTGAACAGGTGATTTTGGATGTTGAAAGTCAGCGTGAAATATGTTGTCACACCGGGGGCTCCATAACTTTTGGTCCTGATGATTTGTTGTATTTGTCTACTGGGGACAACACTACACCGTTTGATGAAAAAGGCACTAAGTATGTTAGCAAAGGTTTTGCTCCCTTGAACGATATACCAGGTAAAGAACAATATGATGCCCGCCGTTCTTCAGGTAATACCAATGATTTAAGAGGAAAGATCTTAAGGATCAAGATCAATGAGGATGGCACATATGATATACCCAAAGGAAATCTTTTTCCTATCGGAACTGAAAAGACCAGACCAGAAATTTATACCATGGGCCATCGGAATCCGTATCGTATTTCGATCGATCCCAAAAAAGGGTATTTGTATTGGGGCGATGTTGGGCCGGATGCGGGGAAAGATGATATTGCCAGTCGTGGTCCAAGGGGATATGATGAAATGAACCAGGCACGTGAAGCAGGTAATTTTGGTTGGCCGCTGTTCATAGGAAACAATAAACCTTATAAGGATTATGATTATACCAATGGTGAATCGGGGGTGACTTTTGATCCTGCAAAACCCATAAACGATTCAAAAAACAATACGGGATTGCAAGAATTGCCGCCAGCGCAGGGAGCCTATGTATACTACCCTTATGCCGAGACCCCGGATTTTCCACAAGTGGGAACAGGGGGTAGGAATGCCATGGCAGGACCAACATACTATTCAGATTTGTACCCTAACGGTGGCGGATTACCTTCTTATTATGATGGTAAAGTCATTATTTACGATTGGATGCGGGGTTGGATGAAAGCAATTACGCTTTTCAAGGATGGTAATTTTAATAAGATGGAACCTTTTGCTTCTGATATAATGGTCAACAGCTTAATTGATATGGAAATGGGTCCTGATGGCCGGGTATATCTTTTGGAATATGGCAGCGGATGGTATCAGCAAAATGAGGATTCAAACCTGGGTTATATTGAGTTCAATGCAGGAAATAGACCGCCAGTTATTGCAGACATGACAATAGATGTAACTTCTGGAAAATTACCTTTAACGGTAAACGCGAAAGTCGAAGCCAATGACCGAGAGGATGACCCAATGACTTATGTATGGAGTTTGGGAAATGGCGAAACTAAGGAGACAGATGTACCCGAGCTTTCCCATACCTATTCAGATGCCGGGGAGTACAAGATTTCTGTTGAGGTCAAGGATGATAAGAATGAATCTGCAAAAAGTGAATTAATATCAATTGTTGCTGGAAATTCAAGACCTGAGGTATCAATTGATTTAAGTGGTGGAAACTCCTCGTTCTTTATTAAAGGAGTGCCCATTAGGTATAATGTTTCAGTAACAGATGCTGATGGCGGACCAATTGATGAAGCAAATATTTTCGTTTCGGTAGATTATTTGGCCGGAATGGACGAAGCGAATAAGTCCCAAGGTCATCAACAAGTATCTGCAACGGTTATGGGTAAGGCGTTGACACAAGCGATGGATTGTAAGGCCTGTCATAAGGAAGTAGGGGCTTCAATTGGTCCTGAGTATAAAGCGATTGCAGAAAAATATAAAGATAATCCCAAGTCCATGGCGTACTTACAGAAGAAGATAGTGGAAGGTGGCACTGGTGTTTGGGGAGAGGTGATGATGCCTGCGCATCCCAATGTAACCAATGATGAGACCCGGCAAATTACCATGTATATTCAATCACTGCTTAGCAATAGTGCTGAGAGTATATCTTTGCCAGCCTCAGGGAGTGTTTTTCCAGAACCTTCGGAAAATGAGAATGTTATGGTTATCAGGGCAAGTTATACGGATAATGGAGAAGGGATCGTTACTCCATTAACTGGGTCAAATTCAATTGTATTACAAGGAAGTACTGTGCCATTCAGCCCGACTACAAAGAATAAAGGTTTTATGCCTGTATCTTATGGTGGAACCGATTTATTGATGGCACCTAAAGATGAAGGTTGGTTTGTATTTGAGAATATCGATTTAAAAGGGGTAAAGGCAGCCTATATTACAACGGGTTGGCAAGCACCACCAAAGGCTGGCATATATTTTGAAATGCGTTTGAATGCCCCTGATGGTAAGCTAATTGGTTCTGGAAGCATGTCTACACCCGTAGCAGGACAACCTGGTGGTGTGATCGTTATCTCGATTACCGAGCCTTTGGATGTTAAAGCAGAAGAAATCTATTTTGTACATAAACCGAAAGAAGGCGAAGATAGGGGAGAAGCTCCCGTTGCATTGGTGAACGTTCGTTTTGATGGAAATTGAGTAAGTGTTCTTAATACCCAAGAGGGATAGTACCGTAGTACTATCCCTTTTTTTATTTCTATTAACTTTCAATTGTATTGCCCTATTCATCCACTGGTAAAAAAGGATTGAAAGCGATTTCCCAAAGGTTATCGTCGGAATCTGCTATGTAGCCACTATAGCCACCCCAAATGACTTCTTCGGGTTGTTTTACAATACTCACCCCTTTTCTTTTAAGATCTTCAAAAAGTGAATCAACTTCTTCCTTACTTCTGGTATTATATGCAAGTGTGAAACCCTTGAATCCATTTCCCTTATGACTTACTTTGGCATCTTCAGCCAGCTTTTCAGTGGGGTACAGGGATAGCAAAAATCCGTTTAATTGAAAAAACGAAATACTTTCATTGCTTATGGCCATAAGTTTCCAGCCAAATTGTTCTTGATAGAATTTGGTGGCTACATCCAGATTCTTGACACCAAGTGTTATAATTGTTGCTCTTTGTTCCATCAGATTTTAAGTTTTAGAATTCAGGAATTATAGTCTTTCAAGATACGCTTTCAGTTGATTTCCAATAAAATAGTTCCAACCCTGAACAGCACTTTCCCTTTTGAATTCTGGAATATCATCTGGAAAATCAGCTATGACCTCTGTACTCACCTTTAAGAGGGTAGAGCCTACCTTTTCATTAAGTTCAAATTTCACAAATGAATCACCGGAATACTCATTATAGCGCCATCTATAGGTTATTTTGTGTAGTGGAACCACTTCTGTTATTTCCCAAAGATGGGTAAAGGTACGTCCTCCCGATTGTACCGCAAAACTGGTTTTGAATCCGATTTTTGGTTTAAATTCTTCAATATTGTTGAAGAACCATTCCCGCATTTGTTTCAACTCGGTAATGGCTGACCAAACCTCTTCTGAACTATTATCAAATGACTGTTCAATTACCATGGGTTCGTCTGACACTTTCATGCTGATTGCTATTTAAATGACGTGTAAACTTTGCTTGAAAGGAACAGCAACAAAAACGCTTATTTTATTTTGAACATCATGAGACTTACTTTTTCCACAACCATTCCATCGCATCTTTTTCTGTAGCGAACAATTTAGCAAACCAACCTAGATTTTGGGTTGCAAGTATATAAAAATCCGCTTTCAATTTCGCATCGTTATCTTTAGGTTCTATAACCGCGATGCGGGTTCTGGGGTCCACTCCCCATTTTTCATACAATTTACTTGGCAGTTCAAATAAATCGGTTTTTCCCGCATTCAATTTAAGTTCACGGGCATCGACATAAAATCTGGTTATACCTTTTTCCTTTGATAACTGAATATTCGAATAGCTAGAACTAAAAATATCCCTTGCACTATTCAATCCCTTATAAGTCAGTTCCATTCTCTGGAGATCAGCGTTATATTCCACTTTCCAATTCATAGTTGTATTATTAAATAAGTAGTAATAGACCCGGAGGATGTTTTTATAGCAATTTATAGCAAGTCACTGCTTCGATGCATTTTCTATTTAAAAATATAATTTTTAGTGAATAAATGCTAGTATTAACAAAAACATACTGAAAAACAGCTTCTTTTTGGACCTTAAATTACAATACAGTTACTCGTGGTTAAATTATTTTTTGTAACTACCCTTTATGATAAGTAAGATAAGAAAACTTGAAAAAATTTCTTGAAAATTGGAGCCTCTGGCAAAGGATAGATCGCATTTGAATACGTCCGTCCAAAACTATGCGGATAACTTTTTGGATGATTTCAATCAACACACTATCTATGTGGTTTCCGAAGGTATGCGAAAGGAAATCTATAATTACCCGATAGAAGAAAAGGGTAAACCCAATGCGATTGATCCACATAAGGGATTGTTTCATTCTTATGGAATCGGTGCAATTTTAATAAAGGATATCGGTACATTGTATGAAACCCACTGCTATACTTAAAGTTATCTGCAAGATGCCCTCACCCTGGATGAAGACCCTTCGCCTGCCGACCTTTCACCTGAATTGACCAAGTATTTCAGGGGTCTTCGCATTTGGAGCAGGTTGAATTGGCATTGCAATTGATGGGGAACCTTGTAAACAATTAAGGCAATTTTCCTAATCAAATTTTGGTGATAACATTAATCATGATAAGTGGAAACTATAGCTTCATCACCCTTTTTTAGTTCAATAAATACAAAGGAATGTGATTTGCCATGGGCAATATCCTGTTGATTTTTCTCTTTTTGGCCGTTCAGGTATAAAAATTCATGTGCGCCAGGAATTTGCGCTTTCCATCGAATAGTCTCCCCTCTTAAATTCGTAGCTATTGATTTGGTCAACCCGCTATGAACGATTTTTATTTTATTTGAAAGTACAGGCACGTTTTTTATTTCAGCCCAGACAGAATCATTTTCCAATCGCGATAAAGACGAAAAAGTTTTTGTTTTGGCATCAACATTTATTCCCATTAATCCTCTGGTCAAATGTTCAATTACTGTAAAGGAATTTTCTGGGTAATCCCTTCTTTTATTTTCTGGACTGCATAAATCAATAATCATCCCATTGGCCATTGCTGTATCACCATTTTCATAAAACATTATGGGTAAGTAGGATTTTAACTCAACGATGAGCTTGCCAAAATTTTCTTTGTAATTCTTGATGATTCCATCGATTTTCGACTGGTCTTCAATCGCATTGAAATAATACATATAGTGTAAATAAGCCCCATTGCTACCAACCATAAAATAGTCGAAGGTGTTATCGGCATATTGTATTGAACGGTATTCCTGTTTTTCAGAATCCCACCAAAATTCATTCAAGAAATTCCGTTCTTCTTGAGCCTTTCTTTTATGTGTACTTGATTTTATTGAGTCACCGGATATTTTTAGAATTTTGGCATAGGCCTCGTGTGCTGCAATCAAAGATGCGGTCATATCAATACCCAATAAAGTTTCTCTTCTACCACCTTCATTGTATGTGGGAATACCGCGCTTGTTTCCAAATCTTGATTTTGTAGTTTCTTTGTCAATATGCATGGAGCGGTCTCGTGTCATCACTTCATTGGCACTTAAATCCCAATGGTCAATATATTCATTCATACTGAAGGCGTAAAATTTTTGGAAATCAGGGTTCTGAAGATACTTTTGGTTGCCCGTCCATTCATATAAGCGATAGGCATTATAAGTGACATCAAAATTTGCCGGTAGATTATACCAAAAATCTTTTTTGGTTTCATAATCTACAGGTGCTGGTTTATTATGCCTATTGATCTCCCAGTACGAGCAATAATCCATTTCTGGATCTATGTTTTGCGCAAATTTTAAGAACATATTGTAATTATGTTTCCCTAGACCCAGGATTTCTGCACCAATTGCCTGATGTGATACATCCCTCATACAAAATGCCTCTCTATTTGGGAGGGCAGCTTCATACCAGGCTCCTACAGGGTCATTTCCGTCATGCACGAACGAAAGCGCCTTGTCTTTAGCCCAATAAAATGCATTTTCAAGTTCTTTGTTAGAAGAGCTGAACGTTAATTCAGCTGAATTAGATTCACCAACTTGATTTTTAGGTTTTTCTGAAACATTTTTACAAGCTCCGATAATCAATAATGTACTTACAACCAATACTTTTTTATTCATTTTTTTTGATTTGGTTTACCAGAAGCCGTATTATTAATTTTCAATTTCTGGCTTTTAATCCAGGCTTCCATTTTCTTAGGCGACATAATCTCTGGGTTTCCTAAATCCTTATCCTCAACATCTACAAGTTCTTCAGGCAAATCATTGATCAATAGGTCCAAGTCGTGGTGACTACCTATTTGCTCCATCACTATTTTGGCCATTTCCTCGTTATGCGGAATCTTTCTTGCCCGAACAGCTTGTACCAAACCTTTCAATAAGGTTTCCCAAGTGGTCATTGGTCCTTGCACAATGGAAGCTGATTCAGCGAAAGAATCAATAAACGCAAAAGGAACTTTTGCAAATTCTTCTTCCATTGCTATAACACAGGCAATCCAATCAGAATCGAAAGCGAAGTCGTACACTGAGGGATTCTTGAGTATTTCCGATAAAATGTCTTTGTGATACAATTTAAAAGCAGCTTGGGAATCACGAATATCCCTTGAAAAGATACTTACACCGATCATGCGCTGCATATGCCGAAGCGCTTTTATA
>Ga0316201_10003573_pt1 | contig 11480 bp, 8 predicted proteins | sample CS6wburrow_MG_FD_204516 | JGI IMG/M metagenome (GOLD analysis project Ga0316201, IMG submission 204516) | Coastal sediment microbial communities from Delaware Bay, Delaware, United States - CS-6 worm burrow | ecosystem: Environmental > Aquatic > Marine > Coastal > Sediment | place: USA: Delaware... | reverse complement strand
TTGCCAATATCGTGCTGAGTGTCAGCGTGTGTGTCGCCGCGGCGGCACTGGGCGTTTTTACAGCGAGGCAGTTATGAACAAACTGGATGTTACCTTTGTCCGAATCTACCTGACCGAGAGCGAGGGGCTGATGGAAGACCTGCTCAAGCGCCTGCATGATGAGGAGAAGGTACAGGGTGTCACCGTGTTTCGTGGCATCAGCGGCTTTGGCAAGTCCGGCAAGCTGCACGCCTCATCACTGCTTGACATGTCACTTGATCTACCCCTGGTTATAGAGTTCTTCGACGTCCCGCAAAAGGTCGATGGCATCCTCGAACACATACGCAAGGACATAGAACCCGGTCACATCGTCAGCTGGCCGGCAACACTGGTTGTGTAATCCATAACCGTTTAATCGTTTTCCCGTTACCAAGGATTCACATGCTCGACCCAAAATTATTACGCAGCGATCTCGACACGGTCAGCCAGCAACTGGCACGACGCGGCTTCACCCTTGACACCGGCACCCTGCAGACACTGGAAGAAAGGCGCAAGGCTATCCAGGTCGAGACACAGGAATTACAGGCCGAGCGCAACAGCCGCTCGAAGGGCATTGGCAAGGCCAAGGCCGCCGGCAAGGACATCGCCCCCCTGCTGAAAGAGGTCGAGGGCCTTGGCGATCAGCTCAAGACGAAGGAGCAGGAACTTGCGCAGTTGCAGGACGAACTGAATGGCCTGCTGATGGAGATCCCCAATATCCCGCATGAGTCGGTGCCCGCCGGCAAGGGCGAGGAAGACAATCCCGTGCTCAGGACCTGGGGCGAGCCGACGGCCTTCGGGTTTGAGGCCAGGGACCATGTTGACCTTGGCGAACAACTCGGCCAGCTGGATTTCGAGGCCGCATCACGGCTCACGGGATCACGCTTCTGTGTCATGCAGGGGCCACTGGCCCGGCTGCAGCGTGCGCTGACCCAGTTCATGCTGGATACGCACACGCGTGATCACGGCTACCGGGAAGTGTATGTGCCGTATCTCGTGAATGCCGACAGCCTGCGAGGCACCGGGCAGCTGCCGAAGTTCGAGGAAGACCTGTTCAGGACCAGTGGCGAGGCAGACTACTACCTGATCCCCACGGCCGAGGTACCGGTCACCAACCTGGCACGCGGCTCGATACTCGAGGCAGACCAGCTCCCCGTGCGCTACAGCGCACACACACCCTGTTTTCGCTCGGAGGCCGGTTCCTACGGCAAGGATACCCGCGGCATGATTCGCCAGCACCAGTTCGAGAAGGTCGAGCTGGTGCAGCTGGTAGCGCCGGGACAGTCGTATGACGCACTGGAACAGCTCACCGGCCATGCCGAGACCATCCTGCAGCAGTTGCAACTGCCTTACCGTGTCGTCACCCTGTGCAGCGGCGACATCGGCTTCTCGGCGGCCAAGACCTACGACCTTGAGGTATGGTTGCCGGGCCAGCAGAAATACCGCGAGATTTCCTCGTGCAGCAACTTCGAGGCCTTTCAGGCACGTCGCATGCAGGCTCGCTGGCGCAACCCGGAGACCGGCAAGCCCGAACTGCTGCATACCGTCAACGGCTCCGGCCTGGCCGTCGGGCGTGCACTCGTTGCCGTCATGGAGAATTACCAGCAGGCCGACGGCAGCATACAAATTCCCGATGCATTGAAGCCCTACATGGGTGGCATTGAAGTTATTGAAAAAACGTGAGGACTAGCATGATGTGTAAATTTCTGACCTTCTCCCTGAACAAACCCGCGCTCGCACTGCTTTCAGCATGTGCATTGACATCCGTCCATGCGGCCTCGGTCGACCCCGCAGAGACGGATATCGAAGGCGAGGCCACTGAAGAGGCAACCGATAGCTGGGATCAGGCCGGCGACAGCGCTGCCGATGCCTGGGACGCCACCAAGGAAGCGTCCGCTGACACCTGGGAGGCGACCAAGGAATCGAGTGCCGAGGCCTGGGATGCCACCAAGGAATTTTCCGCTGGTGCCTGGGATGCCACCAAGGAAGGCAGTGCCAAGGCCTGGGACGCAACCAAGGAATTTTCCATTGATACCTGGGAGTCCACCCAGGAGTGGTTCAATGGCTCCGACGGGGAGGCGCCCGTGACCGAGCCACCGGGTGATATGAGCGAACCTCCGGCTGATGAGACCCTGCCGAATGAGGCACAGGCACCTGCCCCAGAAACCGAAATCTGATTATATGACCATGATGCTACGAAACCTGCTTGTAATTACCCTGCTTGCCCTTGGCCTGACCGCTGTCTGCTACAGCGCAGACAAAGAGGAGACACCCGAGCCTGTCACCACGGCCAACCCCGACATTCCCGTCGAGGAACTGGGACTGCTATTACGACCCTTGACGCGTGCTGAACTGGAGGTCGAGGCAACGGGCTGGCTTGCGCTGCTGCAGGCAAAGATTGCCGAGATCAGTGAGGCTGAAATCGGTGCCAAGTACAAGCGCATAGAACTGCAATATGCCGATGACCTGCAGGCGGCGCTGGACAAGGTAGAAGAGTCAAAACAGAAAGCCGATGCCAGTCCGGACGATGCAGCGGCAGCCGCAGCCCTGGAGGCAGAGATAGCTGCAGCCCGAGAACTCAAGCAACAGTCGCAGGCCGCTATCCAGGAGATGGAAAACAATACAGCCGTCAAACAGGTGATCGATCAGGCCATGGCGTACGCAGCGTCTCGCCCGAAAGAGATACAGGAAGATGAGACACCTCCGGTGCCCGAACCCAATAGCCAGCCGTCCGCCGGGCAAGATGAGCGTGACCGGCAACTGGCGCAGGCGCAGCAGGCCGTCAGTAAGGCGGCCGCGGAACGCGAGGCCATCCGTGAGCAGCTGCTGGAGTACATCAACTACCTGAGGACACAGCAGACCGTTCTCATTGACCGTACCAATACGGTCATTGCCGCCTGGGAGAAGAAGGGTGGCGATCCAACCGAGGCACGTCAATACATCAGCGCCATATCCGGCATCCAGGTCGACGTAACAGACGCCGAGGCCACCTGGAAGACCATCAGCGGCTGGGTAACCTCGGAGGAGGGCGGCCAGCGCTGGATGAAGAACATGGGGATCTTCCTGGTTACCCTGCTAGTGTTCTACTTCCTGTCAAAACTGGCAGTACGCGGCACCCGCAAGCTGTTTGCCAAGACCGTCAACACCTCGCAGCTGCTGGAAGACTTCATGATCGTCACCGTGCGCCGCCTGGTCATCGCGATCGGTTTTCTGGTTGCCCTGACGACGCTGGAAGTGAACGTCGGCCCGCTGCTGGCCGTGATTGGCGCGGCCGGTTTCGTGGTGGCCTTTGCGCTGCAGGACTCACTGGGCAACTTTGCCAGCGGCATCCTCATCCTGCTGTTCCGTCCCTTTGACGTCGGCGACCTCGTCGAGATCGGTGGCATCCAGGGGCGGGTCAAGTCGGTCAACCTGCTGTCGGTGCAGATCTTCACGCCCGACAACCAGATGGTCATCGTGCCGAACAACAGTGTCTGGGGCAGCAGCATCACCAATGTAACCGGCAGCGACACCCGTCGTGTCGACCTGATCTTTGGTATCTCCTACGACGACGATATCGACAAGGCACAACACATCATGGAAGACATCGTCAGTCACCACAAGCTGGTCCTCAAGGAACCGGGCCCGGTCATCCAGGTGCATGAACTGGCCGATTCTTCCGTGAATTTCGTGTGCCGTCCCTGGGTCAGGACCGAGGATTACTGGACGGTGTACTGGGACCTGACGCGTACCGTGAAACAGCGTTTTGACGCGGAAGGCATCTCCATTCCGTACCCGCAGCAGGACGTGCACCACTACAATGTCGCGGCAGCCAGCCCGGAAGCGGTACCTGCCCTGAACAGCAAGCCGGCAGATAAGGCAGGGAGAGTGACCACTGACCAGGACTCACCGGCACACGATGGTGATGACGAGGGCTCGTGAACAACAGCTGTAAACAGACAGCGGCCAACCTGTTCGGACGGGGAGTGCTTCAGCTACCTGCTAGAAGACGTAGGCGGTACCGCTGCCTGGTCGCCGCTTGAAACTCAGCACATCTCCCGAGGCATCCTGCAACATCAGGTCAGTCTGGTTGCGGATAAAGGTGTAGCGCGTCACGGTGCGGGTTTCCTGACTGAACAGGTTCACAATGTTGTTTTCAATGTTGATGGCGCCGTTGATGGCGTACTTCCCGTGTTTCAAGCGGAAACGATTGCCCCTGACCTCGAGGATCTCACCCGAGGTACCATACCAGCGACCCTCGAGCAGGGACACGGGTGCCGCCTGCACACCACCTGGCCGGTTACCGTAACCGGCAGGACTGTAGGGCGCCACCGAATACGGTGAGTAGGAACCGCCATACGGGTTACTGGACCAGCTATCACCCATAAACGGTGTTGACCAGGGCGACATTCCACTGCCATAACCGGGAAATCCGCCCATCCCGGAGGACCAGGGGCTGGTGCCCGGAAATCCGCCCATCCCGGAGGACCAGGGGCTGGTACCCGGGAATCCACCCATCCCGGAGGACCAGGGGCTGGTGCCCGGAAATCCACCCATAGCGGAGGACCACGGGCTGGTACCCGGGAATCCACCCATCCCTGACCACGGGGACATGCCGGGATAAAAACTCGACACGGACATCGGGTTCACTCCAGACAGACCGTTCATGGCAGGCCAGCTACCCATACCGAATCCCAGCGAGTTGCCAAAACCGGAATCAAACGTATCGTCACTCTCCAGCATGGCGTCAGACATGACGTTCATCATGACCAGCATCATGCGAAACATTGCGCCGAACATATCCTCCATCGCCGTTGCCGTGGATGGCAGGGGCAGCAACAGGGTGAATAAAAGTACCCAAATGGCGCGTTTTTTCTTCATCTCAATGACTATGACGACAATAAATCGCTCTACTAAAAGTTTAGTCAATACTCAACATACATCATGCAGTTACTTGATAATGGTACTATATGTAGTGATTGATCGGGCAAATATATACAACATCTGCCGAAATTCCGACGCACCCTGGACACCGCCACAACCCGGGCAACAAGACTGCCCGGGTCATTTACTCAAAACACCTGCGGAGGCCCCAGAAAAGCAAACCCTGCGGACTCCGTCGTGGCCCGCATGCTAGACTTGCGAGCTTCATCTATTTCACTGATACACATGAATAAATTCACCCAATTATTGGACGAGCGCATCCTCTTCCTGGATGGCGCCATGGGCACCATGATCCAGCGGCACAAGCTGGAAGAGGCGGATTACCGCGGCGAGCGTTTCGCGGACTGGCCCTCGGATCTGAAGGGCAATAATGATCTGCTGAGCCTGACCCAGCCGCACATCATTCGCGATATCCACACCCGCTACCTGGAAGCGGGGGCGGACATCATCGAGACCAATACCTTCAATGCCACCCGTGTTGCCATGGCGGACTATGGCATGGAGTCGCTGGCCTATGAGATCAACGTCGCCTCGACACGACTGGGGCGCGAAGCCGCGGATGCCGTAACGGCACAGACACCGGACAAGCCGCGTTTTGTAGCCGGTGTCCTGGGACCGACCAACCGGACCGCCTCGATATCACCGGACGTCAATGACCCGGCATTTCGCAACATCAGCTTTGACGAACTGGTCGAGGCCTACACGGAGGCCACGCGCGGCCTGGTCGATGGCGGGGCCGACATACTCCTGATCGAAACCATCTTCGACACCCTCAACGCCAAGGCCGCGGTGTTCGCCGTTGAACAGTTCTTCGAAGACAACGATGTCCGCCTGCCGGTCATGATCTCAGGCACCATTACCGACGCATCCGGCCGCACGCTGACCGGCCAGGTAACCGAGGCGTTTCTGAATTCACTGCGCCATGCGCGGCCGGTCTCCATCGGCCTTAACTGCGCCCTCGGTGCCGAGCAACTGCGCCAGTACGTGGATGAGCTGTCCCGTATCGCCGACATTCGCATCTCGGCACACCCGAATGCCGGCCTGCCAAATGAATTCGGTGAATACGACGAAACCCCGGAGCAGATCGCCGCAGAACTGGGTGACTGGGCCGCCAACGGCTTTCTGAACATCGTCGGTGGCTGTTGCGGCACCACGCCGGACCACATCCGCGCGATTGTTGCTGCCGTGAGCCAGCACCCGCCAAGGCAGGTACCCGAGATTGAAACGCAGTGCCGGCTGTCCGGTCTTGAACCCTGCAACATCGGCAAGGACTCGTTGTTCGTCAATATCGGTGAGCGCACCAACGTCACCGGCTCCGCACGCTTCAAACGCCTCATCATGGAAGGCGATTACGAAACGGCACTGGATGTGGCGCGTCAGCAGGTGGAAAGCGGCGCCCAGATCATCGACATCAACATGGACGAGGGTATGCTGGAATCGCAGGAAGCGATGGTGCGCTTCCTCAACCTGATCTCTGCCGAGCCGGATATCTCCCGCGTACCGATCATGATCGATTCGTCCAAGTGGGACATCCTGGAGGCGGGCCTGAAGTGCATCCAGGGCAAGGGCGTCGTGAATTCCATCAGCCTCAAGGAAGGTGAAGAGGAATTCATTCGGCATGCGCGTCTCGTCCGGCGCTACGGTGCCGCGGCCATCGTCATGGCCTTTGATGAGGCCGGCCAGGCCGACACGCGCGCCCGCAAATACGAGATTTGTGCACGCGCCTACAAGATCCTCACCGAGCAGGTCGGCTTTCCACCCGAGGATATCATCTTCGACCCGAATATCTTTGCCGTTGCCACCGGTATCGAGGAACACAACAACTATGGCGTCGACTTTATCGAGGCGACCCGTGACATCAAGACCAGGCTGCCACATGCACTGGTGTCCGGTGGCATCTCCAATGTGTCCTTCTCGTTCCGCGGTAACAACCCGGTACGCGAGGCCATCCACGCGGTGTTTCTCTACCACGCCATCAAGAACGGCATGGACATGGGCATTGTCAATGCCGGCCAGCTGGCCATCTATGAGGAGATACCCGAGGCACTGCGGGAACGCGTCGAGGACGTCATCCTCAATCGCAATGCGGAGGCCACCGAGCGGCTGCTGGAAATCGCCGATGACTACCGCGGCGACGGCAAGGCGACAAAACAGGAAGACAACCTGGAGTGGCGTGGATGGGACGTCAACAAGCGCCTGGAACACGCCCTGGTCAAGGGCATTACTGATTTTATCGAGGAAGACACCGAGGCCGCGCGCCAGGCGGCCGACAGGCCGTTGCACGTGATTGAAGGACCGCTCATGGACGGCATGAACGTGGTGGGCGACCTGTTCGGCTCCGGCAAGATGTTCCTGCCGCAGGTGGTCAAATCGGCCCGTGTCATGAAGAAGGCAGTCGCCTACCTGCTGCCCTACATGGACGTTGAGAAGGAAGGCGATGTCAGCAGTAACGGCCGCATCCTCATGGCCACTGTGAAGGGTGACGTGCACGACATCGGCAAGAACATCGTCGGCGTGGTGCTGCAATGCAACAGCTACGAGGTCATTGACCTCGGTGTCATGGTGCCCGCGGAGACCATCCTGAAGACAGCCCGCGAAAAGGACGTCGACATCATCGGCCTGTCCGGCCTGATCACACCGTCACTCGACGAGATGGTTCACATCGGCAAGGAGATGCAACGTCTGGGCATGGACCTGCCGCTGCTGATCGGTGGCGCCACCACCTCGCAGATTCACACCTCGGTGAAGATCGATCCGCAGTACCGCGGTGCGGTGGTGTATGTCCCCGATGCCTCGCGCGCCGTCGGCGTCGCCAGCAAGCTACTCAGCGCAGACAACCGCAAGGCCTATATCGCCGGTATCAAGGAACGCTACCAGGAACTGCGCGAGCAGCGCGCCGGCCAGCAACAGGCCAGGAAACTGGCAAGCCTTGCCGAGGCGCGCGCCAACCGTTTCCAGACCGACTGGGCCAGTTACAAACCGGCCGTGCCGTGCTTTCTGGGTACCAGGGTCTTCGCTGATTACCCACTGGCAGAACTGGTTGATCGTATTGACTGGGCACCGTTCTTCAAGGCCTGGGAACTGGCCGGCAAGTTTCCCGGAATTCTCGACGACGAGGTGGTCGGCAAGGAGGCAACGCGGCTGTTTGAAGATGCCCGCGTCATGCTCGATAAAATCGTTCGCGAAAAATGGCTGACGGCCCGTGCCGTGATCGGTTTCTTCCCGGCCAACACCACCGCTGAGGACGATGTCACGCTGTACACAGATGAGTCACGCGCTGAGGTACAGAGCGTTTTTCACTTCCTGCGCCAGCAGATGAAGCGCCGCAACCAGGCACCGAATCATTCACTTGCCGACTTCATTGCACCCGCAGACTCCGGTGTGAAGGACTACCTGGGCGCCTTCGCCGTCACGGCCGGTATCGGCATCGATGCCAAGGTCGCCGAGTTCGAGGCCGACCACGATGACTACAGCAGCATACTGCTGAAAGCGCTGGCCGACCGGCTCGCCGAGGCCTTTGCCGAGCGCATGCACGAGCGCGTGCGCAAGGAGTTCTGGGGCTACGCCAGCGCCGAGAACCTGAGTAACGCGGAACTCATCAAGGAGACGTACCGGGGTATTCGACCGGCACCCGGTTACCCGGCCTGCCCGGACCACACCGAGAAAGACATTCTCTGGGAACTGATCGACCCGGTGAGCAACGCCGGTATCTCGATCACGGAAAGTTTTGCCATGGTACCCACGGCATCCGTGTCCGGTTTTTATTTCGCACACCCCGAGGCGCGCTACTTCGGCACTGGCAAGATTGCACGCGACCAGGTCGAGGACTATGCCGCCAGGAAGGGCATGAGCATTGAAGATGCCGAGCGCTGGCTGGCCCCGGTGCTGGGTTACGACAACTAGATTTCTCCTGCTGATCTAGGCCCGTCATTCCGGCGCAGGCGGGAATCCAGCCCTTGTTCGAGGCGTGGTGCCAGATTTCCTGGATGATTCGCTTCGCTCACCCTGCGGGCCGCCCCTCGGGCGTTCAACGCGCAACGCGCTTTTGTCCCGCCTGCGCGGGAATGACGTGTTATTGATTGCCCGGCAGTCCCTTTATTCGACCTTGATGTAGGCAAAGCCCTGGTGCTGCAGCTCGGCAATACGCACTACGCCGGATGGCACGGCCTCAACCCCGCCATAAAGCTTGTCTGCTGACAGCTTGATCTGTGAACGGGTGATGTCGCACAGCTCCAGCTTGACACCCTGAACCTCGTTGAGCGAGGTAAGCCGTCCCTTCATATTGCTGCGACGCTCTTCCAGTGCATCATCGCTGGCAAACGGCGTATCAGCGAGCTTGTCATCGGTAAGAAAACGAATACCGTGTGCCACGAACACAATGCGCACATCATATTCCAGCAGCTCATCCTGGTAATAGGTAACCATGTTGTTGATGCTGGTCAGCATGGCACTGAAGCGCCGCGGATCAGAGAAGTCGGCATGGTAGACGACCTTCGCGACATCCTCGGAGCTGTCAGCGGCAAACGACCAGCCACCGCTCAGCCATAAACTGCATGCAAGCAACACGGTCGTTGCTGTTCGTAACAGGGTATTAGTCATCGTGTATTCCTCCAGCGATCTGCGTACAATCCCAGTATGGTCAATTTATCATTTAATGCCAGCTTCGCCACCGGTGAAGACTGGCAATCTGTTCTCACCGATTGCCTGGAAAACCTGGGTAACGAACCGCAAGGCAGCAACTTCGGTTTCCTTTATATCACAGACCCGCTGGCCCCTTACCTGAACCAGTTACTGGATGAACTGCGCACACAAACCGGCGTAAACGACTGGATTGGCACGGTCGGGGCTGGGATCTGCTATACCGGGACGGAAATCTATGATGAGCCGGCGGCAGCCATCATGATGACTACACTGCCGGAGGACAGCTATCGACTGGTACCGGCCGGTATCGACGCATTGACCGACATGCTTGCGCAGAACAGGGACTGGATTGCCGAACAGGCCGTGCACTTCGGTATCGTTCATGGCGATCCACGCAATACTCACATCGCCCAGCTCATCGAGTCACTGTCCGCTGAACTCGATCCCGGGTTTCTTGTCGGCGGCCTGACCTCGGCCAGTGACACCAGCTTTCAGCAACAGGTGGCCGGTGAGATCTACGAGGACGGCCTCTCGGGCGTATTGCTGTCATCACAGATCACCGTGGTGAGCGGCTTGACCCAGGGATGCACACCCCTGGAGGCACGCCATACCATTACCCGCTCCGAGGGCAATATACTGGCCGAGATTGACGGCCGACCCGCACTGGATGTCTTCAAGGAAGACATCGGTGAAGTCCTTGCCAAGGACCTGTCACGCGTGTCGGGTTACATCTATGCCGGCCTGCCGATTGCGGGATCAGATACCGGCGACTACCTGGTACGCAACCTGATCGGTATTGACCCGGAAGAGAAGCTGCTGGCGATTGGCGATAACCTCGAGGACGATGTTCCTGTGATGTTTTGCAGGCGCGACGGCGACACGGCCCGTGAAGACATGATCCGCATGCTCACCGACCTGAAGAAGCGTGCCGGCGGCGACATCAAGGGTGGCGTCTATTACACCTGCCTGGGTCGTGGCAGGTACCAGTTTGGCGAGGATTCGGAAGAGCTCAGGCTGATACGCGAGACCCTGGGTGACTTTCCACTGGTGGGTTTCTTTGCCAACGGTGAAATATCCCACAATCGCCTGTATGGCTACACCGGGGTACTGACACTGTTCGTGTGAGGCGCGTCCGCGCCGCTATCCGCTTGAGGACTTCCAGTACTGTTCCGTGGTGATGTGTCCCGGGTCGCGACGCCGGTTCTTTTTCAGGCCGCGCGCCTCAAGCACTGCCACGGTGTCCCTGACCATGTCGGGATTGCCACAAATCATCACCTGGCTGTCTGCCGCATCGATATCGATACCTGTCCGTTGCTCCAGTTGCCCGTCTTCTATCGCGGCAGGGACACGCGCCTTGATAGCAAAGTCGGTATCCTCCCGGCTAACGAACGGTATGAACTGCAGGCGGTCCGGGTAACGCTCGAGCAGTGCCTTGATCTCATCCCTGTAAGCCAGCTCACTGACCGTGCGCACGGCATGCACCAGCACGATCTTGCGATAACGCTGCCAGGCGGCATTTGTCGTCAGGATAGAGAGGAACGGGCCAAGCGCCGTCCCGGTCGACAGCATCCACAGGCAGTCGGCTTGCGGCACCTCGTCGAGGATGAAAAAACCGGCACCTTTCGGTGCCAGGTGGATGGCATCACCGGGTTTTAACTTGATCAGTTCATGTGTCAGCGGGCCGTCCCTGACGGTGATGAAGTAAAATTCGTGAACAGGATTGTCCGGACCGTTGACGAAGGAATACGGCCGCGCCACCATTTCGCCATCGATCTCCAGAGCCAGGCGGGTAAACTGGCCGGCTGTGAACGCCGCAACCTTTGCATCGACCTGTATGGAATACAGCTCGTCCGTCCACTGCCTGAGCCTGATGACCCTGCCTTCAACCCAGTTGGCCA
>Ga0316201_10003572_pt1 | contig 11481 bp, 9 predicted proteins | sample CS6wburrow_MG_FD_204516 | JGI IMG/M metagenome (GOLD analysis project Ga0316201, IMG submission 204516) | Coastal sediment microbial communities from Delaware Bay, Delaware, United States - CS-6 worm burrow | ecosystem: Environmental > Aquatic > Marine > Coastal > Sediment | place: USA: Delaware... | reverse complement strand
GGATATAACTGTTCTGATTTCCAACACCTCAGTTTTGCATAGGCCTTTTCGACGTTAATCTTATTGTCCAGTAAACAATTACCGAGGTGGTACAACTCCGCAGAATTGCCAAGGTTGATCGAAGGAGGGCGCATTCGTTCCAATTGCATCGGGATCGGACGCTGATCATCCTCGTCATCCTGGTAATGAAACGACAGAAATATGGATGTTGGGCTGGACAGTACCTGGCAGCTAAAACCCAGCTTGCCAGCCAGCGACAGCAGCCACAGTTCAAACTGTTGCGCAGGCACCCCTGCCCGGTGCAAGTGGCGCGCATAACGCTTTAAAAAACGAATTTCGAGAGGTAGTTGATTGGTCATCCGTGGCTGCCGTTTAGTCAATGCGAACTGAAACGAAGAGTGCAGCAAGTGCTGGTTTTGGGCAAGCCCTGATTGAATAACTGACTTACACTGCTATCCCATTTAATACCCCGCGGGGAGCCTCGGAAAGGCTATCTACTGCCAGATGGAAGGTTTGTGTAAGCACCCACCTGGGGAGTTTGACAGACCAAATTTCGATGTCCGGTTGTGGATCGATATCATTCAATCCCGCACATGATCCTTTTTTAAACGCGAGGTATTGAGATTAAGTGGGGCAACAGCGTATGACATATTATTGAGTTTTATTATTTTCACTGCTAGTCTCTGTGCAAGAACCTCCAGGATAATAAAATCATGGCTCAATATGCGACCATCACGGGCTGGGGCAAATGCGTTCCGCCTGCCGTACTGACCAACGATGAAATTGCCACCGTCATTGATACATCCGATGAGTGGATCAGGACACGCAGCGGAATAAGTGAACGACGGGTTTCACACGTACCAGGCAGCGACCTGGCCTGCGTTGCTGCTCAACATGCATTGGCTGCCGCCGGCACCAGTGTCGAGGATGTCGATCTGCTCATCGTTGCAACCTGTACACCTGATACGGTCATTCCCAGCACAGCTGCCCACGTTCAACGCAAGCTCGGCGCAAGCAACGCAGCCGTATTCGACCTCAACGCGGGTTGCAGTGGTTTTATCTATAGCCTGTCAGTTGCAACGTCGATGGTACGCGCCGGAGGCTATAAGAAGGCATTGGTCATCGGCTCGGAACGCATCACATGGTTTCTGAACTGGCAATCCCGGGACACTGCCGTGTTATTTGGCGATGGTGCGGGTGCGGTAGTCCTGGAACCCTCCGAAACAGAATCGGGTCTTTTGTTCTCTCATCTTGGTTGTGAAGGTGAGGCAGCGGATGCCTTGCAGATTCCAAATTTTGGCACGGCAGGTGAGCGATTTGTAGAAAATTATGCAGTATTTCAGGTCCAGTTCGATGGAAGGGAAATATTTCGCCGTGCTGTCAAAGGTATGGCACATGAAACACAGCTGGTACTGAATGAACTGGGATTGACCGACGATGACATTGACATGATCATCCCCCACCAGGCCAACCTGCGTATTATAGAGTCCCTTGCAAAACACCTTTCTGTCGATATGTCAAAGGTTGAGGTCAATATTCAAAATTATGGCAACACCTCTGCTGCCACCATTCCGGTTGCAATGGTTGAAGCCCTCGAAGCCGGCCGTATTAAACCGGGGGACAGGATTTTACTGGCTGCTTTTGGCGCCGGCCTGACACGCGCCGCGGGCCTGATACGCTGGGGTGAACGAACAACGCCATTAGAATATAGTGACGCCGAATTACCGCCATGTGACCAGACCGCTCTCGAGATCATGGCCCCGGGTATTAAAAACACACTTTAGTTTAAGCATCGCCGATGTCCTGGCTCAGTAGTATCGATACGGCATTGCCTTACTGGCAGGACTGTTTGCCTATTCTGAAGCAACTCGACCCGGATACTTTCCCGGATTGCCGGCAACTCAATGCCCTTTTACCCGGCGGGTTGGTCTCCGGGGGCGGGCAACCCATCTGTTTTGTCAAAAGCACTGAACTTGGCGATGATACCTATGAACACCGGATCTATACCACCGGCCAGGTCAGCACCCGTCCGGACAACTGGCACGATTTATTCAATGCATTGATCTGGATGCAGTTCCCACGCATTAAAATCGCGATGAACACCCTGCATTACACGACCCTTTCACAGCAATCCGGGGGCTGCAGGGGACCGGTGCGTGATGCGTTGACCCTGTTTGATGAATGTGGTGTGATTGTTTTTTCAAAGGACATTGACGTGCTCGCTTCATTGGCTGGTCGCGACTGGCTTACGGCGTTTCAAACTGACCGATTTTCCAGTATTGTCGAAGTAGCTATCAGTGGCCACGCGATGCTGGAAAAATACCTGTCACCCTACAAATCCATCACTGCCAAAGCACTTTACGTGCATGTTAACGACGATTTACTCAGTACAGGCAGAGAGCGGCAATTGGCAATGCTGGATAAAGAAATTGCCAGGGCTTTGCTATGCGGTAAGCTATTGACCTGCCCGGCGTGCCTGGCACCATTGCCATTGGCAGGAATACCGGGCTGGTGGTTAGCTGACCGGCAAGATGATGAGTTTTATAATGATCCGATGGTTTTCAGGGCGCCACCGGCGACCATGGTACCGGTTAAGATTCTTGAGCTATGAGCTGTCTTTTCTGTAAGGCAAATAGGTTTCGGCCTGTTTTCTGTATTCTTCCGTACCCCGTTTTTCCCGATTGAGAAACTCGTCAATGGCGCCACGGAACCGTCTATCTGCGATCCAGTGATAGGATGCACTCTTGACCGGCGCAAATCCGCGCATCAACTTGTGTTCACCCTGTGTTCCCGGGTCAAATTCCTTCAAGCCACGCTCAATACAAAAATCAATACCCTGGTAAAAACAGGCCTCAAAATGTAAGCAGGAGACGTCCTGCAAGGCACCCCAATATCGTCCGTACAGGCGATTACTGTCAAACAGGAATAGTGAGGACGCGACAATCTGTTCCTCTCGCCGGGCGACAACCAGCATCAGCGACCTGGCCATGGTCACACGCAGGCGGTTGAAAAAGTCAAGATTCAGGTAACCATCATGACCACTGCGTTTGCGGTAAGTGTTTTTATAGCACTGATAGAAGCCCTGCCATTCCTCCTCAGTTATCTCTGCCCCAACTTTTCGTTGTATGCAAATACCCTGCTCCATCACACGTCTTCTCTCCCTTTTTACATTTTTGCGCCGGGAAGAACGAAGGCTGGCAAGAAAATCATCAAACTGATGGTAATCGTCATTAAACCAGTGAAACTGAACGGCTTCGCGATGTAGAAAAGCACCCTCGTCTTTCATTTGCAGCAAAGCCCCTTGCAAACGTGATCCAGGAAACAACAGGTGCCAGCTTGAATATTCCTGCGTTGCTGCCAGTTGATGAATTGCATTGAGAAGTGCCGCAAATACATCCTTCACGGCAGCGTCTGGTGAGATGCCGACACGGGGGCCTGCAACCGGTGAGAAAGGTATGGCTGTAATCAGTTTTGGGTAATACTCAAGACCGTGTTGAGAATAAGCATCAGCCCAACCCCAGTCAAACACGAACTCACCATAGGAATGATTCTTGGCATACAGTGGCATCACTGCCACAGCCCGTTCATCATCGTTCAAAAGCAGCAGATGCCGGGCTTGCCAACCGTTTTGAGCGCTGACGCAACCACTTTCCTCCATCGCCAGCAGGAACGCATGTTGAACAAACGGATTTTCACTATCAAACAGGCCATTCCACAAATCAGGCGGAATATCAGCGACAGAACTATAAATTTTGCAAAGCATACCCCAGTGTAACCACCAGCGGATGGTCTTAGCTACCCCCGGGTTTGACTACAACAGCTTTGCCATCACGACCATCGATCAGGATACTCAATGGTTTCTCCAGGTGTATATGCTTTACATGCTCAGTCTGTGATACAGGCTCGATGGAGTTGAGCCACTCCCAGTCTATAAAATTATATTTACTGGCATTGTTGATCGTAAGGTAGGCTATCGCGAAGGTGATCAGGTTTTGAAAGAAATGTGTGCCAAATGATGGCTCAACCGAAAAATCACCGTAATCTGCTTCCACAATCACCTGGGCTGAAGATATCTGGTTCCACTTGGTCGGGATACCAAGCCACCGGTCAGAGGTCCCCCAGCGCCCGGGGCCGATCAGCAAGTACGGTAATTTTTTATCTTTGAAATACTGATTGTAGTGACCTACCTGGTCAGCCATATGAATCATGTTGGCACGTTTGAAGTTATCGTTTCTTACAAAAACTACATCCCTGATACTCTCAATTCGTCCATTACTGAGTGCCTGGTCTGACCTGCACAAAACCTGTTGATCTTCACCGTCGTACTGCGTCACATCTTCGAAAGAAGTCTCAACCATCATGGGCCGAATTTGCAGTAATCGAAATTCATTTGGCCTGTCCGGATCGTTGTTGATTTCTGCAGCGAATTCCACTTCGACCGGCACGTTCATGGCACCGCTACCGAGTTGAAGAAGATACTTGAGAATTCCATCCAGGGGAAATATTTTTGACTTCAGAATCGGGTCAAAAGTGACAATCCTGGTTCCCTTGCGGCCGATGCCGGAATAGATTCTGTCGTTATCAGCGGAGTAGGTAGAACCCACGTACTTGAGCACCCCATGCTGCTCTGACTCGATCATTCTAAGTTTGGTCAAACCAATATCGCCCCCCTTACAGGGGAATACCAATGGCGATGTCAGGTCGACCGCAAAAAATTCATGCTGCGTATTTCTCAGGTAGTCCTGTGGCGTTGAAAACTGTGGAAGCACCTGTGGGTTTGAAGGTGAGAAGAACAGGCAGTTTTCGCCTTCCATGACCGTCTTGCCCAAACCGAGCGCTGTATAAGCAATACCCTCTTCCGGCTTTATTCGACCGACGGAATAAAAATTGTAAGATCTCGCCATGCCGGAAAGTACCGGGTAAAAATAACCATTCCTGTTTTTGCCTACAATTTTTTGCAGGATGACAGCCATTTTTTCTTCTTCTGTGCGGTTGCCGGTCGCCTCGGTATAGTGCTTGGCATTCTTGAAATATACGGATGCATATATCAACTTGATCGCCATCAGCAAGCGCTCAAGGCGACCATCAAGATCCGGGTGATTGTTGGGTAGGAAATGCGTGTCAAAAATTCCCGCAAACGGTTGGTAATGGGAATCTTCCAGTAATGATGAGGATCTTACTGCCAATGGATAGTCAGCAAATGAAAGAAAACACCTCAGATCCTTTTCCAGGTCCGACGGTATCTCAGCCGCGCTGAAGGCTTCTGTTATTTCTTCGTCGCTATGATCCCCCAGCGCAAACTCGGTCAGATTATTGACCGCCATAAACTGGTCAAAAGCCCCGGTACAGATCACAGCACATCGTGGTACGGAAATCCTGGTTCCTGGAAAAGCATGGTGGACGTGATAACGGTTGACCAGGTTGTTAATAAAGGCAAGACCGCGCCCCTTACCACCCAAAGAGCCTTCACCTATACGCAAAAACTCGGCGTGTCCATCATATTTATCCCTCGAAAAATCAGTGACAATACCAATCTGTCGCTCGTATCGGAAATCCTTGAACGTCTGAACCAGGTAATCACGTACCTCATTGGGGTTTTTAAACTCGCTCACTCGCCTGGACCGCAGACGCGCGGCGAAATCAAACTCTGTGCGGGCCATCAGCCAGTTAGAGAAATGATTTCTTTCAGCATGAAAGATCAAAGACCGGGTATCAACCAGCGCAATACATTTTTGAATTTCCCTGAAACCATCGGCACGGGCAACTTCAGTTCCATCCGGCATCCTGAAAACAAAATCACCAAATCCAAAATTCTGGTAGATAAAAGCACTCAACTCATTTAAAAGCGTCGGTGATTGCTTGTTGAGAAATGCTGCGTTACATCTGGCAGCCCGGCGTGCATTAGTTTCATCTGAAGACTGAAGAAGTACTGGTAAATCACTGATTTCTTTTTTTATCACACGGGCAAGCTGAATGCCTGCGGATTCATTGATTCGCCCATCTTTCGAAAACTGTATATCTGAAATTACACCTAGCAGGTATTTTTTGTACTTATGGAAAAGAGCCAGTGCCTCTTCAAAATTCTTTGCCAACAATATCTTTGGCCGTGCCCGCATACGCAGCAGACGATTGGCAGAATTGATGCTCTCTGACATTAACGCCGAGGTCTGCTGCATTATCTCCGTATATATCAGGGGTAAGAATGATGAATAAAAGCGGACCGAATTTTCGACCAGGATAATCACCCTGACACCGAACAAGCCGGTATCGGCTTCGACATTGATCTTGTCCTCGATAACCTTGTTGATGGTCAGAAGTATCCTGGACTCACCACTCCAGAAAAATATGTTGTCGTAAGCGTTTTCGCCCAGATCCCTCATTAACTCAAGTTCACGGTGATGAAACGCGAGCAGAACAATGGGGATGTCAGGATTTAACTGCCTGACGCGCTTTCTGAACGCGGTCGAATCAATATCACTGAGGGAGCGGAACACCAGGATCAGGTCAAATTTTTTGTCTTTTAATACCTCGAGTGCATCCAGGCCCGAATCTACCCGTTTGATCGAGGGTGCACTGGAGAGCCTTAACTCGGCATATTCGGACATCACCAGGTTGGTGAGTAGTCCATCCTCACGCAGATTGTACATATCGTACATACTTGAAACGATCAGGACATTCTTGACCTTAAACGGCATCAGCGAGTCAAAATGCAATGACTCAAGTTCAAAGTCCTTTAATTCAACAACTGGGTTCATGGATTAACGATAGCAAAAAACCATGAAAAAAGCCGGGTAATCGGAAACCCTGTACCCGGCTTTTTCGGATAGATCAGACGACGCCCTGGTCCATCATGGAGTCGGCAATTTTGAGGAATCCACTGATATTGGCGCCGAGGACATAATTGCCCGACTCGCCATATTCATCCGCGGTTCGTGTGCATGCATCGTGAATGGAGATCATGATGTCGTGCAAACGTTTGTCCACTTCCTCACGGGTCCAGCTCAAACGCATGCTGTTCTGGGACATTTCCAGACCTGAAACAGCAACTCCACCAGCATTGGCGGCCTTACCTGGACCATAAAGGATCTTGGCAGCCAGGAATTGTTCAACGGCTTCAGGCGTACTTGGCATATTGGCGCCTTCTGCCACACAATAACAACCGTGCTTCAATAATGCCTTTGCGTCATCACCGTTCAGTTCGTTTTGAGTGGCACATGGAAGTGCAACATCAACAGGCACTTTCCAGACACCGGTGCCTTCATGGAAAGTAGCAGATGGATATTCATCCGCATACTCTTTGATCCGGCCACGTCTCTCATTTTTCAGTGCGAAGACATATTCGAGTTTTTCTTTGGATATACCTTCTTCATCGACGATAAAACCACTGGAGTCGGACAAGGTGACAACCTTGCCGCCAAACTCGGTGGCCTTCTCTGTCGCGTATTGAGCCACGTTTCCTGAACCGGATACTGAAACTCTCAAACCATCAAACGATTTACCCTGGGTATTGAGCATTTCCTCTGCAAAATACACGGTACCGTAACCGGTGGCTTCGGGACGGATCAGGCTGCCGCCCCAGTTGAGACTTTTTCCTGTCAAAACACCCTCAAATGCATTTCGAACGCGTTTGTACTGTCCAAACAGGTAACCGATCTCACGGCCACCGACACCGATATCACCGGCAGGAACGTCGGTATTCGGACCGATATGACGGGAAAGCTCTGTCATGAAGCTTTGGCAAAAACGCATGACTTCAAAATCGGATTTACCCTTGGGATCAAAGTCAGAACCACCCTTGCCACCACCCATGGGCAATGTCGTCAGGCTGTTTTTTAGCACCTGCTCGAAGCCCAGGAATTTGAGGATTCCCTGGTTGACACTGGGATGAAAACGCAGACCACCCTTGTAAGGACCAATGGCGCTGTTGAACTCAACACGGAAACCACGATTAACCTGGACATTACCACCATCGTCAATCCATGGAACCCGGAATACAATCATCCGTTCAGGCTCAACGAGTCGTTCAATGACCTTCTCCTCGATATACTCGGGGTGTCGATCCAGTGCGGGTGCGAGCGATTCCAGAACTTCTTCTACTGCCTGGTGGAACTCATCTTCACCACGATTCTTTGCTCTGACCATGGCCAATACAGAGTTTAAATACTGGTTCATACTTATCTCCTTAACGGTAAACCAACAGTAATAAAAAGGTGGCTTGCCACCTGGTGCGCACAATATGCCATGTGAAATAAAAACTGCCTTGTCCTGGATCATTTAGATAGGAGATAAATGCCTGACCACGGGACTAAGTCGCCGCAGAAAAGATACAGGGATAACTAACGGCTTAGTTATTGAAGATCATTTTATCTGTACCTTCAATGTCAAGATTATAAAAATCCCTGCACAGATGATGGTCAACAAGCCGTTGGCCTGGATCAACTGCGGTGAAAGACCTTCCACAAGACCTTCAATGACCGCACCGGTCATGGTCAAAAGCGCAAGCAGTATAAAAACAGTGTATTTTTTCATGTGCTTTCCCGTCAGAGTAAAAAGACAGGTTTACTGTATGCACAACGCCCTGAAACTGCTTGACCTGGGTGGTCAATAGCTTGACCGTCAAATTATTTCACCCCATGCATTCCTTTTCGCACCAGTGGTGCGACAGCGAAGGCGAACACGGCTGCGACGATGCCTACCCAGAACATCAGCATCAACATGTCACCATAACGTGTTGCCGCGACAGCTACGTCCGGCGCTTCACATTCTACAACTTCCATGACCGTCAATACTCCGAATTTCGCCGCCAGAACTTCAGAATAGGCAGTAGCCAGGAACCAAGCACCCATCATGACACTGACAACGCGTGGTACCTCGAATAAGCACACACAGACGAGTGGATAATCGATGATTTCTGATAGTGTCAGGTTTAAAATAGCAGCACCTGATCACAAGCCGTTTTTTTAGCAAAAACCCATACCACTAAGGAATTAGCATGAAAATAAAAGGAACGATTGTCGCCATCACCGGTGCCGGTGGAGGACTCGGTAGTGCCATGGCAAAACGACTGGCCGAAAAGGGTGCGAGACTGGCACTGCTGGATTACGCCACCGAGCCGATGCAGGCACTGAAAGCAGAATTAGGGCTTGATGAGGCGGATTGCCTGATCCTGGGATGTGATGTGAGTGATGAGCAAGCTGTGGACAAAGCATTCGCAGATATCAAGGCGTACTTTGGTGGTCTGGATGTGTTGGTTAACAACGCCGGTATCACGCGGGATGCATTGATGATCAAGGTCAAGGATGGCGAACTGGTATCAAGGATGTCACTGGCAAACTGGAATGCTGTGATTAATGTTAACCTGACCGGTGTATTCCTTTGCGGGCGTGCCGCCGCCGAACACATGGCATTGGCCGCCGGGCCTGGTCTGATCATTAATATTTCCAGTATTTCACACAGTGGCAATATGGGTCAGAGCAATTACTCGGCAGCCAAGGCCGGTGTCGCCGCCATGGCGGTTACCTGGGCGAAGGAATTGGCGCGTTACGGTGTGCGTGCGAACGCAATTTCACCGGGATTCATCGGTACGGAAATGGTCAGGGCCATGAAACCAGAGGCATTGGCCAAATTGTCAGCAATGATCCCCGCCGGGCGTATCGGCGAGCCGGATGAAATCGCCCACACCGTTCAGTACATTATCGAGAACGATTTTGTAAACGGCAGAAATATTGAAGTTGATGGCGGTATGCGTTTATAGACCAACGCCGTGAACGGGTGCCCGGCAGGCATCCGTTCTATCGCTCATTCAAGTGCTTTGAAGCGCGGCAGCGCCGGGCGCTCGATCACCAGTTTCTCGCGAGACGGCATGAGCTGCGCTTCTCCGCTGGCCACGACCTGCCCGTCCTGGTTAACCACATCAGTGGACAGGGAAATAAATTTCTTATCATCGCGTTTAGCAGTTACCTCCAGTTGCACAGTTATCCGGTCACCGATCTTCACAGGTCTGGAAAACCGTATGGTCTGCCCAAGATATATGCAGCCCGGTCCTGGCAACTCCATCGCCAACGCCGCAGAGATGACGCCAGCCGTCAACATTCCATGGGCGATACGTTCGCCAAACATGGTAGTCGCTGCAAATTCCTCATCAAGATGGACCGGGTTTACATCACCCGACACGGCGGAAAACATTTGAATATCTATTTCCTCCACCTGCTTGCTGAAACACGCCGTCTGTCCAAGTTCAATTTCTTCATAGGTATATCCGGTCAATTGGCTCATCGTATATCTCTCATCAAAAAAAGGTCGAAACTGACCACAAAGACCAAGGGTAACCCAGTTGAAGAAAACCCGCTAGCGCTTAAAAAAACTGATCACAGAATTGAAAAACTCTGCATTTGTGCGACACTTAGCTAATCATGTCTCGATAACATCCAGTAGGGATTGACCTTTGATCAATATCAGTAAGCATCGTCTGGCCATCCAGGATTTCGAGTTTCTCTGCGGTGACACATTGGACATAGAAATCAGCTATGAGACCTATGGCACATTGAATCAATCAGGTGATAACGCTGTCCTGATTTGCCATTTTTGGACGGGCACATCACACGCTGCGGGCAGATATGCAGCCAACGACCCCTTGCCCGGATGGTGGGACTCATTGATTGGTCCCGGTAAGACCATCGATACCAACCTGAATTTTGTCATCTGCACCGACACTCTATCAAACGTTCAGGCAAACGACCCCATGGTCCTGAGCACCGGACCTGCCAGTATTGACCCGGACACCGGCCAGGCTTATGGCAGCCATTTCCCCGCCCTCACCTTCCGCGATATCGTTCAGGCCCAGCGGGTACTGATAGACAAGCTCGGAATAAGGCACCTGAGGGCAGTTGGCGGACCATCCGGTGGTGGAATGCAGGCCCTGGAATGGGCGGTGACTTACCCGGATTTTATGGACAAGGTTTTTGCTGTGAACAGCTTCGGGCGAGCAAGTGCCTTTTTTACAATGGGTGTTTATCGCATGTGCCGCGCACTCATCGAAGCAGACCCCTATTGGCAGAATGGTGATTATTACGACGGGCCGGGTCCACGAACCGGTTTTCACCACGCCCTGAGTTACATTACCCTGTTGGCACAAACACCAACGCGGATCAACCGTGCAGCCAGGGACAGCGATACAGGCTGGCGGGCTCTTGAACAGATTTCCCAACTCAATGAGACCGACAGGCCATGCCAATACGAACAGGACTTTAATCTGTTCATCAAGGACCGTGCCAGTTTGGCCGACCCCAACGCTTTTTTGACAATAGGCAAAGCCGCCACATTGCATGATGTCGGCCTTGGACGCGGTGGCTTTGAAAAGGCGCTCTCAACGGTGCAGGCAGACGTTCTGATGATTCCCAATGAACAGGATCTTTACTTTCCCGCGATAGATAGCCGGGATGTTGTTGACGCCGTCAATGCAGGCCATGGGAATGCCGAGTT
>Ga0316201_10003571_pt1 | contig 11482 bp, 8 predicted proteins | sample CS6wburrow_MG_FD_204516 | JGI IMG/M metagenome (GOLD analysis project Ga0316201, IMG submission 204516) | Coastal sediment microbial communities from Delaware Bay, Delaware, United States - CS-6 worm burrow | ecosystem: Environmental > Aquatic > Marine > Coastal > Sediment | place: USA: Delaware... | reverse complement strand
GAGATGCAGCAGCGAGGTCTGGAACTGTTGGAAAGTGCAGGGTATCGACAGTATGAGATTTCTGCTTTTGCCCGCGACGGTTTGCAAAGCCGGCACAATATGAACTATTGGAGGTTTGGTGATTTCCTTGCAGTTGGTGCCGGTGCGCACGGAAAAATTACATTGCCTGCGGTAGGTGAAGTACAACGATATGCCAGGCATCGCCACCCAAAACGCTATTTGGCGGGACTGGAAAGCGGAGACTGGCTGGCCGAGAAACGTCAGCTAAGTCCGGAAGAACTGGTTTTTGAGTTCTTTCTCAACCAGTTGAGATTGAAGCAGGGTGTAATTGTCAGGGATTTTTGTGCCCGCACCGGACAGTCATGGCAAGTGGTTGAGGGTCGTGTGCAGTATGCCATGGAGAAAGGTTTGCTGGAGCTTCACCAGGAGCGGCTCAGGCCAACCGGAATAGGGTGGAGGTTTGTGAATGATATTCAGCAGATATTTTTACCCTGATTGAATGTAAAATGACCCTTGCATAAGTGGCCTTACGCCGTTAGACTAGCCGGCTCTTTAGGCCTATTGAATACCGGAAGTTGTCATGAAAGCTGACATTCACCCAGAATATCGTGAAGTAGTTTTTCAGGATCTTGCATCAGATTTTGCGTTCCTGACCCGCTCCACAGTCAAGAGTAAAGATACCATCAAATGGGAAGATGGCAATGAGTATCCACTGATTAAAGTGGAGGTCTCCAGCGCATCTCACCCCTTTTATACAGGTAAGCACAAGTTAATGGATACAGGTGGTCGGGTAGACCGCTTTAAACGCCGCTACCAGAAGTAAACCTGCAGAGATATCAAGAGCCCGCAACGGCCCAGTCGTTGCGGGCTTTTTGTCGTCTGTATTAAGACCAAAGTACCGGGGCAAACATTCGGGATCTGTAATATACTAACGGGTCTCTATTTTTAAGGATTTTTTCCCATTCTTAATCTAGAATATCCGTGAAATCACAAGGAGCCTGCCATGTCCGATCAACGCGTAACCATCACAGACGAGAGTACGGGTAAAAGTCTTGAATTGCCTGTCATTAAAGGTACAGAGGGAGAGCCAACCCTTCAGATTAAGGCCGTGCCATCGACACTGGGGTATTTTACGTACGATCCGGGGTTTACAGCCACTGCCAGTTGCACCAGCAAAATTACCTTTATTGACGGTGGTAAAGGTATTTTACGTTACCGTGGTTACCCCATAGAGCAGTTAGCCGAAAAAAGTGATTTTCTGGAGGTTGCTTTCCTGCTGTTGTCCGGAGAATTGCCCAAGCACGAAGAGTGGAAAGCTTTCCAGCATGACATCACTTATCACACGATGATTCATGAAAGGTTGAACACCTTTATTTCCGGCTTTCATTATGACGCTCATCCCATGGCGATGATGACCAGTGTTGTGGGTTCACTGGCTGCGTTCTATCACGATAAGATGGATATGAATGATCCCGAGCACCGCGAACTGGCGGCCAAGCGTATGATTGCCAAGATGCCAACCATCGCTGCAGCCTGTTACCGGCACCACATGGGATGGCCAACGGCATATCCAAAAAACCACTTGAATTATACGGAACGTTTCCTGGATATGATGTTCTCTGTCCCCTCTGAGAAATATGACGTCAGCCCGGTAGCAGCCAAAGCATTTGACCTGTTGTTTATTTTGCATGCCGATCATGAGCAAAATGCCAGTACCTCAACAGTGAGACTGGTCGGTTCCACGGGTGCCAATCCCTATGCCAGTGTTGCGGCAGGTATATCTGCACTATGGGGACCGGCGCACGGCGGTGCAAACGAGGCGGTATTGACGATGCTCGACGAAATTGGTGATGTCTCAAGGGTCGGGAAATATATTGATAAGGCCAAGGACAAGAACGACCCCTTCCGCCTGATGGGCTTTGGTCACAGGGTTTACAAAAACTTTGACCCACGGGCAACCATCATTCGCAAAGCAGCTTACGAAGTTCTGGATGAATTAGGCGCCAAAGATCCGTTGATGGACCTGGCCATTGAACTGGAACGTATTGCCCTGGAAGATGAATATTTCATTGAGAAGAAGCTGTACCCCAATGTCGATTTTTATTCCGGCATTATTTATCGGGCACTGGGTATTCCAAGAAGCATGTTCACGGTCATGTTTGCCATTGCCCGAACAGTTGGCTGGGTATCCCAATGGCTGGAACAAGAGGAAACACCGACCCCGATCGGCCGGCCGAGACAGGTTTACAACGGGGCAAGTGAACGGGATTACGTTCCGGTAAACTCACGTTGATACGTCAAAGTCCTGCGCCCTTCATAAACGGGCACCTGTCTTTTCAGGTGCCTGTGCAGTCAACCCGTTAGCCGGCTGAGCTTATCAGCTTGGCAGAACCTGTTTAGAAACTTTCGTAAGGGTCATTTTCTTTAACGGTTTCTAAACGACTTCTTTCTGATGCTTCCTCCATTGGAGGCAGCGTCCCTGTGCCAAAAACTTCCATAATCGCGTTGGGGTTTTCAAGTCGGGCGAGTAAGCCCGTATCCGGATCAATGCGAGCACGGATAACACCTTCAGGTATATCAGGAATTTGGTCAGGCACACCGTGGAGAGCAACCCGCATATAGTCTATCCAGATGGGTAATGCCGCCTTTCCACCGACTTCATTACGCCCCAGGGGTTCATGGGAATCAAAACCCACCCATACCGAGGTGACGAGTTCAGTGTTGTAACCCGAGAACCATGCGTCACGTTGCTCGTTGGTTGTTCCGGTCTTGCCCGCCAGGTCATTTCGCCCCAATGCCATGGCCTTTTTGCCGGTACCCCGGCGCACCACATCCATCATCATAGAGCGGATCAGAAAGGCGTTTTGTTCGCTGATCACCCTGGGCGCCTGTGTTGGCGTTGATACCGCGTGTTGAATTGCCGTTTTTTCCTGTTCGATGACCGTGAGGTCGGTTTCTGCTTCAAGCTGTAAAGGTCTGAAGCTCGGCACTACTCTTTGGCTTGTCTCGGCTTGGCCGTCACCAGGCTCCCCGGTAAACATACAATCATCACAGGCAACCTGGGGGCTTGCAGCAAACAGAAAGTTGCCATTGGCATCAACTATGCGATCGATAAAGTAGGGCTCAACCAGGTACCCACCATTGGCGAACACTGCATACCCCCGTGCGATGCTGATTGGTTTGAGAGATGCACTGCCAAGCGCCATGGATAGATTGTTAGGTAAATCAGCGGGGTTGAAGCCAAAGGAACTGACGTGCTGGCGGGCATAGGGAATCCCGATTTCTCTTAATAACCTGATGGAAACCAGGTTGCGGGAATTGACCATGGCCTCACGAAGCCGAGTAGGACCGAAAAATTGCTCACTATAATTCTGTGGTTTCCAGTCTCTCTCCAACTCGGCATCGCTGAACACAATGGGGGCATCATTAACGATACTTGCCGTGGTTTTCCCTTTCTCCAACGCAGCCGAATAAATAAACGGTTTGAAACCTGATCCCGGTTGACGCCGGCTCTGTACAACACGATTGAACTTGCTGCGTGTGAAGTCATAGCCGCCAACCAGGGCCTTGATAGCACCATCCCGCGGACGCAATGAAATCAATAGTGCTTCGGTTTCAGGGAGTTGTGACAGCTCACGTTTGCCCCCATCGCGCAGACGCGTGCGGACAATGTCGCCAACCATTAATACATCCGCGACACTTTCAGGTTCGAGTCCAACCCGCTCGCGACTTATGAACTTCTTAGCCCAAAGCATATCGTCAAGTGTCAGTGCGATGGTTTGGCCGTCGGCCTGGTAGACCAGGGCAAGATCCTCATCTACTTCGGTGACCAATCCAGGCATCAGTCCAGCCATGGCCTTGTAAGGCCTCAGAATTTCGTCCCAATGCGTCGTCGTGTGATTTTCTTCAAGTTCGAAATGTGCTTCCGCACCCCGGTACCCGTGTCTGTGATCATATTCCTCAAGGCCATCCGTGACGGCCTGGTTGGCAGCGGTCTGAAATTGGGCCTTGATCGTGGTGTAAACCTGGTAACCATCGGTGTAAGCCGACTGTCCAAATCGCGCTAACATCTCCTTTCGAACCATTTCTGCCAGGTAGGGTGCAGAAACCTCGGTGGTAGCACCATGGTAAAAAGCCGTGTTTTTTTCGTCTATTGCCTGTTGATATTCGGCGTCACTGATAAACTCAAGCTCCAGCATGCGGCCCAGCACGTAGTCCCTGCGGATCATTGCCCTTTCGGGTGACGTAATTGGATTGATTCTGGATGGTGCCTTGGGAAGTGCAGCCAGCATGGCACACTCTGCCAGGCTGAGTTCATCCACGGTTTTACCATAATAGACATCCGCTGCAGCGCCAACCCCGTAGGCCCGGTGTCCCAGCAATATCTTGTTCAGGAACAACTCGAGAATTTCGTCTTTGGACAATTGGCGTTCAATTTTCAGTGCCAGAAAAATCTCCTTGGTTTTTCTGGTGAATGTCTTTTCATTGGTCAGAAAGAAGTTTCGGGCCAGTAGTTGGGTTATGGTGCTTCCGCCAATTGATTTCTCTCCAGTTGTCGCCAGGGTCCAGACGGCCCGAGTTATACCTTCGTAGTCAATTCCGGGGTGGTCATAAAATCGTTTGTCTTCGCCAGCGATAAAAGCTTGTTTCAGTGTGGTGGGAATATTGTCAATTTGTACCGGTATTCGTCGTTTTTCGCCAAAAACACTGATTAACTTACCATCTTGGGTGTACACTCTAAGTGGTACTTGTAACTGTACTTCTCGCAGTGTGTCAACGTCCGGAAGGTCTTTTGAAACAACAAGATAGGTCACAATCAAGGTGACCAAACCCAGCACGAATGAGAAAATAAAAAAGCGAAATGTTAGACGAAATACTTTTTTCAAACCTATATCCTGCTATGCTTACGCTCAGAAATGGTATTTTAGTTGATAAACCCGACTCCAGATAGCGGGAGAAGGCACAGAAAGATACACTAAATCGGACAGGGACGTACCGGTTATGTAAGTGTTGACAGCTTACCATGCTTGTAGTTTCCCTCCGCTTCTTTTTGAAGTCATCCGTTTGCGTGTAAAGAATTGCCGAAGCTCTTCTAAGATTAATGTAAATTGGTCTTTTAGTCCTGCAGGGTTTTGTTCTACCGGGTTTTCTGTTATAACAAGTTCGTAAGGGATGGGTGAGTGTTGAAACTGTTCGGAAAAAAATTAGATCCAGTTATCGGATTGGATATCGGCTCAACTAGTGTGCGCTTGTTGCAACTGTCTAGACATGGGTCCGCTTACCGAATCGATCATTTTGCCATGGAGCCATTGAGCGAAGGCGTGGTGATCGACAAGGCTGTGCAGGACGTTGAAGCTGTCTCCGAAGCGATTTCAAGAGCGGTCAAGGCTTCGGGTACCCGGGCAAAGTCCTGCGCCATCGCAGTTTCAGGGTCGGCCGTATTCACAAAGATCCTTACTTTGCCGTCAACGCTAGCCGAATCTGATATTGAAAGTCATGTACAGATTGAGGCCAATCAATATATCCCCTTCCCGCTCGATGAAGTCAGTCTTGATTTTGAGGTACTTGGCCTGTCAGCAAAAAATGCAGATATGATGGATATCCTGCTGGCAGCCAGTAAGAGTGAAAACGTTGAGAGCAGACAGGATGCGATTGATTCTGCGGGCTTGAAAGCAAAGGTTGTTGATGTCGAGGCGTTCGCAGTAGCAAACGCATTCGAATTGATCCGCGAACGCGACAATGTCAATCAAAACGAGGCAGTCGGGTTTTTCGACATTGGCTATGACGTGACCACGCTGCTTGTGATGAAAGGCGGTCGGGTAATATACACCCGAGACCATCCTTTTGGTGGCCATCAGTTAAAGGAAGAGACACAGCGTCGTTATGGTATGACGCCCGAAGAGGCCAGCTTTTTTGAACGTAATGAACCGGGACCGGATGATTTTGAGGATGAAGTGCTGGAGCCATTTCAACTCAATACCGTTCACCAGATCAGTCGTGCGTTACAGTTTTATGCTTCCAGTAATGAGTATTCAAATATAGGCACAATTTACCTGTCCGGTGGCATTGCCTCGCTTAAAGGCCTGGTACCCATGGTCCAACAGGAACTTGGGATGACAACTCGTGTTGCAGACCCTATCACCGGTTTGGACATTGCGGAGAGTGTCGCTGCGACCGTGATTCAACGTAATGCCACCAGCCTGATGATAGCCATGGGATTGGCCTTGCGGGGGTTTGACTAATGGCCAGAATTAACTTATTGCCATGGCGCGAAGAACAACGTCGAGATCGGCAGCGTCAGTTCATGATGACAATGCTGGGGACCGCGATTCTGGGTGTTGTTGTCGTTTTCATGATAGGCCTTACTTACGATCAGAAAATTAGTCGGCAGCAATCCAGAAATCAGCTGGTGCAACAGGAAATCCGTCAGCTGGAAATCCGAATCAAAAAAATTGATGAGCTTGAGCGTACCCGGGCCCGTCTGATTTCACGTAAACAGGTCATCGAACGCTTGCAGGCCAGTCGTTCTATGACGGTGGAATTATTGGACAACCTGGCAAAGACAATTCCGGTCGGCGTGACCCTGACCACCGTTGGTCAGCAGGGTTTTACCCTGGCCCTGGTCGGTACCAGCCAGTCCAATGCAAGGGTATCAGCCTATTTGAAAGAGCTGGAGTTAAATGATCTTTTTGTGAGCCCCCAGCTTGATTATGTCCGTTCCTCACCCAGGTCTGCCGCCTCTGTTGAACCCTACGAGTTCAGCATCAGGGTCAATCTGCGTCCACCAAGCACTTCGGAAGAAGACGAAAGCGCCAATATGTCGCTTGCGGGAGGTTCAGAATGATTATTGACGACCTCAGAAACGCCGACTTTTCAGACCTTGGCAACGCACCCGACGCAGTTCGGTATGTCCTGTTATCAGTACTCTTGCTGTTAATTTTTGCTGCCGGTTACTTCCTGTTTATAGATGACAAGAAGAATGAACTGAAGCGATCAGGTCAAAAGGAATTGACGTTGATGGCTGATTTTGAGAGCAAACAGCAGAAAGCGGCGAACATGGAAGCCTATGAGAGTCAGCTGGCGGACATGCAGGAATTATTGCAAACCATGTTCAGGCAGTTACCTGGTAAAACCGAAATTGATAAGTTGCTGGTCGATGTTTCTCAGACAGCCCTTGGTGCTGGCATTGACGTGCAGTTGTTTGAACCCCAGGCTGAGGTTTTCAGGGACTTCTATGCAGAACGCCCGATTAATATCAAAATGCTTGGGGATTACCATGAATTTGGTGAGTTTGTCAGTGGCGTAGCTTCGCTGCCCAGGGTCGTTATCCTGACCATGCATGATATTTCCTTGCGGCGCGCGGAGGCAAATCAGAGCCGCTTTGGGAATTCGGAAGGGCGCCTGATTCTGGAGGGTCGTGTCAAGACCTATCGATACGTCGATGAAGAGGAAGTTGCTGAGAGAGGTTCGGAGTCGTCGCCATGAAACCAGGCAGTATTCAATTAAGCCGAATTGCTGGGGTCCTTCTGGTAATGGTGTTGGTATCAGCATGCAGTGAAGACATGGATGATCTCAACAAGTATATCGCGTCGGTCAAGGCACGACCCGCCGATCCGATTCCACCGATCCCTTCGGTCAAGACCTATACGCCAATTGAATATGCGGGGCTGACCGGGCGTGACCCGTTTATAGCATCCATTTCCGAAGGTAGTGATGACGAGCGATCTACCCGGGGAACCGGGCCGCAACCGGATTTTGAGCGCTCCAAGGAATACCTGGAACGTTACGAGCTTGACACTTTATCGATGGTGGGCACATTCAGGATGGATGTATCTGAATGGGCATTGGTGCGTGACCCGGAAGGCATCATACATCGTGTACCTGTAGGTGATTATATTGGTAAGAACCATGGACAGGTGGTTAGTATCAGCAACACTCAAGTGGAATTGAGTGAATTAATTTCGGATGGCACGGGTGGTTGGCTTGTCAGGGAAGCCACCATCGCCATGGTTGATGGACAATCCGGTTAGCGCAAGGAATAGCGCGACCAAGAGGGCGTAGCCATGTACAGAAAAAAGAATGACAAAGCTAAAAGGATACAGGCAAGCCGTTGGGGACAAATTATTATGGATAGCAAAATGACAGCAATACGTATAACCCTTGGATGGGCGCTACTGCTATTGCCGGCTTTGTCAGCCTGGGCTGCCACTGAAGTGACTGCGGCAACTTTCAACAGTAGTTCATCAGGCGATGTCATGATCACACTCTCAACAGAAGGTGAAAATCCAACTGTCAGTGTGTTTGCGACAGAAAGTCCTGCAAGAATCATTCTCGACCTGGCTGATACCACCAGTCTTGTGGATGCGAGCCCGGTTTCCATAGGTGTTGGCTCTGTTCAGAAATTTACCACGTTGGCGGCCGGTGGCAGGACACGGGTGATGGTAGACCTCTCCAAGCCGGTTACCTATGATTATGATTCCGGCAATGGAAAAGTCGTTCTGTCCATAGCGGGTAATGGCGGTGGTTCCACCGCACCACGCCAATCCAGCGCCGCAAAATTCAATGTTGAAAACATAGATTTCAGACGTAATGATGACGGTCACAGTATCGTCATTCTCAGTCTCGACCAGGATAATGTGAATATATCGGTTAGCCCGCGTGAAGGCGGTTTATCCGTGGATGTATTTGATACAAACCTTCCCGATGCACTGAATCAACGTCTTGATGTGATTGATTTTGCGACGCCGGTGCAGACCATCGACGCCAATGACAAGGGAACTACGGTTCGTGTTGAACTGGAGGTTGCCGGTCTTTATGAACATATGGCTTACCAATCGGGAAATGACTGGATCATTGAAGTGTCCAAATTGGCACCGATGTCGATCGGCTCTGCCCAGGAAATTGTCGAGTTTTATGAAGAGAAAGAATACGAAGGCTCCCGGGTAACCTTCAATTTTCAGGACATCCCGGTACGGTCGGTACTGCAGTTAATTGCCGATGTGTCTGATCTCAACCTCGTGGTTGCTGATAATGTGTCCGGAAACCTGACGTTGCGATTGACCAATGTGCCCTGGGACCAGGCGCTGGATATCATACTTGATGCCCGCAATCTTGATATGCGGGAGAACGGCAATGTTATCTGGATTGCACCGACAGCAGACATCGCAGCCCGGGAGCAACAATTGTTGCAGGCCATGCAGGATCGCAAAGAACTGGAACCTCTGGCAACGGCCCTGATCAGCGTCAGTTATGCTTCCGCTGCGGATTTGCAGACTCTGATCACGGAAGCATCTTCCGGAGACGTCGGTGAGGCCGGCTTATTGTCCGAGCGGGGATCAGTTGCCATTGATTCCAGGACAAACACCTTAATGATCACGGATACACCGGACAAGATTGAGGCCATTCAACAACTTGTACTGGATCTTGACCGGCCGGTACGCCAGGTTCAGATCGAATCACGTATCGTTATTGCCAGCAGTGATTTTGCCCATGCTATTGGTGTGCGTTTCGGTGTAACCGCTTTGCGTAACCAACGGAATATATTAGCAATTTCCGGTGATGGTGAAGCTGCGGACCTGGTGAATCCCGGCACCAACCCAAGACCTGATGGTCTGATCGATTTGCCGGGTATCCCTGAACGTTACAATGTCAATCTTCCCGTGGCCGACAGCAACGCCGGTTCGATCGGTCTGTCGTTCCTTGCAGGCAACGTACTGCTGGATCTGGAACTTACAGCACTCGAAGCAGAGGGTGATGGCGAGGTCATTTCCACACCAAGGGTCGTGACAGCCAATCAGTCTGAAGCATTTATTCAACAGGGTGTTGAAATACCCTATGAACAAGCCTCATCATCAGGTGCGACAGCGGTCCAATTCAAGGAAGCAGTACTGGAGTTACGGGCCACACCTTTGATTACACCAGACAACCGTGTACAACTGGAACTTGAAATCAAGCAGGATACCGTCGGTGAGATTTTCCAGACCGGCAGGGGTGGTTCTGTGCCCTCAATCGACACACGCGAGTTGAATACATCGGTACTGGTCAACAATGGTGAAACCGTTGTCCTCGGTGGTATCTTCCAGGACGAGCGTCAAAGACAGGAAGACAGGGTGCCTTATCTGAGTAGCATACCGGGTCTCGGGAACCTGTTTAAACGTCGCTCGAATGCAACCAAGAAACGCGAGTTGTTGATATTTGTGACTCCGACCATCGTAGAAGACAGACCGGTGGTAAATTAATAATTTTAAAAACGCAACGCAAAAAGCCCGGGTCCATCCCGGGCTTTTTTTTGCCACGTTTGTTTTGTCTGAACTTGTATCAGCATGACGCCTGCCCGAGCCGGGTCTGTTTTAAGATACCGGAATAAATTATAATTACCCATTCTTAAGGGAGCCCACAACGCTCTATTTTCACTGGGCTTTGCTACTTGTCAAATGATCCTTCCTATAGGTTTTGAGCTGTGAAAAAAGTCATCGAATGTGTACCAAATTTCTCTGAAGGCCGTGATCTGACGGTCATCAAGCAAATCACCGACAGCATAGAAAGTGTCCAGGGAATCCGTCTGTTGGATGTTGATCCGGGTGATAGCACCAACCGCACGGTGGTAACTTTTATCGGCGAACCGGAAGCGGTCGAAGAGGCGGCTTATCGCGCCGTGAAAAGGGCTTCCGAACTGATTGATATGTCAAAACACAGTGGCGAGCACGCTCGTTTCGGTGCGACGGATGTTTGTCCCTTTGTGCCGGTGAGTGGCGCAAGCATGGAGGATTGTATCCAGATAGCCCGGCGGGTGGGCCAGCGAATTGGTGATGAACTTGCCATTCCGGTATATCTCTATGAACATGCGGCAAATACACCCGAACGTCAGAACCTGGCCAAGGTGCGCGCCGGTGAGTATGAGGGCTTGCAGAAGAAGTTGGATGATCCCGACTGGAAGCCAGACTTCGGACCTTCTGTTTTTAACCCCATGGCCGGGGCGACTGCCGTGGGCGCCCGTGAGTTCTTGATTGCCTACAATATCAATCTCAACACCACCGATCGCCGTTATGCCAACGACATCGCCTATGAAATCCGAGAGCGTGGACGCTGGAAACGCAAAGGGAATGTTGAGCCCTTCTATTACAAGGGCGATGTCGTTTATTTTGAGGAAAGAAAGTACGCAGACGGGAATTCTGACTTTGTTGCGGGGTCATTCGAAGAGCTTGCAGAGTTCTATCAAAATACCTATGGCGGAGATCTGTACGAACGCTACAGATCCATTGGGCTGGATACGAAAAACCTGATTGGTCGCCCAGTGTATAAAGATGGCATGTTCACACACCTCAAGGGTATCGGCTGGGTTGTGGACGACTATCAATGTGCGCAGATTTCCATGAACCTGACCAATTACAAGGTTACTTCACCTGCCGATGTACTTGAGGCTGCGCGGGAGTTGGCTGCTTCGCGTGGAATCGTTATCACCGGTTCAGAAGCTGTTGGTGTC
>Ga0316201_10003569_pt1 | contig 11484 bp, 9 predicted proteins | sample CS6wburrow_MG_FD_204516 | JGI IMG/M metagenome (GOLD analysis project Ga0316201, IMG submission 204516) | Coastal sediment microbial communities from Delaware Bay, Delaware, United States - CS-6 worm burrow | ecosystem: Environmental > Aquatic > Marine > Coastal > Sediment | place: USA: Delaware... | reverse complement strand
ATGCCGCGTAGCCGTTGCCCAAAGCGGGCCAGGCAGGCCAGCGCGCGCTCTTGGACAGCAGCGTCGAGGTTGCCCCGCCCGTCAAGGCCTCCGCCGAGACGGACCATTTCCTTGATGCGGTCGAGGACGCGCAATTCACCATGCTCGCGGCGGGCAACCAGCATATGAAAACTGTTGCTTCCGAGGTCAACGGCGGCGTACGTTTGCAGATTCAGGTCAGGTTCCATGCTGCAATTATAGTGTTACACACCGGGCAGGGGGTAACTATCCGCAAGCACCCGGCAGCACGCGAACCATGCAATTTGAAAAAATTCAAACCGGCCCGGGTTAAACGGCTCAAAAGAAAAACGGGCCCTGTTGGACCCGCAATTCTTATAGCCGAGGTGCTGATCAAACACCCTGTGGTTCCGGTTTCTAGTACTTGAAACTCAAATCCAGCTGCAGGCGCTTGAAATCGATCGGGTCACCAGATTTAAGTCCGACATCGTTGATGAAGTAGGTGACATTGCCGTTGAAGTTCCTGGCGAAAGCATAGCTGCCCTTCAATATGCTGCCTTTCGAATCAGTGCCGCCACCGCCGAAATCGGAATCAGTCAACAGGCCGAGAACCGCGTCGGCTTCGAGCTTCTGGTACACGTAACCAAATTGCCATTCACCCTTGTTCTTGGCTGAACCGTACTTGAAGCCGAACGCATAACCGGTGTCATGATCATCCGCGGCCTGGTTTTGTACGTAGTTGCCAAACACCTGCGCCGGGTGGCCGAACATCTCAAAATCCAGGTCGGCGAAGAACTCCAGTTCTTCATAGTCGTAGAGGTAGGTGTGGGTGACCGGGTCAAAACTGTTGCCGAAGAAGTCATCGGCGTCACCGAAGTAGGAACCATTACCAGCGGTATCGAATACGTGATAACCAATACCGGTTGTCAGCTTCACGGCGTCTCCGATGGGCAGCTTGACGCCCAACTGCGTCAGGTAAGCAAAAGACTCGCCCTTGTTGGTATCACTCTCGATCCATGTTCCGAGGCCGTTGGCAAAAAACTTACCGTTGCTCCACTTGATGCCGGTGCCTTCAGGTCGCCAGTCGCCGTCCCAGAGCAGGGCGTTTTTACCCGACCTGTGGATATAATTCTTGAATTTACCGCCGTAAACGTTGGTGCCCTTGAGGCCGTCCCAGTCAAAGTAGGCCAGGTCGATCCGCAGGTCCTTGGTCGATCCGCCGCCGCCAAGCGTCTGGTTGGACGATACGGGATCGTCTCCACCGGAGGCCAGGCCAAGACCAACTTCTATGGTGTCTGTCACATCGGCCATGAGTACCGCGCGGGCGCGAATACGGTTACGGTTACGGTCAGGCTTGCCCTCCACATCGAAGGTTTCGTATCGGTAGCGGAAGTCGCCACTCCAGCGAAGGGTATCCGTCCAGCTGCTCTTGGCTGACTGTTCCTTGACCTCGGCCGCGACCGCGTCGGTTTTCTCACTGACCGCAGCTACGCTGACGGCGGTTGCTTCATTGCTTTTCTTTAATTCGGCATTGGCTGCAGTAAGTTCGCGGTTCTCCGCCTCGAGTTTGTCCAGGCGTTCGCTGAGCGCCATCAACAGGTTGCGCATCTCGGCCAACTCCTCATCAGATGCAGCCTGGGCAGCGACCGGCGATAGCAGCAGCAGCGTGCACAGGACGGTAATTATTCGGTAGCGCGGTTTCTTAAGTGTCAACATGACTGACTCCTTTTTCAGTTTTCAAGAACTACAACCGGTTGCAATTCTCTTGTTTTAGTTCGGTAAAACCTCGTCAGCGACGGGGAAGGTTGCCCGGACCGTGTGTAAAACGCTTGCAGAAAACACTCGCCCGGACTTGCGATTCCGGGCGGATGATTCAAATTTATAGAAGTTGGATGACTTCGCATTACTGGATTTTCAAAAGTTCCCGTTCAGCAACCTTGGCCGGTAACGGTATGTAGCCGTCTTTGACCACGACCTCCTGACCCTGTTTGGACAGAACCAGCTTGATGAACTCCGCTGTCAATGGCGGCAGCGGTTTCCCCGGCGCCTTGTTCACGTAAACATACAGGAAGCGCGACAGCGGATAACTACCGGAGATTGCATTTTCAGGCGTGGCTGCAACGAACGGTTTATCGCTGTCACGGGCCAGTGGAATTGCGCGTACAGAAGAGGTGGTATAACCAATACCCGAGTATCCAATTCCGTTAACCGAGGCACTGACTGACTGTACCACGGATGCAGAGCCTGGTTGTTCATTAACCGTGTTTCTGAAATCGCCCTTGCACAAGGCTTTGCTCTTGAAATAGCCGTAGGTTCCAGACACTGAATTGCGGCCATAGAGCTGAATCTCACGCGCCGCCCAGGAATCTGTCAGTCCGGCGTCACCCCAGGTTGTAATATCGGCGGGGGCGCCACAGGTCCGCGTTGACGAGAATATGGCGTCTATCTCGGGGATGGTGAAGCCTTCAACCGGGTTGTCCTTATGGACGAATACGGCCAATGCATCGATGGCGACAGCGATGGGTGTTGGTTTGTAGCCAAATTTTTTCTCGAACTCCTCCACTTCCTTGTCTTTCATAAGGCGGCTCATGGGGCCGAGGTTCGATGTGTTTTCCGTCAGGCCGGGAGGCGCGGTTGAAGAGCCGGCAGCCTGAATCTGTACATTGACGTTTGGATAGGTTCGTTTGAACGACTCGGCCCACAGTGTCATCAGGTTGGCCAGCGTGTCGGACCCTACGCTGGATAAATTGCCCGAGACGCCGCTGGTTTTTTCGTAGCTGGGCAGGTTCTCATCTACCGGGGCTTGTGCAAGCACGGAAGGAGTATTGATTAACAGGGCTGACATCAGCACGACCGCAATTCTACTTTTCATGGTTTCGCTCCTCAGAGAGTCAATTTTCAAGATAAATACCTGGCTCAACTCGAGTTACGGGCATGGTAAAGGGCTAATATGACATTTGTATGACATCTGTCTGAAATTGGCCGCTGGGCATGCATTTAATGACGTCAATATTTGTGAGGGATTTCAGGCTTTCCGATGGGTGGGGAAAATACAGTGAAATTCGCTGCCTTTGCCATGCACACTGTTGATCTTCAGCCTGGCGTCATGACTGTGCAGAACATGCTTGACAATGGCGAGCCCGAGACCGGTGCCGCCGGTTTTGCGGTTGCGGTCATCACCCACCCGGTAGAAACGTTCTGTAATACGGGGGATGTCGCGGTAGGGGATACCGATACCCGAGTCGATGACTGCCAGCACCAGGCCTTCATCAGTTTCCTGCCAGCTCACCCGTACGTGGCCATTTGCCGGCGTATAGTTGATCGCATTTGCAACCAGGTTTTGAAACGCGCTTTTAAGATCTGCTTCAACGCCCCGCATTTTTAATCCGGGTTCGATTTTGAAACGGATTTTATGCTTGCCCCGGCTCAGGTCTTCCGCCTGGTCTGCCAGTTGCGTCAGCATGGCGGGTATATCGACCTCCGCCAGGCCGTCGTGTTCTTGCCCGTCCTCGAGACGGGAAAGTTCGAGCAGGTCTTCGACCAGGTCTTTCATTTGGCTGGCTTGTTTGAACATCCGTCCGATAGCCTTGGAGCTGGCTTCTTCCGGTTGTGATTTCAAAACTTCCAGGTACCCCAGCAGCACGGTCAGCGGTGTCCGTAATTCGTGAGAAACATTGGCGACCAGGTCGCGCCGCATCCGTTCGAGATTGCGTACTTCAGTTACATCCCGCAGGATTATCATTTGCTGGTTCTTGCCGAATTGGATCGCGCTCAATTGCAGGGTGATGTTGTCATTTCCAGGGCAGGTGATATCCAGTGTGCTGGTCAGCTTGTCCTGCACGGCCAGCCATTCCGCAAACGCCGGCTCACGAATGAGGTTCGTGACTGTCTGGCCCCGGTCAACGGAAGCTTGCAGGCCGAGCAACTTGACTGCTGAATCATTGAACCAGCTAATCACGCCATTGCTGTCAATAACCAGCGTGGCATCCGGAAACGCATCCGCCATACCTGTGAAATCGTCAATGACCTGCTGGTACTGCCTGCTGCGCTTTTTGTTTAGCTTTTGCAGCGCTGCGATCCGTTCAAAAATTTCGGCCCACATGCCAAGGCTTTCAGGGGGTTCAGCATCCCAGGACTGTAACCACTGATACAGGCGGAAACTGTTGTAGAGCTGCCAGGCGAGGTAGCTGATCAGGAACAGGCCAGGGAGTAATATCAAGTGGCCGGTCCACCAACCCAGGAGCAGGGCCATTGCCATACCCAGGAGCAAGCGGCCGAGGTGGTATGTCCACTTGAGCTTGATCATTCCTTGTCAGCGACCGAAAACCGGTAACCGTGGCCACGCACGGTCTTAACATAGTGCTTCAAGTCTGCTTTTTTCAGAATTTTTCTTAGTCGCCTGATATGCACATCCACGGTACGTTCCTCGAGGAACACGTTGGTGCCCCAGACATGGTCGAGTAATTGTGAACGGCTGAAGGAGCGGTTTGCATGGGTCATGAAAAACTCGAGCAAGCGGTATTCTGTGGGGCCTACATGGGCAGGCTTCTGTTTAAGAAAGACCTGGCGGGACAGCGTGTCCATGGTGATCGATCCCGCTGTGATCTTACCGTCAGCATCACTTGTGTCGGACCGGCGTAAAACCGCGCCGATGCGTGCGATCAGCTCGCGCGGGGAGAATGGCTTGATGATGTAGTCATCGGCGCCGGCGTTCAGACCGGTTACCTTGTCGTCTTCCGAGACCCTGGCGGTCAGCATGATAACGGGGATGGTGCTGGTTAAAGGGTCTTTATTCAGGCGGCGGATCAATTCCGGCCCACTCATCCCGGGCATCATCCAGTCAAGCAAAATTATCTCGGGCCGCTTGTCGCTGATTTTTTCCAGCGCCTCGCGTCCATCGGTGGCGCAGCGCACCTTCATCCCGGATTTGCTGAGTGCAAAGCGGATCATCTCCCGGATTGCGGATTCATCATCGACAACCAGCACGTTGGTTTTTTTATCGCTCAAGGGCGGCCTTCCCGGTGAAAGTTTGCAAAGTACCCAGCCTGCACATTATAAGGCGGTATGTGACAAATTCATGACAATGTGCGGGTAATTACCGACTGCTGCCGCAGCGGTGAAAATGAGACTATTCCGGCTCGCTTTAACGGCGGTTGGATGCCTGGGGGTCGGTATCGCCCGCTTCGATACGTAATTCCATTAACCTGGCGCTGACCCGCGCCCTTTGGTAGTAGTCCAGGTCCGAACGTTTTGTGAGGCTCTCAAGCTGCGTTATCGCCTCTTCCGTACCTCCGCGCTGGTAATAGGATTCGGCAATGGCTTCGGTGGCATTAATGTCGTTACCTGACAGGCTGGCGGCGCGCGCGTACAGTGCGTACAAGGCAGGATCGTTTTTACGCTTAACTAATTGTTGTTTCAAGATTTTGCTGGCGGTTGCAGCTTGCTCGGGCAGTCCCTTTTCCAGCAGCGCCTTACCATACTCCAGTGCAATGGCCTGGTTGCCGGGAAAGGTATGATAAAGCTCAGCGAGGGCGTTCACGGCCATTTCATGCTGGCCTCGTGCCCGTTGCAGGTTTGCCATTTGCAACTGGAATGCGAGCCTGGAGGGTTCTGCTTCCAGCAGCTCACTGAGGAGGGCCTCAGCCTCATCGTATTCCGCGTTCTTCTGCCTCGCGATGGCGAGGCCGTAAAGGTTGCCGATCCTTCTTGCCTCGCTCAGTGGTTTTTCGAGTTCGGTTTGAAAATGCTCAATGGTCTTTCGCGGGTCGTCCTCGAGCAAAGCCCGCAGCCTGGCCTGCACGATGTAAAACTTGCGGCCTTCAGAAGGCTCGACCGGAGGCAGGTTCTGAATACGACTCTTGGCTTCGGCTATGCGGTTGACTGATACCGGGTGAGTTCGCAAAAACTCGGGAGGGCCCTCACCGTTGGCGCGGCTTGTCTGTCCCATTTTTTCAAAAAAATCGGCCATTCCCTGCGGGTCATAACCACTGGCGGACAAGGTTCGGATGCCAACGCGGTCGGCTTCAATCTCATTGTGCCTGGTAAAGTTGATTCGTGCCTGGGCAGCCATTCCCTGGGCGCCCATGACGGCCCCGGTAATGACTTCGCCGTTACCGCCGCTGGCCAGGATCAGTCCCATCATCGCCAGCAAGGCAATGATGTTCATGCTCTTTCCTTTTTCAAAAGCACGGTACATATGCAGCTGGGTAATATGGGCAATTTCGTGTGACAAAACGCCCGCCACCTCGTCCTGCGTATCCGCCAGCAGGATCAGGCCGCTATGCAGGGCGATCACTCCGCCCGGCGCGGCGAAAGCATTGATCATCTGCTCATCGAGCACCACGAAGGTAAACGCCGCTTCAGGCTGGTCGCTATTGGAGGCCAGGTTAAAGCCCATGTCTGAAAAGAAGTCAGTGATGAGCGGATCTTCAACCAGTAGCTCATAAGCCCGCATCTGCCGGATCAGGCTTTCACCGTACTCCCGTTCCTCGGCGTCTGACAGGACATTGCTTGCGGAATTACCCAGTTCAGGCAGGTTTACCCGGCCCGTCTGGGCGATGCTTGAAAGGCTTACAGCGCTAACCAGCAACGCAATTATTAGCCGTCTGACTAGCCCATGTTTTTGCTTGACCGGAATCATGCTTTCCCTGAGACTGCTACCATCGTGCCTAAGACACCTTTTGCGGCCGATTGTTCGGCTTGCCTGTGACAGGCATCTGATTGAAACTGACACGAGCTACTGTAGACAAGCGTAATTTATCATGCAAATTAAAATGTATACCAAGGGTTATTGCTCTTATTGTCACGCGGCCAAAAACCTGTTGGCCAAGCGCGGTATTGAATTCGAGGAGATTCCGGTAATGGGAGACCCTGCTGCTGAGCAACAGATGCGGCAGCTTACAGGCAGGACGACAGTGCCGCAGATTCTGATCGACGGCAAACCTATTGGCGGATACACGGAACTGGTACAGCTGGATATGGATGGTGAGCTTTGAGTACGAAAATCACAGTTATTCCCGGTGATGGTATTGGTCCGGAAATTATGAAGGCGACCCTGAGGTGCCTTGACGCTCTTGATTGTGATTTCGACTACGAATTCAAGCAGGCTGGCCTGAAAGCGCTGGATGAAACCGGCGAACTGATTCCGCAGGATACCCTCGACTCGATAAGTGCAAACCGCATTGTTTTAAAAGGGCCGTTGACCACGCCTGTTGGCGGAGGCTTCAGGTCGATCAATGTGAGTTTACGTAAGGCCTTTGACCTGTACGCCAATGTCAGGCCTGTGATTTCCATGCCTGGAACGCGTTCAAGGTATGAGGATGTCGATATCATTACCGTGCGTGAAAACACCCAGGGCGCCTATCTCGCCGCAGATTCCAGGCTCAGCGATGATGGTGAGACCGCAGAGTCCAAAATGGTCGTCACCCGCGCCGGCTGTGCGCGTGTGACGCGGTATGCGTTTGAACTGGCCCGGTCGGCAGGCCGCAAGAAAGTCACGATCGTTCACAAGGCCAATATTCTCAAAACAGTTTCCGGAATGTTTCTCGAGGTGGCACGGGGTGTGGCGCGGGAGTATCCCGATATAGAGAGCGAGGAGATGATCGTGGATGCAACCTGCATGAAACTGGTCATGAATCCATGGCAATTCGACGTCATCGTGACGACCAACCTGTTTGGCGACATCATTTCCGACCTGTGCGCGGGATTGGTCGGCGGTCTTGGACTGGCGCCGGGGGCAAATATCGGGGAGAGCGCGGCCATGTTCGAAGCAGTACACGGTTCTGCGCCGGATATTGCCGGATTACATATCGCGAATCCCTGCGCGTTAATACTCAGTTCCGCCCAGATGCTGACGCATCTCGGCCTGGACGATCGTGCCCGCAGGTTGCGTGCCGCCATCCGCGCGACCATCGTGGCAGGCGACAGGACGACGCCCGATCTTGGCGGCCACGGCGACACCCTGTCGTTCGCCGATGCCATCATCAGCCGTCTTGACGGGTGAAAAAGCCGGTGTTGCATATTAGCAACGCCGCCAAGTGGGCGATACCCGGTAATCAATGATTTTTGAAACAGCAGTCAATTTGAGACAGCTTGGCCTTTTCTCAATAAAACAGCCTGTTACGTTACATTCTTAAAACGAGTGCCAGGAAGCGTTCCATTTGCCTGAAAAGGCTGTTTTACATTGACTTATTGTTGTTTTCCTGCCATATTCCCTTGTAATTGTGTATACGTACGCGTGGGGCTAGATCGGCGCAAATGAAATATCGTTTTTTGGCAGTATTACTGGTAGTTGCGGGCTTGCTCCCGGGATTTGCTGCCGCGCGTATTTCGGGGCTGCCGATGGCGGGGTTCGCCGCCGGTGGAACAGGCTTGACGCCGTTTTATGTGCTGGGCTTCGAATTGGGTCCCTGGCAGGACTACCTCGCTCGTGAGCTGACACCCGATTTCATGCTGGATCCGATAGCGGAGCCGATCAACGTCTCCTGGATGAACAAGCATGCCGTCGTTGTTCTGCCGTTTTTTGCGAAACAGATCTTGGGCGAACCACAGACCTTCATTCGCTTTGAAATTGACTGGCAGTACACCAACCAGGCGGGTCTGCATAGTTTTGATCCGGCCCTGAATACCACTTCGCGCGGTTTTGAGCGGAATCTGATTTCATCGGGCTTGATGCATCAGCTGAGCGACAACCAGGTGCTGGGTATCTCGGCAGTTTTTGCAACGCAGAGCTACGGTGTTTCCGGCCTTGGTTTGCACTCGTATAAACAGTCCCTGCCGGCAAACATGCGTCCGACCGTTTATGACCCGTACCAGGAAACCGGCTATGGTGCCGGCGTAAATTTGGCACTGCGTAGTGAGCTTTCCGACAGCGTTTATCTTGAGACCGGTTTCCAGTCGCGTATCAATATGAATGAGTTCGCCAATTACCGCGGCGTCTATTCGCAACCCGCAGACCTGGATATTCCTGCCCGTGCGCGGTTAGGCCTTGCTTTCCAGGCTAGTGAAAGGTCATGGTTGAACGTCTCCGTGGAAAGGGTGCTTTACAGCGAGGTGGGTGCATTTGCAAGCCGCAATCTGCCGGGACGATTCCTGTCGCTGCTGGGTGACTCGACCAGCCCGACTTTTTCCTGGGATGACCTGACGGTTTATTCGGTCGGTTGGGCCTGGGCTGACAACAAGGGTACATCCTGGCACATAGATTTCAGTTCGCGCTCTCAACCATCACCCAGTTCAAGAATTCTCAGCCAGGCAATTGACAGCGACCTTGCACAAAATGCCATTACGGTGGGTTTCAATCGCCGCATGAGCATGAGTAGCCGCCTCAACGTCAATGCAGCTTATGCACCTGCAGAGTACGCCTTTGGCGGGAATGTTCTGGGCGTTACCACTGATCAGCTCGATCAGGATTTTGAATTCGAAGCACTCTGGATTTGGGATTTTTGATCGATATACGCCTGATCATGGGCGCTAACACTCCATATTTTTCCAAACCGTTGAATAGAGATTTTTTCAGCTGTGGATGGAATTTTGTATGAACGTATTGACCGCCTGGTTCAAAAGGACATTTTCAGATCCACAAGTTGTCATCCTCGGCATCGTGTTGGTGCTGGGATTCGCCATCGTTCTCGGTCTGGGCAGGATACTGGCGCCTTTTTTCGCCAGCATTGTCATTGCTTATCTGCTTGAAGCGGCCGTTGTGCGGTTGCAATCACTGGGCCTGGTCAGGCTGGCGTCGGTGCTATTGGTTTTCCTGTTTTTCCTCGCCGGTCTGTTTTTCCTTTTATTTGGCCTGATCCCGATGCTCACACGCCAGCTAACCCAGCTGGTTCAGCAAATACCGAACTACATCACCGAAGGTCAGGAACTCCTGCTGCAGTTGCCCCAGCGTTACCCGCAAATGGTTTCGGAAGAACAGGTGCAAAACCTCATCGGCAATGTCGGCAATGAATTGGCGCTTGCAGGTCAACAATTTCTGACCTGGTCCCTCACATCAGTGGGGAATGTCGTGGGTTTGCTGGTCTTGCTGATCCTGATTCCCGTACTGGTGTTTTTCCTGCTCAAGGACAAGGAGCAGTTAATCGAATGGTTCAAGAGTTACCTGCCCAGCGAGCGCCGGCTGGTATCCACCGTGTGGGCGGACATCGAGGCGCAGATCGCCAACTATGTCCGCGGCAAAGCCGGCGAAATCGTCATCGTGGGCGCCGTGAGTTATATCACTTTCGTGACCCTGGGCCTGCAATACGCTGCGTTACTGGCAACCATGGTGGGTTTTTCGGTACTGATTCCCTATATCGGCGCCGCGGTGATTACCCTCCCCATAGCTTTCGTCGCTTATTTCCAGTGGGGCTGGGGATGGGACTTTGGGCAGGTCATGATTGCTTATGCGATTATCCAGGCGCTGGACGGCAACGTCCTGGTGCCGTTGCTTTTTTCCGAGGCACTTAACCTTCACCCGGTGGCCATCATTGTTGCGATTCTCGTTTTCGGCGGCCTATGGGGCTTCTGGGGTATTTTCTTTGCTATTCCACTGGCCACAGTGGTGCAGGCGGTATTGAAGGCCTGGCCGCGCCCAGTAAAGGAAGAAGGGGAGCCGGCGGAGTCACCGCGGGAAACAGAGTCAGCGTAAAGCAAGTCGCAGGTTTCCCGCGCACCCCTCGATCTGGCCCCAAGCAGCAATGCGAGCCGGCACCTAACCTATCAATCTTGCACTAAGCACCAGTTCGGGTCGGGGCCTGCCTCCCGAGACCTTCGCCAACAGGGAAGTTGGCGATGAGCGTACATGGATGTATTCACAGCGCGTCTCGGGAGGCAGGTCCCGGCGCGGAATGGTGCGTGGTTGAACAGGTGCCTACCCAATCACGCACCATCCCGCCCCCGGTACACCCTGCTGAGACACGCCACAAGTATGTCCCTATAGGCTCATCGCCAACTTCCCTGTTGGCGAAGGTCTCAGCAGGGTGTACCGGGGGCAGACTGGTGCTTAGTGCGAGATTGAAAGGCAGGTCTCGGCACCAAACTAATGCTTGGTGCCAGATTTAAGAGGAACCAACGGTGTGGTCGTTGGTTCCCGGTTCCTTGAAGTTTCTACAATGCTTCGGAGGCAAAGTCCGCCAGTCGCGAGCGTTCTCCGCGTTGCAGGGTGATATGCGCTGAATGCGCCCAGTCCTTGAAGCGATCAACGGCAAACGTCAGCCCAGAGGTGGTTTCTGTCAGGTAGGGCGTATCGATTTGCGCAACGTTGCCCAGGCACACGATCTTTGTCCCCGGTCCGGCACGTGTCAGCAGGGCTTTCATCTGCTTGGGTGTGATGTTTTGCGCCTCGTCGATAATGACGTAACGGTTGAGGAAAGTTCGCCCCCGCATAAAGCTCATTGAGCGGATCTTGATCCTGTTGGCCAGCAGATCATTGGTCGCTGCACGGCCCCATTCCCCGCCTTCTTCCGATTGCGTGAGGACTTCGATGTTATCGGTCAGTGCGCCCATCCA